>Ga0310828_1001461_pt1 | contig 13666 bp, 10 predicted proteins | sample WT_ome_3_FD_202242 | JGI IMG/M metagenome (GOLD analysis project Ga0310828, IMG submission 202242) | Sorghum-adapted microbial communities enriched on wild type (WT) sorghum from Joint BioEnergy Institute, Emeryville, California, United... ... | reverse complement strand
GGATCACGCCACCAGCGAACAGTTTCACAGCGAAATCAAGACGGATCTCGATCTGGATCGGTTGCCGGCCGGGAAGTTTGCAACGAATAATCTCGTACTGCATGCAGGCGTGTTTGCCTACAATCTGCTGCGTATCATCGGTCAGGAAAGCCTGCGCAAAGACGACGCGCCGATTCGCGGCAACGTGCAGCGCCGCCGAATCCGAACCGTTATTCAAAACATCATCTACATGGCTGTCCGGCTTGTTCGACATGCGCGCTGTCTATACTTGAACTTCGGAAAGCACAGTCCCTGGTCATCGGTGTTGGAGAGGGTTTACCGGGCGTTTGCATGACACGGACATGATGCAGGAGACGCTTTGGAACGACCTGTCGTCCGCCAGGTCTGTTTGGCATTCATAGATTTGAATTGACAAGCTATGATGCGTCCTTCCGCCATCGTAAAAAGCCAGTTCTTATGACCATCACAGAAAAAAAGACTAAAATTACCGGTTTCAGGAATCAGGTTCCAAAACTATCCGCGGACGATCACGGATTCAGGTGAACAAAAGATTTCATCTCATCCGCCCAAATCTTCGACCGGTTCGCGGGCTGTGTTCCCCGTTCTGGGAAGGGAGGGTCGGCGAAGCGCCGGCGGGTGGCGGGGGGATGGCGCCTGAGGAAAGTGTCCGGTCCAGCCCCACGGACAAAAACGGAGCGCCTGTTTCGTCCAGACCGGCGCTCCGCCTGTTTCTTCCCGCCACCGCGGCCATCCGGCGGCATGGGCCCCGTGCTTCTTTCCGCCGTTCAGACGCAGTCCGGACCCGCGTGACCCGGGCTAATACAAGGTTGGCCCGACCTCCCGCAAACCCGGCAAATTGAAGGCTTTGGCTGCAGATTGGGATCCGGCTCAAGTGTAACCGGCACTGCCAGCGGATGCGTCCAAACGAAATTCTGAAAAGATTGCGGAGCGTGGATGATTCAGTTTGTGGGCTGAACGACAATGCTGGAAAGACACGGAATGGAGAAGACGGTAACATCTCTCATGGACACCCCTCCACAAAAATGTCCAACCATCCGAATCGAGTCGAGAATCTAAAAGAGCCGGTTTCGCGAGGGATTGAAGCTGCGGGTGATCCGGGACGGCAAATTTCCCTCGGGTTTATCGAATACTGACCGAATAATTCAAATCCAAAGTCGGGTGAAAGGCACATGTGGGAAAACATCCCGAAACCCTGGCAGCTAGCGTTTGTTGAAGCGTGGGAGGCTTACTGCGCCGGTTCCATCCCCATCGGAGCCGTTCTCGCCGATGCGTCCGGCGAGGTCATCCGCCGCGGGCGCAACCGGATTCACGACCGGTCCGCGCCGGAAGGCCAAATTTGCGCGAACAAACTGGCCCACGCCGAGCTGAACGTCCTGCTTCAGATTGGCATTGACGAATCCCATAAGCTCCCGGAATGCACGTTATACGCGACGACCGAACCGTGCGTGCTCTGTTTTGGCGCCATCGTCATGGCGGGGGTTCGCCGCGTTCGCTACGCGGCCGCGGACGCCCTGGCGGGCGGAGCCGATTTGAATCGGGCGGGCAACCGGTTCGTGATGTCCCGCAAGATCGACATGCGATGTGCACACGGGTTTCTGGCCGTCATCCAGAAGGTGCTGCGCACGGACTATTTGCTCGGGCTTCAGGACAAAGATTTGGCGGAGCGGCTTTTGGCTTGCGAAACCGCCGAATATCCGGACGCGGTGGAACTCGGCAGGAGATGGCACGTATCCGGCAGGCTCCAATTGGCCAGGGAAAAAGGGATGGGCATCGATCGCGTTGTCGACGAACTTTCCCGGGAAATCGGGCACATCGCCTGAAAGGGTGGCGTGGCGTTTGGATGCGGAAAAGGACGACGGAAGCGCCGATTCTCGAACAGCCGGCGCTTCGCTGTTTCGACACGTTTCGCATCGCGTCGGTCTTCTTTTCCGCAAGCCTTGCAGACGCAGAACCCTCTCCTTGCGTCAACTTCAGCCGAAACTCCGACTGCCGCGGCGTCGAACTGTCCTTCCAAGCCGCTCCGCATGGCGGCCAGCCGGTGTCCCGGATCATGGTGTAAACTTGTACTCAAAAAGGGGGATGCCTTTTGGACAAACATGAACAAATAACCCGTGCCGCGAGTGAAAATGGGACAAAAGATTACCGGCAACACGACGCCGAAACGACGATCCGCAATCTGAGGCGGCAGGTGCGGGTGCTGCAGCTGATCCTCACGGCGCTCGCCTTCATCGCGGCGCTTCGCTCGACGATGCTGGCGAACAGCTTGGGGTTCATCCTGTGGTATGCTGTGCTTGGCGGGGTCGTGTTTTATTTCTATCGGAACATACTGGCTGACGCTGCTTTTGTCTTTTGTCCCGTTGTTTGTGTGGGGGATCGCGGATCAGGCCGGCAACCCCGGGGAACTTGGCATCCCCGGCGTGCTGCTGGGTTCACTGGCATTGGCCGGAATCCACACCGCGTTTGCCGCCATCGGCATGGCGATCGCCTGGCTGACCGGCTTCCGCAAGATCCTCCTCCGCGTGCTGGCCGCCGCGCTGGCCGCCGGCATTCTCATCTTCTACGACGGGTTCAACGGCAATCCGGCCGGCAAATGGCTGGCGGAACAAACGGTGCGCTCCTATTTGGCGAAAACCTACCCCGACCGGGAACTGCTCATCCGGGACGGCGGCTACAATTTTAAATTCCACACCTACGAGTTTCGGGTGGTGGCCGTCGGCACGCAAGGCGAGGACGGAAAGCCGGAGGAGTATGGGTTCACGGTGCGCGGCGTGATCCCAAAATTGGCTTACGACCCCATAGCAAACCGCAATTTGTAATAGAGAAGAAATGGAGAACAATAAAGTAGGAAATGGATACGAAGCGGCGGCGCGGGCTGCGTTCCCCGTCCCGGGGAGCGGAAAATCCTCAAATTACGCTTCTCAGCCCTTCGCCTGCGCCGCCGCGTGGGCGCCGGCCCGACGACCGGAAAACACGCCGTCGGCCAGGGACAGGCCGCTGATGTAGCCGTTGGAGCAAATTCCCACCGCCGTGCGGCCCGCCGCGTACAGGCCGGGGATCGTCTCGCCGCTTTCCTTTTTCACAAGCCCGGTGTCCTCGTCGACCACGAGGCCGCCGAGCGTCAGCCCCGGCGTCGGGAACGCCACGGAATTTTTCACCGATATGTCGATGGCGTAAAACGGCGCCGTTTCGATCGGACTGCACAGGTCTTCCGCTTTGTGGAAAGGATCGCCGTTCCCGGACTTGATGCCTTCGTTGTAGGCCCGGATGGTTTCCAGCATGGCGTCCGCCGGAACGCCGATTTTCTCCGCCAGCCGTTCAAGCGACCCCGCTTTCCTGTGGCCTGTGGTGAACAAATAGTAGAGCTGCAACCTCTGGAAGATCTGCGTCTGCGTTTTCAGCTGCTCCCTGGCTTTTTTCCACTGTTTCGAATCGAGGATCAGGAAGCCCCGGGCGCCGTGTTCCGTTACCATGATGTGGGTAAAGGTGGCGCCGTACAAGTCCTCGTTGGCGATTCGGCGGCCGCCCGGTCCGATCGCCACGCCTTCGGTGAACGCCGTCGGCGGCGAAATGAAGCGCCATCCCGTCATGTGATGCATGTGCCGGGTCATGCCGCCGACCGACACCCCGAGCATGATGCCGGACCCGTCGTCCCCGGCGGTGCCGAGGGGCGAGATGTCCCGGTAGCCGCCGGCGTGCTCGTTCATCATTTTTGGATTATAGACGAACCCGCCGGCCGACAGGATGACGCCGCCCGCGGCCGCGGCTTCCGCTTCCCGCGCGTGGGCCTGCCAGAGGCGTTCGGCCTGTTCGTCAAACCTGGCGCCGAATTTCGGGAACCAGTTGCCGAGCTTGCCGCTTCTTTGCGCCAGCCTGCGGTGACGGGCCACGACCGAGGGGTCATGCACCGTCCGGTAGCGGACGCCGACCACGGCGCCGTTTTCCGTCATGAGTTCGTGGACCCGGCTTAAGGGCCGAAGTTCCACGCCTTTTTGCAAGGCGGTTCTCATCAGGCGCGTCAGGAGTTCCTTGCCGGAATTGAGCCCCTTCGCCACCTGACGGTGGCCCCGCGGCGCGGGTTCGGCGTGCTCAATGTACGGCCAGGCCTTCTCGTTTCCGGAATAGTAGAGGTAATGGGGATCGGTGGGGTAGGACGTTTTGAAAGGACAGACCGTTCCGCGGAATTCGGCGCCGTTTTCGATCAGCCAGTCGATCATGGCCGGGCTCGTCTCGCAGAACCGCATGAGCGTCCGGTCGGAGACGATGCCCTTCACTTCCTGCCGAAGATAATTGAACATGTTCTCCGGCGTGTCGCGGACACCGGCTTCCTTCTGGATGCGCGTGCCGCCTCCGGCGTAGACAACACCGCCCGACAACGCACTCGCTCCGCCGCCGTGGCCGCGTTCCAGCACCAGCACCTTGGCTCCCGCGTCCGCGGCTTCGATGGCGGCGCAGACTCCGGCAATTCCGAAACCGACGATGATGACATCCGCTTTTTCCGTCACGACTCAACCCTGCCTTTCCCGCGATGTGGTAGAATGTATGCGCTTACATGTAAATATTTTACCACGGGACTTCGGACTTGTCACGCCGCGGATACCTGGTGATATAATGAAAATAATCGTTTTTTATTCGGAAACCGGCCACCCAAGAGGTTGAACCATCGTGAGCTCTCCGCTGACAGCCTACATCGCCCTGACCAGCCTTTCGGGCGTCATCAATCTGCTTCTTTTTTTGCATGTGTTTCTTGAAGAGGAAAACCTATGGCGTGATCTCGACCTTCTTTCTGCTGGGCGTGGCGGCCAAAATCATCTACAGCTTCGGTTACGCGTTCAATCTGGGGACGTCCACTTCACTGGCCGAGATGCGTTTTTGGAACATCGTGCAATATTTTGGCATCCCGTTCGCTCCACCCATCGGGACGCTGTTCATTCTGCAGTATCTGGGTTTCCGGATCACTTGGCGGAAAATCGCCGGTCTGCTGGCGATCCCCTTCCTCATTTTGCTCAGCGACATCACCAACGACTGGCACCATCTGCATGACAGGGTATACCAGGTCCATGAGACGCTCGGAGCCCCGTTTTTCCATATCGAAATCGGGCCCACTTACGTCATCATGATTTGGTACCTTTATCTCTGCATGCTGGTTAACATCGCGCTGCTTTTCTCGCGCTGGCGGCATGCAAGCCCCCAGGTTCGCCGCCATTTGCTTTCGCTCGTTTTCGCGAATGTGATCCCGATGGCGGCCAACCTCCTGTACGTAACCGGCATTACGCCGGAAGGCATCGATCCTGTTCCGATGGTCACCGGCATCTCTTCGGTGCTCATGCTTTGGGCCATCGATTCGTCCCGGATGCTGAGCATCATTCCGGTGGCGCTCGACACCGTTTTTCACAGCATCGGCGACGGCGTCGTCGTGCTGGACAAGTCGGGCCGGCTGGTGGAATTCAACGAAAGCTGCCGGCGCATGTTTGGCCGATTGGACCGGTCGATGATCGGTCAGCCGGCGGAAAAGGTATGGTCCGCGATGTTTGGTTCGCGTTCGTCCGCGCCGGTTCTCGGAGCGGGCGAGCAGGAGCTGGAAGTGCCCGCGGAGAAAGGCGACGGACGCACCTACCAGGTACGGGTCTCCCCGCTGAAAAGGCAACGGGGAGACACCTCGCCCGGAACGATCATGATCATCTCCGACATTACGGAAATGAAGCGCATGCAGCAGCAGCTGGAGCGGAACGCGTATTACGACGACCTTACGGGAATCTACAACCGAAGGGCGTTTCTCGAATACGGCGAAGCGGAATTCGGCAAGGCCAGGGAGGATTCGGCCCCGTTCACGGTCATCCTGTTTGACATCGACAATTTCAAGCAGATTAACGACACGCACGGCCACCAGACGGGAGACCGGGTGCTCGTGCATGTGGCCGGCATCACCCGGCGCTGCCTCGGGGAAGACATGCTGCTGGCGCGGTACGGCGGCGAGGAATTCGTGCTGGCTCTGCCGGGCAAGAGGGTTTCGGACGGGGTCGATTTCGCCGAAACGCTGCGCCGGCATATCGAGTCCCGGCCGCTCACGGTGAACGGGCAGGAGGTGGCCATTACGTCCAGTTTCGGGGTCGCCTGCGCTGCGTGGCAGCCGGGCGAGTCCCTGAAACATGTGCTTGAACATCGCCGACAAGGCGCTCTATGAAGCGAAACGAAGCGGCCGTAACCGGGTGTGCGTGTATGGAACCAGTTTGTCGTGAGCGCTGGGTGCCGGGGGTTTCCGGCCCGGCGTCGGTGTTTCTCCGCGGAGCGGGCTTTTTCCAGTTCCTACTTCCGCCCCGCCATTCTCTCGTAATAGAGCCGGTGAAGCTCGCGCACTTCCTCCGCCAGCTCCGGCGCCGGACCGTCGACGACGGCGTCGGGCAGCACTTCCCGGATCGGCAGCGGGCGGACGCGCGGAGGCTCCACGCCCATCTCGCGCCACCATTCGGCCAACTGCGCCGAAGACGTCGCATACACGATGCGGCCCAGCCCTACCCAGCCGTGCGCCGCCGCGCACATCGGGCAATGTTCGCCGGAGGTGTACACCGTCGCCCGGCTCCGCTTTTCCGGCGTCAGATGGCTGGCCGCCCAGCGGGCGATCTCGAACTCGGGATGCCGGGTGTTGTCGCCGGTGGCCACGCGGTTGTGGTCCTCGAACAGCACCTCGCCGTCCTCCGACACCAGCACCGAGCCGAAGGGCTGGTCTCCGGACTCGAAGGCCTGCCTCGCCAGTTCGACGCACCGCCGCAGGTATTTGAGATCCGTTGCCGTAATCATGCGGATTCCTCCTCGCAGAATTGGGATATGAGGCCGCCGCAATCGGGTTTCTCCCGCCGGGCGGGGGAGTGCCGCGTCGCGACGCCGGGACGATTGCCGCGATGCCGTCCCTGGATTGTGGTAAGCTGGAATGGATGAAACATCGAAAAATTGTTGGGACCGAGGTGCGAAAATGGGAAGGGCAAAACAACTGTTGGATCAATGGCTGACCCACTGGACGGTTCTTGAGAAACTGCTTGAGACCGTTCCGGACGAACGTCTCGGCTTCAAGCCGTGGCCCGGCGCCATGGCCCTCGGCGAGCTGGCGCAGCACATGGCCAAAACGGCGGACATGTTCGTCACAATGGCCAAAACCGGCCAGGGCAGGATCGCCATGCCGGAGATCGAGCCGTTCGGATCGACAGCGGAACTCCTGGAATTCGTGCGGCGGATGACGGAAAAAACCAAAGCGACCTACGAGACGATCACCGACGACGAGCTGGTGATCCATTTCGACCATCCGCACCCCAACTTCAACGGGCCGCGGGAAAAAATCCTGATCATCGCCAACGACCACGAAATCCACCACAAGGGGCAATTGTTCGTCTACGCGCGCATGATCGGAGTGGAGAAGCTGCCGTTTTTCATTTGATTCACCAGTCCGATGTCCTCGCCGTCGGCCAGCCCGCCCAACGTCAATTCGCGCGACCGCCGCAGCCACGGATATGACTCTCCGGATTCACTCGTTTGTATACTCCAATGTATGCATTCTCGTAGCGCATTCAAACTCCTCATGTGGACTTACGTCTTTTTGGCACGTAACGCAGAATACTCTTTTAAGTTGTTGAATATATACTCCGCCTGCGACCTGTTGCAGCTCTTTTTCGTTCAATTGATCTTCGCCCGTCATGAAGCCTCTCTCCTTTTTTCCAGGATATGAGCCTCGCCCGTCCGGCATTTGCCTTTCCGGTGATTCAAACCCATCTTACCGCAATATTTTGCATGCCTTGTTGTGCTGAATCATGCATGGGATGTAAGCTTTAATACTTCTTTAATAAAATTTGGCACGATCAGGTGTTATTATGTAGACAAGCAGTATGCAGTATGATTCATAACTCGTCGGTTGAACATGTGGAGGGAAGAAACGTGTCGGGAAGGAAAAAACGGTTGTGGCTTCTTCTCGCGGCCTTCATCCTGGCGGCCGGCCAGATCGGATTTGCCGCGCCGCAGGTTGCCAAGGCAGAGGGAACGGCGGTCATTCTGTATGTGAAAGCGAACGGCGGAGACGATGACAACGACGGCAGGAGCTGGAGCAACGCCTTTGCCACGCTGCAGAAGGCGCTGGACGCGGCGCAGCCCGGACCGGGCGAAACCGTCGAAATCCGGGTGGCCGCGGGCACGTATTATCCGGCCGATAAATACGGTTTCCGGATGAAAAACGGCGTGGCCATCTACGGCGGTTTCCCCGCCGATGCCACGGACGGCACCGGCATGGAGGACCGGGACTGGGAGAATCATCGCACCATATTAAGCGGGGATTTGAACAAAAACGAATCTTTTGATCAGGACGACGCTTACCACGTCATTTTCAACGATGATGTCGATGATACGGCGGTGCTGGACGGTTTCGTCGTCACCGGCGGCTATGCCACCGGGGGCCAAGCTTCCGGAGCAGGCATCTACAACATAGACAGCCATCCCATCATCCGCAGCGTCCGAATTGAGCATAACCGGGCGCAACTCGACGGCGGCGGCATGTACAACGAAAACAGCAATCCGACGTTGGAGTATGTGACGATTACAAACAATCTCGTGCTTATTGGGGTCGGCGGCGGCATGTACAACAAAAACAGCAGTCCTTCGTTGACCAACGTGACCATTGAAGCCAACGAGGCAGTGACCGGCAACGGGGGCGGCATGTACAATACTACAAACAGCAGTCCGTCCCTGTATCAAGTCTTCATCAAAAACAACACCGCGCGGAACGGCGGCGGCATGTACAACGAATCCGGCAGCAAACCGGAGGTGGTCTGGACCGAAATCCGCGGCAATGAGGCGAACGGCGCCACCCAATGGGAAGGCGACGGCGGTGGGATGTACAATAACGGCACCTCACCCGAAATTAGGTATTCGAAAATTTGGGGCAACTCGGCGACCCGATATGGAGGCGGGATGTACAACCACAATAGCAGCCGGCCGATAATGCGAAATACCCTGGTAGTCAACAATTATGCCGTTATCAGCGGCGCTGGCATTTACAATAACATGAGTTATCCGGAACTGATCAACGTGACGGTGTCGAGAAATCGTTACCACCCAGATGAGAACTACGGAGCATACGGCACTCGAGGCGCCGGCATTTACAACCAAGGCGGGGGCGGTGTCATTCTGAAGAACACTCTCGTGGCGTGGAACGGGTCAGATAGTTCATCTCGCCATCACCATGGAGACAATATTTATCCCGGAAAACAGCAAGAACATCACCCGGACCCTGAGACCATTCAATCCTTCAATAGTTTTTATTTCAATCAATCCAACGGTTATGTTTTCGCACCCGATGGGTTTATGTCCGACAATTTCGAACCGCAACCCGATATGCCCTATGACAACAAAATCATTGACAAGGGAGACAACTCGTTTGTCGGGAACGGCGAGACGGACCTGGCCGGCAATCCGCGCATCGTGAACGGGGTCGTTGATCTCGGAGCATATGAATTTGTCAACCCGCAGAATGCGGATTTGAATACCTTGCAGTTCAAGGCGGATGGTCAGGCAGTCCAACCAATCCCCTCCTTCGATCGCAATCATACTTCCTATGTTTTGAAATTGGACGAGGATGACGACCACTTCACCTTCATGGCGGACGCTGACGGGATCCGGATCGAATACAGCATCAATGGAAGCGCGTATACGCCGTTGCCGCGCGGGGCGGAAACGGATCCCATCCCGCTCGACCCGGGTGAAAACCTCCTCGAGATCAAGGTTACGGCCCGGGACAATGAAACGGTCAAAACGTATACCGTTGCCATTCTCCGGGGAACGGTCCGGGTGGCGAAACCGGTGGCGAACCCGCCGGGCGGCGAAGTGCCGATGGGAACGGAAATCAGCCTGAGCACGGAGACCAAGGACGCCGAAATTTATTACACGACCGACGGCAACGACCCGACTGAGGCGAGTACCCTATACACGGCTCCCTTCAAAATCTTTGTCACCACAACCGTAAAAGCCATCGCGGTCAAGGCGGGTTACGACGACAGCGAGATCATGGAGGAACAATACGTCGTTCCTCTCCCGTTTGCAGGCGGGGAGGGAACGGAGGGCGAGCCCTATCTCATCCAAAATGCCGAACAGCTGATGGCGCTAAGCGACTTTTGGGAAGCGTTCGCCGACAAGCATTTTCGTCTGGCGGCGGACATCACATTTGACCCATCCTATTGGGACAATCATGAATGGCGGCCGATCGGTTCTGACGGGCAGCCGTTCGAAGGTTCTTTCGACGGTGCCGGACATGTTATCCGGGGCCTCGAAGTCAACCGGGAGAACGACGATGATGTCGGCATGTTCGGGGTGATCGGGGAAAACGGCTTGGTGACCAATCTGGTGCTGGATTCGGTGACGGTGAAAGGGAAGGATCGTGTCGGAGCCATCGCCGGCACGCTCAAAGGCCAGGTGGCCAACTCCGCCGTCAAGGGAAGGATCGAGGGATACCAGCAAGTAGGCGGTGTCGCGGGATATGTCGATGCAGCTTCCCGTTCGGATGCTGCCGTGATCCGATCGTATTTCGAAGGAACCGTGACGGGCACTTACGAGCAGATCGGAGGATTGGCCGGTTATGCAGCCGGAAGCGCGAATGTCCCGGTGATCGAACATTCGTATGCCGTTGCGGACGTGACGGGAGATGCCTCCGTGAAGGGAGGACTCGCCGGATCGCTCGAAACCGGCAAGGTCATCCATTCCTTCAGCGGCGGAAGCGTGGGACGAGGCGACACATCCGGGGGTTTTGCCGGCAACCTGCAAATGGATGTGACCTATGCCTACTCCCTGAGCGAAGTGGAGGACGGCCCCGCCTCCGGCGGCTTCGCGGGAAAGATCGAGTCCGCAAGCGTGAATCAAACGTACGCCGTGGGAGGCGTGCCGAACAACGGTTCGGAGGAAAAAGGCATCTATGCGGGCCAAAACAACGTCACCATCGAACATTCTTTCTACAACGCCGGGATTGACGGCACGCCCTGCGGAACCGCGGGCAACCCCTGCGATGACCTGACCGGATTGACGGTGGCCGAAATGGTCTATTCCGCCCCCTTTGAGTTGGAGGGATGGGATTTCACCAACATCTGGGCCATCGACGAAGGGGAAAGCACGCCGTATCTGAGGCAGGTGACGGTCAGCGGCCTTCCGCTGGCTCCCGTATCGGTGACCGCCGGCACGGCGTTTGACGACCTGCCCCTGCCGGAAACGGTCCAGGTTCGCAAAGGCCACGTCACCCAGCGGCTTTACGATGTAACCGTTGATTGGGACTCGAGCGGTTACGATCCGGGCAAGGCCGGCACCCAGTGGGTGAGCGGATCGCTGGTGCTGGACGGCGGCCTGGATGGATACACCCTCATCGGCCCGTCCGTGCTGAAGATCCGGGTGGATGTCGCCGGACTGGATAAGCCCGACGGCTTGACGGCGACGGCGGGGAACGGCGAGATCACCCTGTCGTGGTCCCCGGTTCGTGGGGCGGACAGCTATACCGTCTACCGACAGGTCGTGACGTCGGGCATCGCGTCGTGGGAAGCGGTGCAGGACGGCATCACGGCGACGACCTACAAGGTTACGGGATTGACCAACGGCCAGTCGTACACGTTTGCCGTCACGGCGAAGAAGGGAACGGTGGAAAGCGAGCTTTCCGATCCGGTTACGGCCGTGCCGAAGGCGCCGTCCGGCGGCGGAGGAAGTTCCGGCGGCGGCAGTGGAGGCGGCTCCGGCGGCGGTGGTTCCGTGGGAGGCGGTGATGATGCCGTCGGCGGAGGCGGCGGTGATTCCGTCGAAGAAGGCAGTGATTCTGCCGACGGAAGCAATGATACCGCGGGCAGCGAAGAAGATTCCGATACGAGCTCCGGTTCCGAGCAAATCGTCACCCCCGGCATCGTGAAGGAAGAAGATCCCGATACCGGAGAAACGACGGTTTCGGCGGATCTGGACGAACAGCAGCTGGCGGATTTTATCGCCGATGCGGATTCGGATTCGTCCATCGTCATCGTCGTGGAGGAAGAAGGCGACCGGTATGTCGTTCCGATTGGCGGCGATGCGCTGCGGGATATGGCGGACAAGGATCTGGTCCTGGAAATCCAGACGCCGACGGTCTCCTATCAAATTCCCGCTTCCGCCATTTCCGCGGAACAGCTGGCGGAGCAACTGGGTGCGCCGGCTACGCTCGACGGTGTCCACATCCGGGTGGAAGTCGCAAAGAGCGAAAATGCCATTCTGGAGTTGGCAAAGCGGATCGCCGCGGCGGCGGGCGTGCAAATCGTGACGTTGCCCGTGAAATTCAACATCACGGCCGAGTTTAACGGCAAGACCGTCACACTTACGGTGTTCGGCTCCTTCGTCCGGCGGGTGATTCCGGTGCCGGAAGGCTTGTCGGCGAGCGGCACGATCACCGGGGTAATGGTCGATGAAAATGGCGAACTGCATCACGTGCCGACGCTTATCGTCACCAGGGGCGGCCGGACCTACGCCATCCTCTCCAGCCTGACCAACAGCTATTACATGCTGATCAGCAATGAGAAACATTTCAGGGATATGGATGGGCATTGGGCGAAAGGTCCTGTGGAAGACTTGGCGTCCAGGCTGGTGGTGAACGGCGTGGACGGCAGCCGGTTCGAGCCGGATGCGCACATCACCAGGGCGCAGTTTGCGGCACTGCTTGTGCGGGCGATCGTCCTGTCCGGCGCCCCGGCGGACGGCTCGGCCGGACGGTTCCGCGACGTAAAGCCCGGCGCCTGGTACGAGGACGCGCTGGCGAAGGCGGTGCAATACGGCCTGATGTCCGGCTATGAAGACGGCACGTTCCGGCCGGATCAGCCCGTCACGCGGCAGGAAGTGTTCGTGATTCTGGGCCGCTTGATGAAGCTGGCGGGATGGGACGTGAAGGTGGACCAAGAAGAAGCGGAAACAATTCTGTCGGCGTTTGCCGACGGCGGCCAGGTGGCCGGCTGGGCGAAGGCGGACACGGCCGCGGCGGTCAAAGCCGGACTGGTGAAGGGAACAGGCGGCCGGCTGATGCCGGAATCCCCCATCACCCGTGCGGAAACCGCCGTACTGCTGCACCGCTTCCTGACGGAATCCGGATTGATCGGCCGCTAGGCCGTCACCCTTAATGCGCTCCCTTCAAAGCAGACGCCTGATATCGCAAATCGGGACTGCTTTGAAGGGAGTTTTTCTGTCATGTTCAGATGTATCGCGGTCCTTCAATTTCGGAAACATCCACGCCCTGTTCCGGAGAAACCCCGCCGGCGACATTGTCCAATTGTCCTTCTTCCAGCGGACGGTCTTGGGACTGGTCGGGCTCTCCGTCGGATTTGCCCGCAAATCCCGCATTCTTGTTTTTTTCCATGCCCCGTTTCTCCTTTCGATTGTTTTCGCCTTTTCGACGCCGGAATGCGCTTCTTCTTTTCAAGCCTTCCGTCCATGCGTGTTCTCATTATACAAGCGCCGGCATGAAACGAAATAAAACAAAAGGTATAGATGGCACGAAAATTGATCAAGTCCAAATTTGTGTGTAAATTCCCTCAGTTAGAAAGGGCAGATTACATAATTCGTGTCACTTTTGACACTGGTTTTGGTTGACTGGCACGCCACTCCAGATACTCGCTCATATCGAGAT
>Ga0310828_1001460_pt1 | contig 13668 bp, 18 predicted proteins | sample WT_ome_3_FD_202242 | JGI IMG/M metagenome (GOLD analysis project Ga0310828, IMG submission 202242) | Sorghum-adapted microbial communities enriched on wild type (WT) sorghum from Joint BioEnergy Institute, Emeryville, California, United... ... | reverse complement strand
AGCTCCTGGGTGAAGCGTTCACGCAGACGCAGTTGGCGAAGCTGGTCGGAGTGAGCCCGTCACAAACCTCAAGGTGGACCTCCGGCGAGGAGCGTCCCAGTCCCTCCGCGGCCCCCGCCCTCATCGACCTCGAACACGTCTATGCGAGAGCTCGACTGGTGTGGGGTAGCGAAACGGCGCGCATCTGGATGGAGAGCAGCAACGCATTCCTTGCCGGCGCCCGCCCCCTGGACGTACTCCGCACGGAAGGCCCGGGCCGAGTTCTCGAAGCGCTCGATGCCGAGATGTGGGGCGGAGCCGCCTGAGTGCTGGTCTATCGGGTCTTCCCTTACCTGCCGAAGGCCGAACCGGGCGAGCCCGGACACCCGCTCTACGAACACCAGCCTCAACGCGGCAGCAGAGCCGATCATCCGGACTATTACGTCTGGTATGTCACCCGCGAACCCGACGCCGCCTGCGGAGAGGTGTTCGGGAACCTCGCCGTCTGGGGCGATTCGATGTTCGATTTCCCCGCCGTGCCCGGCGCGCGCCGCGCGCTGGGCACCTACAGATTGCCGGATGATCTGCGGATCTGCGATCTGGATGATCCCCGCCGCCTGGTGGAACTGGGGCTGCGGCCCACGCAGGTGGTCACACGCAACCTTGCTGTGACTTCGGAGTGGGCACATCGGATATGGTCCGAGCGGTTCGACGGCGAGCGGAGATGGCAGGCGGTGCAGTGGTGGTCCTTCCACCGGCCGACCTGGAGGGTGATCGCCAGTTGGGAGAGGCCCACCTTCGTCGAATGCGAGCCGCTCAGTGCCAGCCATCCAGCGGTGGTCGCCGCGGCCGACAGTCTCAACCGGCCACTGTGACACTCTGACGCGAGAAGCGCTGTGGTGGTGCAGTCGCCGCCTACGTCGGTTCCGTCGGGTGTGTAGGAATTACAGTAGTCGAGTGGAGTGCCCCCTCCGGGGCGCAGTGATCCCAGCGCCCAAGCGACATTGAGTCGACCGCCAGCGCCCGGAGCGCATCCGCCGTCCGATCCTCCCGAATCCGGGGCGGCTGATACTTTTTCCCGTTTCCAGTCGAGGACCGGGAACACAGCCTGTGAGATCGGCGAAGATGTCGTTGTGCGCGGTTTCTGTGAGGTCCGCCAGAACAGCTACAAGTCCCAAGTCCAGCCCGACTGCCAGCCGGGGTCGGTGACCGGCTTCTTCTTACATGAAGGTAGGGCGGTGACGGCGAACTGTTTTCCCGACTCGGGGTTCCCCGGCGTGCTTCCTGTCCAGGTTATGGACAACCGCTGACTGCAGGTTCCATCACCTGTGTAATCAACGGCCACCTCAACCCCATTGCGCTGATTCCCGGGAAGCCTGAAAGTAGCGGGCGGTTTTGGGATCCCTGCAGAGAATCCCAGTCGGTCTATGGGGTGTCCTCACCCGGACGGAGATGGGAAGGCGTTAATCGATGCGGTGTGCAGCGGCGACGTTGATGGTGGCGGTCCTTGGTGCGGTTGGATCTCTTGTGCTGTCAGCGGTCGGCCACGAGCAACCCGACCAACCCGGACCCGCGCCATCTCGGGGCCTCAGTTCGAACAGTCGGGCCAAAGCTAATGCGGCCCTCGGGATCGCCGTGGATCCGAACCGGATCCGCTGTCCGATTTACCGTTTACATGGTGTGGAGACGTCGCCAGATGCTCGGTGCCTGTGGGAGACGGGGTCGGCGTCGCACCGGGCACATTCGGCACCGTCGAGAAGTTGCCATCCGGCCGCTACCGTGCGCGGTACAGGGGGCCGGATGGCCGCCGATACAGCGCCCCCACGCTGTTCCTGACGCAGCGAGACGCACGCGGCTGGCTGGCACTCCAACAAGCCGAGATCATCAAAGGGGCATGGCTGCCGCCCGGTGCCGACGAGAAGCCTCGACCTCGGCTGACGCTCGCCGACTACGCCGAGGACTGGCTTGATCACCGCGACCTCAAGGAACGGACCCGCGAGCACTACCGCGATCTGCTCGACCGGCAGATACTCCCAAAGCTCGGCAAGTTGCCGCTGGCTTCGATCACCGCGGACGACGTGCGCTCCTGGTACGCCGCACTCGGCAAGGACACCCCGACGCTGCGCGCCCACGCGTACGGTCTGCTGCGCACGATGATGGGCACCGCAGCCAGCGACGGAAAGATCGCCGCCAACCCGTGCGTGATCCGCGGAGCGGGGACTGCTCGCAGGGTCAAGAAGATCCGTCCGGCCACGCTGGAGGAACTCGAAACGCTCACCGCTGCAATGCCTGAGCATCAGCGGCTCATGGTGCTCCTCGCGTCCTGGTGTGCGCTGCGGTTCGGCGAGCTGACCGAACTGCGACGGAAGGACATCGACCTGGAGAACGGCGTCGTCCGCGTCGAGCGAGCCGTGGTGCGCACCGATGACGGCTTCCAGGTCACCACCCCGAAGTCTGAAGCCGGAGTCCGCGACGTCGCGATACCCCCGCACCTGCTACCGGCAGTCGCCGAGCACCTCGACAGGTTCGTCGTCGACGACGACGACGCCCTGTTGTTCCCGGCAAAACAAGGCGGCCACCTCGCACCCGCGAGTCTCTATCGTTCCTTCTACCCGGCGCGTGAGGCGGCTGGCCGCCCAGACCTCCGATGGCACGACCTCCGCCACTCCGGTGCCGTGTTGGCTGCGGCGACCGGGGCCACGCTGGCGGAATTAATGGCGCGCCTGGGTCACTCGACGCCACAGGCCGCGATGCGCTACCAGCACGCCTCGCGGGGTCGAGATAAGAAGATCGCCGAACTGCTGTCGAAGATCGCGGAGAAGGGGGAGTGATGAAGATGAACGAGTTGGCCGATGCCTTCGCGGCGGCAGACGCGCTGAAAGGGCGGTGCGACGCCCTCGTCGAGGAAATGAAGGTCAGCAAGACTTTGACGAAGCGGGCGGCCCTGATCTATCGGTGCGAGACCCGCGGATGCGCGCTTCTGTACGTGTACAACGCATCTGGGGTGCTGTTTGCGTACCAGCCCAGTTACAAGCTGTCCCGGGAAGTCAACGAGCGTGAATCGGTGGCCGAGGCCCGAGCCAAGCACACTCGGGACGGCGACCGTCATTGGAAAGACGACACGATCCCGCTTGACCTGGCGGGCGGGACTCTGTCGCTCGAATGTGACCACTGCCGCGCGAAGGTTCACGTCGAGACCATCGCGACCGAGGTCGCCGCAGCGACACGCCTACCCGCCACAATCAAGCTGCCGCACAATTCCGTCTGCTAACATGAGAAGTGCACTGCTACAGGTGCATTCGTTCACGCCAGTCATGGAATGACGCGATCCCGGAGGTGGCATCCCGGCGAGGCCCGAAAGGGGTTCGCCATCCATGGCAAAAACAGGCGTTTCCGCTGGCAGTAGACAGCGCCGCTACTTGAAACTGAGCGAGGCCGCCGAATATCTCGGCGTCACCGATCGCACGATCCGGAACATGATCGCCGACGGCCGACTCACCGGCTACCGCTGCGGGCCGAGGCTCATCCGCGTCGACTTGAACGAGGTCGACGCCGCGATGAGTCCGTTCGGTGGTGGTGTCCGGTGAGGAAGGCAAAGATGCCGGTCCCCGCACAGGAGGACCGGCACCCTCGACGCCACTCGAATAGTGTCCATTTCAGCCCGCACCGGCGACAGGACGGTTATCAAGCGCCCACCGCCGAGGACCGGGCCGTGCAGCGGGCCGTTGCGGTTCTGAAAGAACACGGCTACGGGATCGCCGCTCGATGCCTCGACTGCCAGCACCCGATCACATCGGCGGTCAGTTTGGCTCGGATGCGCGGACCTCGCTGCGCGGCACGGGCAGGTGATGCCAAGTGATTGCATCACAACAGGTGTCGTGGTGGTCGGTGCACCGTTGGGTACAGCGGTACCTCGACGCCGCGGGCAACTACCCGCCGGCCGGTACCCCGGCATGGTGCGAGCTGGCTGACGGGGACCGCCGCAAGTGGGCAGCGCTGCTCGACGCCGCACAGCATCACGTGTTGCGCGTCGAGCTGGCCCAGGAGGCGCGCGCTGAGGCGTCCAAAGCCGTCGCAGGGGGCGACGACTGGTCGACCGTGGCGCAGCGCATCGCCCAAGGCCGCGGCCGCGCGTATATCCCTCGGCGGGACGAGGGGGCGGCGCGATGGTGACCTACGACGACTTCCTCGCCGAATGGGCCGACGTGCCACCGCCGGATGATCCCCACGAAACGCACCAGGCTGATGGAAACACCTGGGAGCCGGTCGACCTCGGCCCGTACCTGCGCGGCGAGGTCGAGGTGCCCGACCTGTCTGTCGGCGTGTACCGATCCGACGGTGTGCAGTTCCTCTACGGGGGCCGGGAGCATTACATCCTCGGCGGCACCGAGGCCGGCAAGACGTGGGTCGCGGACATGTGTGTGGCGGCCGAGCTGAACCGCGGCAACCACGTCGCCTACGTGCATTTCGAGGAAGCCGACCCCGGCTCGACGGTCGAGCGGTTGCGGCTCCTCGGCGTGACCGACGCGATGATGACCGAGCGGCTCCACTTCGTTGCCCCGACGCAGCCTGTCCGGATCGGGTGGCTAGACCCGCTGCTGTCTGTCCGTCCGTCTCTGGCGGTTTTAGACGGCATTAACGAGGGAATCCTGTTGCAGGGCTACAAGGTCGACCTCGAGGGCTGGTCAATGTTCCGGCGGCACGTTGTGTTGCCGTTCAACCGTGCAGGGATTGCGACTCTCGGTTGCGATCACGTTCCGATCACCAACGACGAGAGCCGTCGCGACGCCTACGGAACCGTCCATAAGGGCAACATTCTCAACGGCGCACGCCTCATGCTGGTCAACAAGGAACCGTTCGGTCGCGGCCTGCGGGGGCGGTCGCAGTTGTACGTGACCAAGGACCGGCCGGGACGGTTGCGCACCCACGGCACGCCTACCAAGACTCCAGGCGTCACGTTCATGGGCACTTTGGTGGTGGACGACACCGGCCCGGACTTCATCGCCAAGGTCTACGCCCCGAAGCCTGACGAGGTGGTACTGCCGGCGGGTGGCGATCCTGTCACCGAACTGATGGAGATTCTGCACGCGGTGGTGCTGGCGAAGTCTGACAGCCGCGTGGAATCGAAGTCACGCCTTCTCGCGGCCGCGAAGAACGAGGGACATAAGATTCGCCGCGCAGATGGCTTCGAGGCGATCAACCGACTCCTTGAGGATGGGCGGTTGCGCGAGGTTCGTGAAGGCCGAACCACCTACCTCGAAGCGGTTCCCGCGCCGGGAACCACTGCGGCTTCTCCCGGTACCGGTTCCCCGGTTCCCACCTTTAAGGGAACCGGGAACCGGGAACCGGTTCCGGAATCTGATGGGAACCGGTGGGAACCGGCGGGAACCGGTCAGGCAAATGGGGGTGACAAGTGACTCGCCCTCACACCGATCAGAAGGACCGGGATCGCCTCGACGACGGCGGCCTGGTGCTCGACACCGAACCCGCACACGACGACGACACCGAGGACACGAAATGACCGACGACAATATCCGCCACCTGGGCCACGTCGAGCCGCCCGCCTTCCCGCTCATGGACTCCACCCGCGAGATCAGCAACGCCGAATACCACCGCGACATTCAGGACAACCTCGGCTACGTCGAGCCGTATCTCTCCGAGGTGGACAACTGGTGCTCCATGCCAGTCCGCGTCAGTCACAACACCGCCGCAGGCTGGCACATCGAACTCGGCCCCTACGACCTCGACCGCGCCGACATCGAGCTACTCCGTCGAGCTATCGCCGCCTATGACAGGGCGGCCGGCCGGTGAACGACGACATGCTCGCCGCGCTGCTCGGCGCGCTGCACGCCCCCGAACTGGCCGGGGCCGCGTGCGTCGGCCGCGCGCGCCTGTTCGACCCGCCGGCCGAGCGTGAGCCCGCCGCCGACGTCGCGTTCCGGCACCGCCAGGCGCTGGCCCTGTGTCGCGTCTGCCCCGCGCTCGACCGGTGCCGGGCGTGGCTCGACTCGCTGCCGCCGTCCCGGCGCCCGTCCGGCGTCATCGCCGGACAGGTCACTGAACCACGCCGACCCGGTCGGCCGAAACGAAAGGACGAAGTCGCATGAACCTCGCCGAGCTGATTCCCCTGCGGCCTCACGGGCCTGTCGCGGTGCGATACGGGCGCACCGAACCCGACGCCGACGGGATCATTCTCGAACTGCTGCGGCTCGAATTTGACACGGACCGTGGCCCGTTCGGGCTGGAACTGCCGGTCGAAAACGTCATCGAGCTGATCGACATGCTGCGCGCGGCCGTCGAGGCGGTGCCCGCCGAGCGGGCCGCGTGGGCGCAACGGAATCGCAACTAGGAAGGATCATGATGGACACCATCGAGAACATCGACGAGCCGGACACCACGGCCTCCGAGGTCGACACCTCAGTCGACACTGCCGACGCAGGCGCACCCGCCGACGGGACCGTCGACACCGAGGCCCCCGAGGCCGACACCACCGACCCGGCCGACACGGCAGACCAGGCAGAGTCGCCGAGCCGCCGCGAGGCCCGATACCGGCGGCAGCTGCGCGAAGCGGAGGCCGAACGCGACCAGTTGGCCGCCCAGCTCGACGCCCTGCGCCGCGCCGAGGTCGAGCGCATCGCCGCCGACCACCTCACGAAGCCGCAAGCACTCTGGACTGCAGGCGCCGAGCTCAACGACCTGCTCGACGACAGCGGCCTCGTTGACGCCGAACGAGTCCGCGCCGCCGCCACCCAGGCACGCGAGGAGCTCGGTCTTGAAAGCCCGCGCGAGCGCAAGATGCGTGGACTCGTCGTCCCCGGCGAGGGCACGACAGTGAGGACCAGCAGCAGCAGCAGTAGTAGCTGGAGCGACGCCTTCAAGATAGACTGAGAAGCGTTGCCGCCCAGTAGGTGAGCCACCACAAGGCGGCGCACACACCGCCCAGTGGGCAGTCGGGCAAGCGCGAGCCGCGCAACCGAACGGGACCCTCCTCCCCTTGGTTGCGCGGCTTTCGTGCATTCACGGGGAAAAACCTCGAATCGATTGGAGCTCGAAATGACCGTCCTCACAACAACACTCGCTGACCGTGGCTGGTCGCCCGACATCTCCTGGCACACCCCCGGCGACGCCGTACCCGACGCGTTGATCCTGCGAACCTCCACCGTCGCCGCCAACGTCGAAGGCGACGCCCCCGCCGTCCGCGCCCTCACCGTCGACGACGACGAAGCCACCTTCGTGCCCGAGGGTCAGACCATCGACACGGCGCAACCCCAGCTGGCCGAAACCTTGGTCAACACCGCCAAGCTCTCCCAGCTGATCGTCGTCAGCCGGGAGTTGCTCGCACAGGTCGATGTCAGCGCCCAGCTCGCCGCCTCGGTGCGCCGCGCCGTCACCCGCGCCGGGAACGCCGCCTACATCGCCCAGCCCGCGCCCACGCCGCCGGCCGTCGCCCCGTCAGCCGGGCTGATCAACACCACCGGCATCGTCGACCTCGGCACCGTAGGCGAAAACCTCGACGCACTCGTCGACGGCCTGGCCATCCTCGCCGAGAACTACGCGACGCCAACACATGTCGTCGTCGCACCGAGCACATGGGCTGCGCTGCAACGGATCAAGGTGGGCGCCGACAGCAATGCGAGCCTGCTTGGAGCAGGCACCAGCGCCGCCGAACCGTTCCTGCTCAATCTCCCGGTGATCGTCGACGCGTCCGTCCCCGCGGGCAAAGGCCTCGTCGTCGACTCCACGGCGATCATCAGCGCAGTCGGCCCGGTCTCCGTCGCCAAGAGCGAACACGCGTACTTCAGCTCCGACCGGATCGCGCTGCGCTGCAACTGGCGAATCGGATGGGCAGCCGTCCGGCCCGAACGCCTCGGCGTCTTCGAGATCGACGACGGCAGCTAGCGGTTGCCGCGCGGGGTCGGGCGTCAACACCGTTCTCCTTCGGTCAAGGCGGCCCACGACGACCCACAGGGTCCGAGGCCGACCTGCGCCCGACCCCACACCCAGGGGCCAGGAACCCCCACAACCGGCCCCAGCCGCCCCCGGCCACTCATAGGCCGTGTGTGTGTGTGACCCCCCACCCTCTCCTTGTCTGAAAGGTGGTGCTGATGGCCGAGTACGCCGATCTGAGCGCTGCGATGGATGCCAACGACGAGCTTGCTGAGGCGCGTATGCGTTACCGGCTGCTGGCTGAGACGTTTGAGGCTGAGCCGAAGTTGCGCGGGAACTTGAACTCTGCGTTGGAGCGGGCGAAGGAGGAGATTCTGCGGCTGCGGGCCGCTCGGGCCGGCGAGGTGCCGCCGGTTGTTGAGGCCTCTGGTGTGGTGCCGTTCGACGCGGACCGATTCCAGAAGCGGCGTGGCAGGGCGGGCCGTGGCTAGGAATCTCGCGCTGTGTAGTGGTTGGCCCAGGGACGGAAATTTAAAGGGGAGGTGCCCGGAGGCACCTCCCTTGACGGCTGACCTACACCGGCCATGTGACCGGTTCAGCCAGCGCCACCAGTATGGCACTCACCGGAATGTTAGCGAAGTCACATCTGTGTTTACCGTGGTCAGGACGGAGTTTCTGTCCCCTGAGTGGTTGTCTTCTGAGGCCATTTGTACACGCCGTCCCCGGTCGTGCTTAGTGCCGTGATGTGGACGGGTTTCAGCCTCTCCCACATCGTTGAGTCGCAGATGCGAGTCGTCTTTCCATGTGCAGGCACTGCGTAGCGAGATGCGGAGTAGGCCGCCAGGTCTGCGACTTGGATGAAGTAGGAGTGCTGGGAATTGCGGGGGATTGGATCTTCGACCAGCAGGGGAGCCGCGCCATACTTCGAGCCTTGCCAGTTGCGCCGGCGGAATCGCCGGAGATGCTTGCGGACTCTGTCCGCTTCACCCTCATCGTGGATGATCAGTATCGGCTGGTTTCTTTCCTCCGTGCGCTTCCGGAGTCGGGTGAAGAGGTATTCCCAGGCGGTTTGGAAGACATCGATCTCCGGCTTCTTGATTACGGCCTTGTGCACCACGACTGCCCCTACACCGCTGCTGAAGTTGACAGTGGCATCAATGTGGCGGCGGTAGATGTCGCGCACTTGGCCATCGCCCAGCCGCAGGTCTCGATAGATGTTCTTTACCCCGACTAGGTGATTCGCCTTCACCTCCTGGGACATTTTCAACCCATACGTGGCCTTGAGGTTCTGGCGCAGGTTTATCAGGTAGTCAAGGGAATCCGTCCACTGGGCCATTGGCACGAGCACGCATCCCAGCGGAGCAATGATCAATACCTGTGGATGAGCCTCGGTGTGGGGGCGTGAAGATGGGCGCACCTTCCCGGGGATGATCTTCACGGAATCAGGTATTCGATCAAGACCGGCGTTGGCGCGCTGGTTGGGAAGGTACGCCCATGCTCACCGTAGTTCACGACACCGAGGACGCCAACGACAAGGCCAGCGGTGCTGGTCGGTCGTTGTTGGATGAGATCGTCCGCGACGGGGCCCGGCAGATGCTGGCCGCGGCGTTGCAGGCCGAGGTCGCCGCCTACGTGGCGCAGTTCGCCGATCAACTCGACGAGAACGGTCACCGGTTGGTGGTGCGAAACGGCTATCACCAGCCCCGGGAGGTGCTGACCGCCGCCGGCGCGGTGCAGGTGAAAGCGCCGCGGGTCAACGACCGCCGTGTCGACCCCGACACCGGTGAACGCAAGCGGTTCTCCTCGGCGATCCTGCCGGCCTGGGCGCGCAAGTCGCCGCAGATGAGCGAGGTACTGCCGCTGCTGTACCTGCACGGCCTGTCGAGCAACGATTTCACCCCTGCCCTCGAGCAGTTCCTCGGCTCCGGCGCTGGGCTGTCGGCCAGCACGATCACCCGGCTCACGGCGCAGTGGCAAGACGAGGCCCGCGCGTTTGGGGCCCGCGACCTCTCGGCCACTGATTACGTGTATCTGTGGGTCGACGGCATTCACCTCAAGGTGCGGCTGGACCAGGAAAAGCTCTGTCTGCTGGTGATGCTGGGCGTGCGTGCTGATGGCCGCAAGGAGCTCGTGGCGATCACCGACGGCTACCGCGAGTCGGCCGAGTCGTGGGCCGATCTGTTGCGCGACTGCAAGCGCCGCGGCATGACCGCCCCCGTACTCGCGATCGGCGATGGCGCGCTCGGGTTCTGGAAAGCAGTCCGCGAGGTTTTCCCGGCCACCAAAGAGCAGCGGTGCTGGTTTCATAAGCAGGCCAATGTTCTTGCTGCACTGCCGAAATCAGCGCACCCGTCGGCGCTGGCGGCGATCAAGGAGATCTACAACGCCGAGGATATCGACAAGGCCCAGATCGCGGTCAAGGCCTTCGAGGCCGACTTCGGCGCGAAGTATCCCAAGGCGGTCGCTAAGATCACCGACGACCTCGATGTGCTGCTGGAATTCTACAAGTATCCGGCCGAACATTGGATTCATCTGCGAACGACGAATCCGATCGAATCCACCTTTGCCACAGTGCGTTTGAGGACCAAGGTCACCAAGGGGCCCGGATCACGAGCGGCCGGACTAGCGATGGCCTACAAGCTCATCGACGCCGCCGCGGCCCGCTGGCGTGCCGTCAACGCCCCACACCTGGTCGCCCTGGTCCGCGCCGGCGCGGTCTTCCATAAAGGCAGACTGCTCGAACGACCCACCGACATCACCCCGCCAACATCGCCCTCAGACGGCGGTCAGCACGCCGGAACGGAGGTCGCCTGAAACACCCCGATCCACAGGTATTGACAATTCCTCATCCCAGCGTGTATGTGGTCGATCCACCTCCGGATACCGGACCGGTGTCGCCGGTTTCGTCGATATAGGCGAACTCGGGCCCTACTGGACGCTCTTGAACCGCTGTCACGTTGCTTAGTTTCTACCTGGCTTCGTGAGTGTGCGCGCAGGGGCTCTGGCGCGCCTCACAGAGGCCCACCCTGCCACCAGGGACGTAGCTAGGTTTCAACCCCTGGTGGCCTAGTCGGACGCCCTGCGGGCGGCTGGTGTCTGACCCCGCTCCCCAAACGACCCCCGGACCACGCCACGCTAAACCGGATCGCGCCCACGACTTGTAGACCACCCGGATTCCGGGCAGTCTTTCGTTTGGGTCGGCCACCGGGGTTGATCAGGCCGTTCGGTGGTCGGCCCCCTGGCCGTTCAGGGGGACTATGGCAACGGCGCGCTGCTGGTTAACGTCGGGCGAGCGCAGAAAACGACGAGAGAGACACCTAGGGCCGCGTGCTGCGGTCGGTGTTGCTGCTCGTCGGTCGGGCCGCCCAGGACTCAGCCAGGTCGGCGGCGGCGCGGATCGCATCGGCGAGAGCGCGGGCCTCGTCGAGGTCGTACTGGGTGTCATCGAGGAAGACGCGCGGTCGGTCGTTGCCGTCAGCGGCGACCGTGCCGTCCGCCCACTGGACAACGACGCCGCGAACCTCGACGCCCGCGACGGCCGCTACCGGGGTCGACACGCACCTATAGCCGGGGACACTGCCAACCGCAGGCTGCCAATCGTTGGCGTCCTCGGGGCGTGCTCCGACCGGCAGAGGAGGGCAGGTAGGTGCCAAGCGTGTGGCGACTGAGTTGATGGGGGAGTGGGGCACGGTTAGCTACCTCTCGGATAGCTGCAATCACTGGCCCATAGTTGGCCCACGCGCCCCGGTCAGATTCTCAAAAACCTGCTCTGACCTGCGGTAATGCTGGTGCGCGATACTGGGATTGAACCAGTGACCTCTTCCGTGTCAGGGAAGCGCTCTCCCACTGAGCTAATCGCGCGTGTCGAACTCTTGGAGGTGGAGACGGGAATCGAACCCGTGTGCACGGCTTTGCAGGCCGTTGCCTCACCACTCGGCCACTCCACCGTGGGGGTCGATGCCGCCGCATCAACGTGGACCTCGAGCGGATGACGGGATTCGAACCCGCGACCCTCACCTTGGCAAGGTGATGCGCTACCAACTGCGCTACATCCGCGTGCCGCGTGCGAACCTGTCGCTCGCCTGCGATCGCTGACAATAGTAGACGGTGACGACGCGGCACAAATTCCCCCCATCGAACGTTGTCTTGACCAGGGCATTCTCGGCGTGGCGGGAAGGCGTGCTAATCTTCGACGTCGTCCGGCCGTTGCACTAGCCGAACGGTCCGTACGGTCTCGTAGCTCAGCGGGAGAGCGTCCGCCTCACACGCGGAAGGTCACTGGTTCGATCCCAGTCGGGACCACCACGAAGCACCTCACCCCGATCCGGGGGAAGCTGCCGGGCGTCTCTAGCGCCGGCGACGCCAGAGGATCAATCCCGTCACCACCACTGCGGCCAGCGCCGCGACGATCGCCGCGCGTCGCACCCGGTCATCGTGGGTGACCTCCTGGGCGCGGTGCACCGCCCGGTCCTTGGTGTCGATCGCCTTCTCCCGGGCCCGCTCCTTCACGTCGAGTTTGTCCGACAGCGCCTGCACCGTCGCGCTGATCTCCCGGCGGGTCGTCTCGATGTCGGCCTCCAGGTCGGCGATTCCCGCCTCGGGTCCCGGTTCGGGCCGGGCCGGCCGACCGGACCGATCGGCATCTGGTTCAGCCATGACGGGCCTCTTTCACCTCTCGGATGTCGTCTTTGACCGTCTGCACCGTCCGCGGCGCCGCCGGGGTGACGCTGTCCACCTGCTTCTTGCTGATCAGCGCGGCGATCCCGGCGATCAACAACAGTGCCGCGGCCACGATCAGCGCCGCCGCCCACACCGGCAGCACCAGCGCCAGCGCGGCCACCGCGGCGGTCAGCAGCGCCGCCACCCCGAACAACGCCAGCACCCCGGCGACGCTGAACAACCCGGCGCCGATGCCGGCGTGTCTGGCCGATTCCCGGAACTCCTGCTGGGCCAGCCGCAGTTCATCGCGTACCAGCCGGGACGTCTGCGCGGACAGCTGGCTCAACAACTCACCGATCGAGGCGTCCGCAGCCGGTTTGGTTTCCAGACTCATGTCGCAACCCTCATTTCGCGCCGGCCAGGTTTGCGCGCCGGCCCGATTTTCGCGCCGGCCTTCGTCGTGGCCGTCTGCGCACTGTGATGCCCTCCACACCCCGGGCCGAAACACCAGGACCTTGGACCCTGTTTGCTGCCCCGCCGAGCGTGTAGAAATTGGGCATGGCTGATACTGCGGACGTGACCCAGGCATTCGACATCGAGATCTCGACGCAGGGCACCATGCCCGGCGCCGAGGATTACGTGCGGAGCAAGCTCGGCGGGCTGAACAAGTACACCCGCCGGCCGATCCTGCACGCCCGGGTCAGGCTCACCCGCCACCAGGACGGGTCACCGGAGCGGCCCGTCGTCGCGCAGGCCAACATCAACGTCGGCGGCAGGTTCATCCGGGCCCAGGTGGAGGGTGACAACGTCCGTGAGGCGGTGGACCGCCTCGAGGATCGTCTGCGTCTGCAGATCGACCGGATCACCGGCAAATGGGAGGCCAAACGGGAGCAGCCCCGCCCGCTACACCGCCCGAGCTTCTTCCCACGGGCCAAGGAGGAGCGGCAGATCATCCGCCGCAAGTCCTACACGCTGGCCACCGCCACCCTCGACGAGGCGGTGACCGAGATGGAACTGCTCGACTACGACTTCCACCTGTTCACCGAGAAGGGCACCGGGCAGGACTGCGTCCTCTACCACGACGACGAGGGCTACCGGATCGCGCAGATCACCCCCACCAGCCCGGAGGAACTCGCTCCGCAC
>Ga0310828_1001457_pt1 | contig 13683 bp, 19 predicted proteins | sample WT_ome_3_FD_202242 | JGI IMG/M metagenome (GOLD analysis project Ga0310828, IMG submission 202242) | Sorghum-adapted microbial communities enriched on wild type (WT) sorghum from Joint BioEnergy Institute, Emeryville, California, United... ... | reverse complement strand
TCTTGACAATTTCAATCTATCACCAATTTCAGCGTACGTCAACCCGTGCGCCATATGCAAGAGCCAACAAGTCAGCTCCCTCTCCGTCATCACCGCCATGCAGTCGATCAGGCGCCGCCGCTCCTCTTCCGTCATCGGCTGCATGCTCTCGATCAGCTCCCGCCGGCGGTAGATGTCGCGCTTCTCGGCGCCCTTCCGGCTCCCCGGCCGCCGGCCGCGCCGCATCCAGTCCAGCGAGTAACGCATGTCCGACAGCATGCCGGAGACGGTGCGGGCCTCGTCGGCTTCGTCCGGGTTGTCCCGGTTGAGAGATCGGCGGTAGCTGTCCAAGTGGCGGATGCCGTCGCTGTACTGGACGATGAGCTCAGCGATCAAGTTACGGTCGGTCACGCCTCACCGCTCGCCTCCTTCCCTGCTGATTGAACTGCCCTTCCGCGCGCAGCACGTACTCCCTCCCAGCGACGCGGATCACAGTCGGCACGCCGCGCTTCACCTTCCGGACTGTTACCAGCAAGCGAAATGACTCGCCTGGTTTGGGCTGTTTCAGGCCGATCATTGCGTCGTCTCCCCCTTCTGCTCCAGCTCCTGCCTGATCGCTTCCCAGCCTTCCGGGTCTTCAAACCGGAGCTCGCCGGACACAACGACATCATCTGGCTCCAAGTAACGATTGCAATACTCCTGACAAGTCCGGCACCAGTAGGCTGTATCAAGCCCCCTGTCCGCGCTCGTTACGACCTTCATTTCCGTCCCCGGCGGATACTTGATGCCGCAGCCCCAACAAGCGTGCGGTTTCCGGGTCGTCACCGTTTTGGCCGAAAGGATAGTGCTCATCAAAACTCACACCTCCCGTCCCGGCAGTCAATCCCGTACACGCTCGCCTCATCCGGCGCCGCCACCAGCTCCACGCCCAGGCCGCAATGCCCACAGTATGTCTGGTTGTCCTCGGTGATCCGCCCCGGGCGGCCGCACTCCCAGCATACCAGCACATGTTTCGCGCTCATGACTCGCTCAGCTCCTCCCTCGCCAGTTCTGCCAGCATCGCCCGCCGCTCTACCGGCGGAGCTTGCCGCAATATCTCCCGAATCGCCTCGATCCGCTCCTGGTACGTCGCCCGCCGCGGTGGCTGCACGGCTGTGATCGCCACGCCGGTCTCGCTGCTGACGCGGCTGCTGTGGCGAATCAAGCGGTGGGGTTTTGGGGTCATGTCTTGTTTTCCCTCCTGGGCGCGAAAAACCAAACTTGTCCGACGTTTTTCCCGTCTTTGAAAATCGGGGCAGATTGAATGTTCATCTCGATCCTCAGTTCCTTCAAAGTCGCTTTCGAGACACCGCGTAATTCCGCTTGTTGGAATATATAGTCAACATAAACGGGTACTCCTTTCCCAAGTATGATTTCCAACAGCGCTCTTCCGCGGTCTTTTTCTGTGACCATCGTCTATCCGTCCTTTCTTGTCACTTCGTCACTGTCACTTCGGCCTTTTCAATTCTTTTTTATTTTTTTCTCGTTTATATACACGCACGCACATATAAGAGAAGGAAATAGAAGTGACAGAAGTGACAAAATCCAACTTCCCAGTTCTGGCGCGGGTTCAAGCCTGTCACTTCGGTGTCACTTCGTGTCACTTCGGAAAAAGTGAAGTGACAAAAAGTCACGTCGTCACTTCGGATTTTTGAAATTTTTCCGATTTTCCGACGTGACGAAGTGACACCATTTGTCACGTCGTCACTTCAGATTCCGGAGTAGTTGACCCATTCGAGCGAATGAAAAACCGGCAACGTTTCCCCGTTTTCGGGTCGCGCTGCTGTTTCGAAAGTTGAAAGTCAAACTCTTTCTGGATGTCCATTGTGAACGTCTGCTGCCGGGGAATGTTCTCCACACCCTCCTGCTCACACCATGTTTTGAACTCGGCGTACAGCTCCCCAGTGTGTTTCGAAAGCAGATATTCTTCGGTGATGTCGTTTTCCGAAAGCCAGGTCAGCGCATGCGAGCTCTGGACCTTGTAGGTCCGGATCGCCTTCTCCACTTTCTCTGATCGCGTGAAGCCTTTCTTTAGCAGCCGGCGCAAACCCCGGATCGCCATGTTCAACAGATAGCTGCGGGCCTCCTCGGAAACGACCTTCTGGGAGATGTCCGGGTCGTAGTCCGGATCGGTATTCGAGAATTTGGCATCCAGCGGGATCAGAATCAGACGCCGGTAGAACCCGAACGACTTGTCATTGACCGGTGGCATCTTGTTCGTTGTGAAAATGAGCGTCGCATAGTTTTTGAGAATGAACGGATCCTTGTTCTTACGCTCGACCGTGATCCGTTCGCCGGATGAAATGCTTTTCAGCCGACTGGAATCCTTGATGGTGGTGGCTGGAATATCGTCACCCAGGTTGACCAGTTTGTTCTCCAGCTCCGCCGGCCTGAAGGTTGTTTCGAGGTCCTGCAGCGACAGGGTCGAATAGTTCCCCTCGCCGATGAACGCACAGATCATCCGGAGCAGGGTAGATTTACCGTTGTTGCCGTCTCCGAACATGATGAAGATCTTTTGCATCCGGCAATTCTTGATCAGGCAGTACCCGAGCATTTCCTCGAACAGCTTGAACAGCTGATAATCCCCGCAGAAGACCCGCATGAGCATCCGGTCGATCGGCTCGTAATAGACGGAGGGGTCGTAGACGGCGTTCACCTGCTGGAAGTCGTACGCCTCCGGCGTGTGCGGGTGAAGCTCTCCGGTCCGGAGGTCCAGTCGGCCATTTTTGACGTTGATGACGTACTCCTCCACCGGCGGGTCGCCGATGTGCCGCTGGATGGTGATGTAGTTAAGCACCTCGTTCTGCTCGCTGCGCTTCGAGGTCGGGTATTTTTCGATCATCGCTCGCAGGATCTCGTATTCCCCCGGCTGGTAGTATCCGTCCTTGTAGACATACAGCCGTTCGTGCCGGCTGATGATGTGCATCTCGCTGATCAGAATGTCACCCATGACGTTGTGGAGGAATTTTCCCTTCTCTGTGAACCATGGCGCATCAATATCCACTCCTGGAGCCGGCCTGTCGACTTCCGGGTATGCCTCCTCCCGCGTCACCGTCCGCAGCTCCTCTTCCGGCAGCGGCTCCTTGAAAATGTATTGGTTGATCAGCCGGATAACTTCCGCTGCGTCCGCGTGACTGATCCCCCGCTTGGCCAGGTCGATCTGGTACTCAAAAAGCGCCTGATTGCGGCCGTCCCCCTCACCCATCTCCCAGAAGCGCCACCGGTTTTGCCGGAGTGGCCGAAGCCACCAAGGCAGCTCGTCCAGCTCGTCCCAATCCCAGTCAGTGAGCCATTCCCGCCATTCGCCGGCAAGCTTCACGCACACCTGCGACTGCTTCCCCCAGCTGCGGTAATCCGCCACCAGCCCGATCCCGGTGGTCGTCTTCACGCTGTTCTTGACGGGCTCGGCCGTCGCGAACCAAAAGTGCCTGCCGCGGGACGTCTGCATGATCTGACACTTGATGCCTTCCTCGAGAACCAAACGGGTCAGTTTTTCCGCTTGTTCGGCGTCATCGATGTCCACGGCAACGTAGGGCTCAGGGATGGGCAGACCGACGTTCGGCCACGCGCGGAGCCTGTCGGCCGGATAGGTGTCCCAACTGATCGGCGCCTTGTCTTCCCGGAGCTTTAGGAAAGCATCGAATCGATCGAGGACAGCAGGTTTTTCAGTTCCTCCAGCGACGTGAGCCATATCCCGATTCCCCCGCTTTCGCGAATTTCACGCAGGTGCTTTTGTTGAAGAGGGGTCGGAGAATCCCCCGGCCCCTTCTTCAGCTCGACACCCACAAACCGGCCCCGATAGCAGATGTAAATATCCGGCCGCCCGCGGCGCTCCCAAGCATTCCCATGCGTCACGACATGGTAGATGCCGCGCTCGGTGAGATACTGAACGCATTCATCCTGCAGCTGTTTTTCTCTCATTTCCCTGCAGCCTTCCGGGCCTTCATTTCGGCCAGGATTTCCGCAGCGGTCTTTTTCTTCGGCGTCTCGGCTGCCGGCGCCCCTGCCGCGGATCCGGCCGATTTACCGCCGGCGGCCTTCTTGACTTCGAACGGTTCTCCGGGGCCGATCCAGCGTTTCACGTTCGCAAACGTGCCGCCCTTCGAGCCCTCGGTGTGCTCGATTTCGACGCGGACAAATTTGCCGATCAGGTCGGTCGTATCCACCTCGTCGATTGTCTCGTCACCCAGCGCCGCCCGGGCCATGCGGGTGAACACAAAATCGGCGATTTCGTTCGGGCTGCCGTCGTTGTTCACGAAATTGAAGTTCACGCGTGCCGTGCGGCCGTGGGCGTCTTCGATCACGACGACCAGCTTGTCGAATTTCTCGTAGTCCGATTCGTCGATCTCCTTGATGCGGACGACTTGCTCCCCTGCCGGAATGGGTTGGAATCCTTCGACCAGTTTGCGCTTCATACAGCATCGCTCCTTTTGATGGTGATTTTGGTGGTGAACCCGCTTTTGCGGTACTTTTCATAGAGCCCGTCCGCTTTCAGGCGGTCGGTGTCGATGCCGCTTGCGGCGGTTTTGGTGACTTCGAAAAGGTACAGTTTGCCGGCGGCCTGGATCTTCTTGTCACTCTCCTTCATCCGCGCTTCCAGCTCCGCCTTGAGCTGGTCCTTGAGCTGCTTCAGGGCCTTTTCGTCCTCGGCGATCTGCTCGCTCACAGCGTCGATCCGGGCCTGTAGCGGCTCGATCCGCCGGATGAGCTCCGCGACGATATCGCCTTCCTCGCCGGCCGCCGGCTGCGGGACGTGCGCGGTAGTGAGCGCCTGGACGATCTCCCGGTCCTTCTTGTCGTCCCAGACCGGGCTCACGAGACCGTTGATGTGCCGCTCGTACCATTCGAGTGCCCGATCCAGATGCGCGGCGAAGTTCGGGTATTCCGCGGCCACGCTGTACTTCTTGACAATCGTGTTGTCGGGCGAGGGCTCCAACTTTTCCGGCGCCTCGTAGTCCTTATCCGTGAGGATCGTCAGCACGATCCGGAACTCGTCCAGCCCGGAGAGATACGCATACAGCGCGCCCTGCAGCTTGTAGTATTCGGGTGGCGAGAACTGGCCGTGTTTGTACCAGTCCTCGACCCGTTTGGTGGTCTTGAGTTCCCAGATCGCGGTCGGCGTCCGCGCGTCCCACATGCCGCCGAAAATCGGTTCGTCCGGGAAATGGTCCCATTCGTAGCGCTTGTCGCCGCCGAACCATTGGGCCGGGGTCTGGAGTTTCCCGAAAGCAAAGCGCCGGTTGAGGTAGGCGATCACCTTGGGCTCGATGATTTTTCCAGCTGCCGTGTAGACCGTCTCCTCGAACGGCTTGCGGTAGACGCCCACCATGTCGCACCAGACTTCGAACTCCGTGACCCACGGGCTGAGCCCCAGAATCGGCGACAGCCTCGTCCCCGTGATCTTTTTGACTCGCCGCGGTTTTTCCGGAAGCCGGATCGTTCGGGTTTGGGGGTCGATCTGCATATTCCTCACCTCAGAATGGCGTCGCCGTCAGTTCGGTGATGGCGTCAAGCAGCTTCTCGGCGTCCGCTTTGGTCAGCTCGCTTTCGAGGGCTTCCGCGAATCCCGCGATGGTTTCCTCGTCCACTCCGGCCTTCTGCAATTCTTCGATGCCGAGCGCGATCGCCTCCAGCTGCTCCTCCGTCGCCGGCTCGTCCTGGTTGGTCAACGCGCCGCGGATCTCCTCACGCTGTTCGGGGGTGGCGTACTGCGGTCGGACGTTGGTTCGCACGAACTCCTCATCGTTCTCAGGATCGTTCCCTTCGGCCACGAGAAAGTTCGTCGACAGGAAGAACTTGAGACCGCCGGTGTATGCCTTGTACAGCGCCTTGTCGGTGGTGTCGGAACCGCTGCCCGAGAACAGGTATTCCTCGTATTCGCCCGTTTCGGGGTCGATCAGGCGGCCGCGGAATTTGGCGAGCACGAGATGCATCTTGTCACTGACCTGCCCGATGAACTCATGTCCGATCTCTTCCACCTTCCAGATGAGACCGGCCTCCGCCCGGGCGCGCTTGAAGTGTTGCTTGTACTGTTTTTCCGTGATGTACTCGTACGAGTGCTGGCGGTTCTTGCCGTCCTTCGTCCATTCGAACGAGTCCATGATTTCCTGCAGCTTCGCGAGCTTCTGGTAGAGCCGGAGCCGCGGGTCCGCGGGAACCGTCTCGGGTGCGACTTGCGTTTCGGTCGTTTTGGTCTTAGTTGCCATTGATTTCTTCCTCTCCTTCTTGGCTGGCTTCTCGGGCTTGATGCCCAGGTAGTCGTTGATGCGCTTGCGCGCAAGGTCGATGTAAAACTGCTTGTCCACCATCGCCATCTTGAAGCCGGCGCGGTTGGCGATGAAGCAATGATCCGGCAGGTTAGCAATCTTGTCCCGGCGCTCCTTCTCTCCGGGCGCTTTCGGCAGCTTGATCTTGTAGAGCGTACCGGCTTCCCGGTTGACACTGGCAAACACCCGGTTCACATTCTGAACCTCGACCTCGCCGGCCGGGCTCTGCCAGACAACCTTGTCATAGGTGCTGCCAGCTTTCGTAATGATCTGGAACTGCTCCATGTCGTCGCAGCCCAGAATCGTCTCCTCCGGCGGCACGCCGTCCAGCAGGTTCGCCACGATCGCCTTCGCTACGATCACGAGGCTTCGGTTCATCCAGTCGCCGCCGTTGTAGTTGGTGACGTATCCGCCCTTGACCTTGATTTCTCCGTCGGTCGTGCGCAGGACGTAATTGTTCACGTCCTTCTGCACGATTTTCTCAACCTCGGTCGCTTCCATTCCGAAGCCGGTCCGTCGGCTCCATTCGTCGATTACGGCGTCGATCTCCGTCTCGTGGTCGGCGTCGTAGGAGATGATGAGGCCGTCCGTGTTGGACTGGATCAGCCGGAACGTCGGCACGTCCTCCAGCTTCTCGATCAGGTCGATCAGGTAGAGCTGGCCGGACACGCAGACCGCCAGCGCCTGCCGCGGATCATACAGCTTGTTGTATGGATTGTTCATCGCGCCGAACGTCGTGTTCAGAACCAGCTTCAGCGCGTCTGCGGTTGCCTTGTCGCCGGCCCTCTTCGCCTCAATCCGCCGCTCATAGACCCGCTTGAACTCGTCCGGGTCCGGGACGTTCCGGCTCATGTAGCCGTTCACGATCATGAGGGATGGATAATAGCTGGTGACGTCCCGGGTGGAAATCCGTCTCGTTTCGGTCCGCTCCTCCCGGTAGCATTCACGAGCGCCGTGCAGCCCGCCCCAGGCGACCGTGTGCGGCACGCCGGCGATCTCAATGCTGAGCTTCCGTTTGCGCTCCGGGTCCACGTCGGCGAAAAATTCGATCACTTCCGGATATTTCGTGATGATGAGGTTTTCCGGGAACTCGTAGACGTCCCGATCCGGCCACTCCGCGTCCGGTTCCCGCGCCCCAAGGAATTCCGCCGTAAGTTTGGCGTTGGTCAGCCGCAGGCTCTCCCCGGCCGACAGCCCGCACATGGCGCCGACGGCGATCTTGGACTGCAGGTAATCCTTGCGCTCATGATAGAGTCGGATTGCGGCGTCGACGTCGTGGCAGCAGTACCGGATGACTTCGTTTCGCTCAGCTTCCGTCAGCGGCCGGTCGATGTCGAAGGAAACTTTGCTTTCCTCAATGTCCATGCCGAGGTTTCCCTCGATTTCTTTCAGCCGCAGCGGGACCGGGATGTCATCCATGAGATCGAAATTCGTCCAGGGCGGCCACCGCGTTTCCGCGAAAAACGGATGATCCCAGCCGTTGCCGCCGGCGATGATAAAGTCGCTGATCTCCTTGATCTCCTCCGGGGTGGCGCCGGCATAAATGGCCTTCACGATCCACTGGTCGTAATGCTTCGTGTTGTACCCGCCGATCGTAAGGTTTCCTTCCCGCCCGAAACTTTCCGCCCACCACCGGAAGGCCGCCGGGTCGTTGTACAAAACTACCTGTTCGCCACTTTCGTCCGGCCGCTTGGCGACAAATACCCAGTCATGAGCGAACACTTCGCAGTCATAGATCCAGATGTTTTCGTTCATTTCACCACCTCATGACACCAGACTGAGCAACCCTCGGATCATTTCCGCCAGACGACGGAGCTCCCACTTGTCGGCAGCGCATAAACGCTGCTTATTGGAGATTGCGATCAGCGCGTCGGGCTTCCGGTCTAGATCCCGGATTGCGATCTGGAGCTCTGACAGTTCTGATTCGTAACTATTGAGGTCCGTTTGCAACCGCTGCTGAGTCATGTCTGCCAGATCAGCCAACTCTCGGGCCAGTTGCGCGGCGTCGTATCCTATTTCGCGCTCGACGAGCTGGACAAAGTCCTTTTCGTCCCTGACGAAAACCAGCTCGCCGTCCCGGGTGTGGATTTTGCCACTGATCATGCAAGCATCGCCTCCCGTCTGCACAATTCCGGAAGGTTTGCCCGGACCAGAGCCTCCGCGAATTGCGGCGGAACCGCATTCCCGCACTTCTCGACTTGGTCCTTCTTCGGGAGCGGTCTCCCCGCGTCATCCCGGTCGAAGACATACCCCTCCGGGAATCCCTGCGCCCGATACAGTTCGTGCGGTTCCAGCATCCGGAGTCCAATGTCGATGATCCGGTATGGTGTCCCACGCACCATCACAAGACCAAAGCGGTCTTTTGTGACGACCGTTCCCAGCGGTTCGCTCATTTGCTGGCCGATGCTGGATCCGTAGTAGGCAATCAGGAATGCCCAGACTCGTTCACCGTTCGGGTTCGGTTCTTCCGCTCGCTGAAGCTTCGCCGTGACCAGCGCGAACCGATTCGACGTGTCTTGCGTCAGCAGCGGCCTGTCCAGTGTCTGTCCTCTCGGATCGTTCGTTGTCTCCGTGTGATACTTCGCCAAAAACGCCGCCACCGGCCCGGAGTGAACCCCTTCCTTCCATTCCACCGGGGCGATATAAGGATTGGGATTGTTCAGGATGAACTTCCAAACCCCGAGACCGATTCGCCGCATAGTGTTGGCGGCCAGCGGCCGTACTGCCCGGATTCCGTATTTCCGCATGATCTCCTCGGACGAGTCGAAGACGCTGGGAACCGGTAGAGACCAGTCGATGATCTCACCAGCTGTCCGCCACGGTTTCAACCTTCCGGCCTGCACTGCCGGGCTCTGCGGGTCCCCGTGTGTCGGCTTTGGCCAGACGATCGGCCGGCCGTCGCACCGGGCGATGAGGAAAAATCGTTTTCGGATGGTCGGGGCGCCGTAGTCGCAGGCTCGCAACTCGCGCCAGTCCACCTCGTATCCTTGCCGGCGGAGTGCGTTCACGAACGAACGGAATATCCGGCCTTTCTGTTCCTCGATCGGATACCCGCGTTCGTCCAGCGGGCCCCAGTCCTGAAATTCCTCCACGTTTTCCAAGATGATGATCCTGGGTCGGACGGTAGCAGCCCATCGCAAAGCCACCCAAGCAAGTCCGCGGATTTTCTTGTCCCTCGGCTTCCCGCCTTTGGCTTTGGAAAAATGCGTGCAGTCCGGGGAAAGCCAACACAGCGCAACTTTCCGTCCCTTCGTGGCTTCCCGCGGATCGACGTCCCACACGTTCTCGTTGTAGTGCACCGTCCGGGGATGGTTGGTGCGATGCATGGCGATGGCCGCCGGATCGTGGTTGATGGCGATGTCTACCGGCCGCCCGGTTGCCAGTTCAATCCCGCACGAGGCGCCGCCACCGCCGGCAAAGTTATCTACGATGAGCTCATCCAACGTTGTATTGCACCTCCTTCACGAAAGCCCGCAATTCAGTTTCATTGAAGTCGCGGTGCCGCATGAGGGCGTCCCAGATCTTCACCTCGACCGTCCCGGCCGTCTCGAACAGGATGTAGCTGCATTTCTCCCTCTGGCCCGGCCGGTGGATCCGATCGCAGGCTTGCTCGAACGTCTGACTGCTGAGCGTGGGTTCGTAAAAAATCATGGTGTCCGCCGCGAACAAGTCGATTCCGGCCGACGCCGAGCGGTACTGACAGACAATCACCTGCAGGCCCGGATCCTCCTGAAACTTTTTCCACACCTGCTTGTCTTTTTGCCGGCCATCGAGCGTGACGTAACGAATCCCCCGACGATCGAGGACCCGGCAAATGTCCGCGATTGATTCCTCAAACTCCGCGAAAATGACGAGCTTCTTCTCCCAGTTCTCCAGAAACTCATCCAGCGCCGCGGGCTTCGTGCATTTCAGCCGGTGGACCGTGCCGGATTCGTCCCGGATGTGCCCGCTACACATCTGCCGGAGTTTCGTCAGCCTAGCGAGCGGATTTTTTGCCTCGATGTCAAGCTCCTGGATGTAATTTGCAAGCATTTCCTTATATAGCTTCCGCTCTTCCAGCTCCAGCGTCAGCCGTTCCGGCGGCAACTTCTCCGGTAAGTCCAGGCAATCGACTTTCCGGATCCAGATACTGTGCTGGGCGATGATCGCCTTGAGCTCGTCCACGTTTTTGTAAGCGACCGGCTTGTAATACTTGCCCAAAATGCAATACCGCGCCTCAAAGTGAGAATATGGACCGAAGATGTTCGGATCCAGAAAGTCAAACTGCGCCCAGATTTCTTCCCACCGGCTATTTCCGATCGGGGTTCCGGTCAGGATATACCGGAATTTGGAGCGCCGGCTGATCTGCTGGATCCCGTTTGTCACCCGTCGGCGCTTGCCGTCCACCTTCTTGATCTGGCCGCGATACCGGTTGCTGGTGCGGTTCTTGATGAAGTGACTTTCATCGAGCACCATCATGTCCCATTCCCGATCCAGCTCCGGCCGCCGCCAGATCAGGTCGTAGGTGGTGACAGTCAGAAACCGCTCAAACAGGTGCCGTTCAAGAGGGGAGAAGAACCGCTCAATGTCGCGGCTCCAACTCCCCCGCACTGAGTTCGGGCACACCACCAGCGCACTCCGGATCGCGCCGGCCTTGTACAGGCGCAGCGCGAGGATCAGCATCGGTAGTGTCTTCGAAGTCCCCTGCTCGGCGAAAACCGCGTAGAACGGCAGTCCGCGCCGGATTCGCTCCTCGGCAATACCGAGGATGGTCTGCTGGTGCCGGAATAGCGTCACGCCCGGGCGCATTGGTTCTGATCGTCCTCGACTACCGTAATACTGACATCCAGCGCGTCCGGTAGGTCCAGCTCGAACTGCAACGCTTCTCGCAGCTCGGTTTCCGCGTTCTTGCGCCATTCCTCCAGCTTGCCGTTTGTCAGAATTTCAGCCATGAACCTCTTTTCCTGATCCGTCTTTGGTGTTTTCTCAGCACGAATCTGGATCACGATTTTCAATTCTCGCGCCCCTCCCCGAAATAGCGTCGCATCAGCACGGCCCCGGCCGCCTCCTCCACCGTCGAAACTTCCGTGTCCGTGATCTTCTCCGGCGGCAGCCGGAAAATTGAGTATGCGAGGTCATACGTGAGCTGCTTAACTTCCTCGGCGCTGTTGCCAGCGATGGTGATCGTGATGGGCAAGGGATGATTCCTCCTTTGCGGTGTGATATAATGACAGCAGGGTATTTTTCATTTGGCGGTCATGCTTCAATGGCCGCTTTTCTTTTTTCCAGCCAGGCACGGATCTCGTCCAGCGAAATTTCCCAGCGGTCGCCCCAGCTGGAGACGAATTCCCATTTGAACGGCTGATAGATGGCCGGGTGCGGGTTTTCGTCGCCGGTTACGTCGGCGATGATGCTCCGCGCCAGGTCGGCAGGCCCCGATCCACCATATCCCCAGTTGAATTCGCCGCTGGTAATTCCGGTATGATGCCAGCGACCTTCCAGCGGGGTTTGTTGACCACTCCGGATCCGCACCACCTTCACCGTGCCGTCCGGTCCGCGGGCGCCGGCGTAGCCGTCGGTGATGGTCGGGGCGATGATGATCGTGTCGGTCATGGGCTGGTCACCTCCTTTCAGGCGAAGATCAAAGAGTTTTCAAGCATCAATCGTCTTCGCGACATTTCCGCATATTGTGGATTGATCTCGATCCCAATGAACTGCCTGCCGTGCTGCAGCGCGACCACCCCCGTCGTGCTGAGACCGGCAAACGGATCGAGCACGATTCCGCCCTCCGGACAGCCGGCAAGGATGCAGGGCTCAATGAGCTTCGGCGGAAACTGGGCGAAGTGGGCTTCCTTATTTGCGGCGGTGGCGACTTGCCATACGTCCCGCTTGTTTCTCATCGTCCCTTCCCATGGAATCGATCCCGCCAGATGATGTCCGGGCCGTCCCCGTTCGGCGCTGTATTTTCGCGCTTTGTTACCGCTCCGGCGTCTCGAATGTAGACTGCCAAGAGTACCGAGCGATCCGGCGACCGGTCGCTGGTTGGACTGCACACATGGTTCCATGATCGCCTTTGCGTCGTAGTAATACTGGCGGTTCTTTGAGAAAAGGAAAATGTATTCGTGTGCCCGCGTCGGCCGATCCCGCACGCTTTCAGGCATGGGATTGCTTTTGTGCCAGATGATGTCCGACCGCAAATACCAGCCGTCGGCTTGTAGGGCGAATGCGACGCGCCACGGAATCCCGACGAGGTCCTTCGGTTTGAGCCCAGCCGGCTTTTTTCGCCGTTCGATCTTCCGCGCTCGCTTGGTCGCCTCCAGCGTGCCCTGGATGTGGATGTTGTCACCCATCGTCCCGGGCGCAGTGGAAATGTACGTGTCGCCCAGGTTGAGCCATAGGGTTCCATCATCCCGCAGCACCCGTCGGACCTCACGGAAAACCTCGACGAGCTTCTGCACATACTCCTCCGGCGTTTCTTCTAGTCCGATCTGACCGTCAACGCCATAATCACGCAGGCCCCAATACGGCGGACTGGTGACGCAGCAGTGGACGGATTGGTCTTGGAGCTTTTTCAGTTCAGCAAGACAATCTCCGACGATGACCGTTGCCCGATCACTTCTTTCCATTGTCCAGACCTCACCTGTTGCAGGTATCGTTCGAACGTGATTCCGTGACGTTCCCCGATCCGCAGCGACACGAACAGCCGGCCCAGGCGATCCACCAGGTCGTCCGGGTGCGCGTAGCCTTCGTCTTCGCGGCAGGGGCGGGGTTGATTTCTGACGGTCACCTTTTTCCCTCCATCTCAATCGCCGGCCGCCAGCGCCACCCGTCGGCCTCGATCCGGCGGTGCGTGGCCTCCTTGTACCGCATCAGCCGGTCGAACCGATACCGGTTCCGCTGATGCCGCGGGCGCCGGTCCGTCGCGTAGGCGGCGGCTTTTCGGCAGTAAAATTGGATGCGGCGGATGTGCTTGGTCATGGCGCCACCCCCGGCGCTTCCATCCCCCGAACCGGCCGGTACGACCGGGCTACCGCGTCCGACTCCCCGGAGCGCACCTGGTTCAACCTGGCGCGGTACCGTTCATACTGCCGGCGTGCCCAGCTGGCGAGGGGCTGGCGGTTCTGGAGCAGGGCTCGCTCCTCCAGGCCCAAGAAAAACAGGCAGATTGCGAGGAGTTGGTTGGTGGTCATCCGGTTTTCACATCCTTCCAGTAATGTTGGTAGGAACGCAAATTTTGCTGTAAAATTGTGGTGAGTGTCGCTTTTTGCCCCGTCGCGAAGTGATTCGCGAACGAGAATCGGGTGAATTCAAGGGAAACCTAAGTCTCCCGGAGATATGGTGACCTTGAGCCAAGCCGGAGGAAGATCGCTTTGTGTACTCCGGAAGGTGCAACGCATAGGCGGTGAGGACGATCACCAAT
>Ga0310828_1001455_pt1 | contig 13706 bp, 14 predicted proteins | sample WT_ome_3_FD_202242 | JGI IMG/M metagenome (GOLD analysis project Ga0310828, IMG submission 202242) | Sorghum-adapted microbial communities enriched on wild type (WT) sorghum from Joint BioEnergy Institute, Emeryville, California, United... ... | reverse complement strand
ACCGGTGCTGCGGCTGGAGATGGATTACGAACTGGCGGTATTGTTTGAAGCGTTGGAGAAAGGCGATAAAACGGCGGAGCAAAACAGCCGCAAAAGGCTGGAAGAACTGCGCAAGGAGATGCTTCTGCTGGAGGCGTGAACCCGTAAAGGAAGACCCCGGAGGCTTTCGAATGTATGATATGCCGCCCAGGGTCTTTTTTTAAAAAGGGATTGTTAACGTGTGCAAAGATATGATATGTTAGGGGAGTCGAAAGAGAGGTGGCAGGATGAGCACGACGATCAAGGACATCGCCAAAATTGCCAGAGTGTCCCATACGACGGTATCCCGGGCGCTGAACGACAGCCCCCTGATCAATCGGGAAACGAAGGAACGGATCAAGGCGATCGCGCAGCAGCTGAATTACACGCCGAATTTCAACGCCAAAAGCCTGGTGCTCGATCGTTCCTACAATGTGGGCCTGTTCTTTTCCACCCTGCGGTCGGGAACCTCCTCCACTTTCTTCTACGAAGCTGTAAAAGGAGTCAACCGGGTCGTGCACGACCGGTATAATCTGGTGGTCCGGGGAATAGACGATGCCCGCGATTTTCAGCAGATCAGCCGCAAAAGCTTCGACGGCATCCTGATCATGAGCCAAAGCGCGGAGGATCAGGCATTCATTCGCCATCTGCAGGACAAGGAAATTCCGTTTGTTGTGCTGAACCGGTTGATCGAGCAGCCCGGGGTGCTGAATATTTTGGCCGACGACGAATCCGGCGCGTATGCCGTTGTCGAGCATTTGATCGCTTGCGGACACCGGAAGATCGCCTTCATCGAAGGAAAGAAAGGCTTCCAGTCCTCCCTGCGGCGCAGGTCCGGATATGAACGCGCCCTGCAGGCCCACGGGCTTACCGTATGTTCCGACTTTTGCGAACAGGGCGATTACGATATCGAGAGCGGCTACCATGCGATGAAGCGCCTGCTTCGGCTGGAAGTCCGGCCGACCGCGGTCTTTTGCAGCAACGATGATATGGCGGTGGGTGCGATCAAGGCCTGCAGCGAGCAGTCGGTACGCGTGCCGGAGGAACTCTCGGTGGCGGGGTTCGACGATAACCACTTTTCCGCGTATTTGACACCCGCGCTGACCACCGTCAAGCGGCCGATCGAAACGATCAGCAGCGAGGGCGCCCGGCGGCTCCTTGAGGCGATCGAGTCCAAACGGATGGAACCGGAAACGATTTATGTAAGCACGGAGCTGGTGATCCGGGACTCTGTCCAACATTTGCCGCAAAACGTGATATGATAGGATATGGACAAGGAGGGAATATCCATGAGTGTATTGAGAGATCTGCTCGATCCGATTCCGCTTCCGCAGATGGTCCGGATCCGGCAGCGGTTTGACGACAGCAAAATTGAAGATCCGGCCGGCACGCTGGCAAAGCTGCTCCAGAGCCAGCCCAACGCGATGGAGCGCATCAAGCCGGGACAGCAGGTGGCCATCGCGGTGGGCAGCCGCGGTGTCGCCAACATCGCCGATTTCACCCGCGTGACAGTCGAGGCGGTAAAAGCGGCCGGCGCTCATCCTTTTATCGTTCCCTGCATGGGCAGTCACGGCGGGGCGACGGCGGAAGGACAAAGAGAAGTGCTGCATCACCTGGGCGTGACCGAAGAGGCGGCGGGCGCTCCAATCCGTTCCTCAATGGAAGTCGTCAAGCTGGATGAGCTTCCGAATGGGCTGCCGGTATACTGCGACAAGCTTGCGTCGGAAGCCGATGCGATAATCGTGATTAACCGCGTCAAGCCCCATACGGCTTTCCGCGGCGAGATCGAAAGCGGCATCATGAAGATGATCTCCATCGGCCTCGGCAAACAGAAAGGCGCCGAAGCCTGCCATCAGCTCGGCTTCAAGTATATGGCCGAGAATGTGCCGAAGATGGCGCGCATCATGATCGAAAAATTGCCGATCGTCTTCGGGATCGCGCTGGTGGAGAATGCCTACGACCAAACCTGCCGGATTGAGGTTCTTCCCGCGGAAGAGGTGGAGGAACGCGAGAAGGAATTGCTCAAGGAGGCGAAAGCGCGCCTGCCGAAAATTCTTTTCGACCAGATCGACGTGCTGGTCATCGACTATATCGGCAAAAACATCAGCGGCGACGGCATGGATCCCAACATTACGGGACGCTATCCGACGCCTTATGCGCACGGAGGGCCGGATGTGACGAAGATGGTCGTGCTCGACCTGACCCCCGAAACCAAAGGGAACGCCAACGGTGTCGGTACGGCCGATTTTACCACCCAGCGGCTCGTCGACAAGACCGATCTGGCCGCCACCTATGCGAACGGGCTGACCTCCACAGTCTGCGCGCCGACGAAAATCGCCACGACGCTGGAGAACGATTATTATGCCATCAAGGCGGCCGTCAAGACCTGCAATATTCTTGATTACTCCAAGTGCCGTCTGGTGAGAATCAAAGATACCCTGCACCTCGGGGAAATCGAAATCTCGGTCAATCTGCTGGAAGAGGCCAGACGGCATCCGGATATTGAAATCTTGTCGGAACCGGCCGACATGCAATTCGACGGCGAAGGGAATCTGTTCAAATGACGCAAAACGGAACCATCAAGCCTTACGTTATCGCCGTTGATATCGGCACGACCAGCACCAAGACGCTGATGATCAGCCGGGACGGCCAAATCCGGGCCTCCTATTCGGTGGAGTACCCGCTCCATACGCCGAAGCCGGATGTAGCGGTCCAGGATCCGCTGGAAATCTTCTCGGCGGTTGTCACGGGGATCCGCGAGGTTGTCTCCGGGGTGAAGGCAGGACCGGAAGAGGTGCTCTGCGTTTCATTCAGCTCGGCCATGCACAGTCTGATCGCCGTCAATCAGGAGCTGAACCCGCTTACTCCCTGCATAACCTGGGCGGATAACCGCAGCGCCGGGTATGTCAAGAAGCTGAAAGATGAATACAACGGCCTCCAGATCTACCTTGATACGGGCACGCCGATTCATCCGATGTCGCCACTGCTTAAGCTGATGTGGATGAAGGATCACCTGCCCGATGTCTTCGGGAACGCGCACAAATTCATTGGAATCAAGGAGTTTATTTTTGCCAAGCTGTTTGGGGAATATTTAATCGACTACTCCCTGGCCAGCGCCACCGGATTGTTCAACCTGCGGCGGCTGGACTGGGACGGACAGGCGCTGGAGGCTGCGGGAGTAGGGCCTGAACGTCTGTCGAAGCCCGTGCCGACGACACATTTCGTTACCGGCATGGAGCCGTCGTATGCGGCCGAGATGGGACTTTCCGCGGAAACCCCGTTCGTGCTGGGCGCTTCCGACGGAGTACTAGCCAACCTCGGCGCGGGAGCGATCGACCCTGGGCATGTGGCCGTGACGATCGGCACCAGCGGAGCGGTCCGCGGTGTGGTATCCGAGCCGATAACCGATCCGGAAGGGCGGCTGTTCTGCTATGCGCTGAAGGAGGATTTTTGGGTCATCGGCGGAGCGATCAACAACGGCGGAATCATGTTCCGCTGGGTAAGGGATCAGCTTGCCACACTGGAAGCCGAGCAGGGACGCAAACTGGGCATGGATCCCTATGATTACTTGTCCTCGCTTGCCGAGAATGTCGCCCCCGGTTCGGACGGCCTCGTCTTTCTGCCCTTGCTGGCAGGGGAAAGGGCTCCCTACTGGAACGCGAATGCCCGCGGTGTTTTCTTCGGCCTGGCCCTCTACCACGAGAAGAAGCACATGATCCGCGCGGTGCTGGAAGGCGTTGTGTACCGGATCGATTCGGTCGTGAAGGCATTGGAGGAGCTGGCCGGCAAGCCGGTAGAAGTCCACGCTTCCGGCGGTTTTGCCCGCTCCCGGCTGTGGCGGCAGCTGATGGCCGACGTTCTCGGGACTTCCGTTACCGTGCCGACCTCCATTGAGAGTTCCGGTCTCGGAGCCGCTTACCTTGGATTGTTGGCCATGGGGGAAGTCAAGAATCTCTCGGGAATCCGCGATTGGATCCAGGCGGCGGTTCGGCATGAGCCAAACGGGGAAAACCACCGCATCTATCGCGAGCTGACCGATATCTACATTCGCGTTTACCATCAGCTGAAGAACGAATTTGATGCCATTTCGGCATTTCAAAACAAATATGTCCATTAAAGAAGTGGAGGAAGTGCAATGAATTTCTTCGACCTTACCGGTAAAACCGCCGTAATTATCGGCGGCAACAGCACGCTGGGAGGCACTATGGGTGTCGGATTGGGCGGCCATGGCGCCGACGTGGCCATTGTCGGAAGAAACCAGGAGAAGGCGGAAGCCGTCCGGGCCCGCGTGGAAGAAGCGGGAGGCAAGGCCAAATGCTTCCAGGCCGATACCACCAGCAAAAGCGATCTGGAGCGTGTTCTCAAGGAAGTTCTGGAATGGACGGGCCGTGTGGATATTGTTATGAACTGTCCGGGTGTAAACAGTTCCACACCGTTTTTTGAAATCAGCGAGGAAGAGTTCGACCAAATCATTGATGTCAATCTCAAAGGCGTAGTATTATCCTGCCAGGTCTTCGGAAAACATATGGTGGAGAAAGGGCAAGGCGGCAGCATCATCAATATTTCGTCGGTTTCTTCCAATCCGCCCCTGTCCAAGGTATTTACCTATTCCGCTTCCAAGGCCGCGGTAAACAATATCACCATGAACCTGGCCCGCGAATTTGCCCCGAGCAAGGTTCGCGTCAACGCCATTATCCCCGGCTTTTTCCCGGCGGAGCAAAACCGCAAGATCCTGTCTCCGGAACGGACGGCAGACATCAAGCGGCATACGCCGATGAACCGCTTCGGCGAAGCCGAGGAACTGATCGGCGCGGCGGTCTTCCTGGCTTCGGAGAAGGCTTCGAGCTTCGTCACAGGGGCCCTGATCCGGGTCGACGGCGGCTTCGGCGCCATGACGATTTAAGGGACGCTTTGATCGCGGAACAGAACATGGTACGATAGGCTTGGTCATCAACACAGAGAGGATGTTTGAAAATATGGCTAAACAGCAAATCGGAGTGGTCGGTCTTGCCGTTATGGGCAGAAACCTGGCACTCAATATTGAAAGCCGGGGCTTCAGCGTTGCCGTGTATAACCGCTCCCCGGAAAAAACAAAAGAATTGCTCGCCGAACACCCGGACAAAAACCTGTTCGGTACATACAGCATGGAAGAATTTGTTGCATCCCTGGAATCTCCCCGGAAAATTCTGATCATGGTTCAGGCCGGACGTCCCACCGATGCCGTGATCGATCAATTGGTGCCGCTTCTGGATCAGGGCGATATTCTGATCGACGGCGGCAACGCCTTCTTCCCGGATACGCAGCGCAGAAACAAGGCTCTGGAGGAGAAAGGGATCCGCTTCATCGGAACAGGGGTTTCCGGAGGAGAAGAAGGGGCCCTGAAGGGGCCAGCCATCATGCCGGGCGGCCAGGAGGATGCCTATCGTCTGGTGGAACCGATCCTTACGGCAATTTCCGCCAAAGTCAACGGGGATCCTTGTTGCACCTACATCGGTCCGGACGGTGCCGGACACTACGTGAAAATGGTGCATAACGGCATTGAGTACGGAGATATGCAGCTGATCTGCGAAGCTTATCAATTGATGAAGGACGTTCTCGGGCTATCCACCGATGAGCTTCATGAAATATTCACCGAATGGAACAAGGGAGAACTGGACAGCTACCTGATCGAGATCACAGCGGACATTTTCTCCAAGAAAGATCCGGAAACCGGCAAGCCGATGGTCGACGTCATCCTTGATACCGCGGGACAGAAAGGCACCGGCAAATGGACAAGCCAAAGCTCGCTCGATCTGGGCGTGCCGTTGTCCATCATTACCGAATCCGTATTCGCCCGCTTCATCTCCGCGATGAAAGAGGAGCGCACGGCCGCCAGCAAGGTGCTGAAGGGACCGGAGTCCGGAAGCTTCGATGGTGACCGCAAAGAGTTTATCGAGGCAGTCCGCAAAGCTCTCTACGCCAGCAAAATCTGCTCGTACGCCCAAGGCTTCGCGCAAATGCGCGCGGCTTCCGAAGAGTATAACTGGAATCTGAAATACGGCAACATCGCCATGATTTTCCGTGGAGGCTGCATTATCCGCGCCCAGTTCCTGCATAATATCAAAGCCGCTTACGACCGTGATCCGGAGTTGAAAAACCTTCTGCTGGATCCTTACTTCAAAGAGATTGTCGAAGGCTATCAAACGGCATGGCGGAAAGTGGTCGCCGTTGCCGTTGAACGGGGAATTCCGGTACCGGCCTTCTCCTCGGCCCTGGCTTATTACGACAGCTACCGCACCGAGCGGCTCCCGGCCAATCTGCTGCAGGCCCAGCGGGATTATTTCGGTGCGCATACCTTCCAGCGGGTGGACAAGGAAGGAACGTTCCATTTTCATTGGATGGAATAATTGTCCTTGAACCCGATGGTTCCGAAAGAAACCGGAAACCCAAAAGCCCCTGTAACGTTCAAAAGGAAGCCTGTTCGCGAGGCTTCCTTTTTTTGCTCAGTGGATATCTTTTTTCTTGAAGCGTCCGCCGCGGACGTCATGAATGTTGCCAATGGCCAGGAATGCCCCCGGATCCAGCTCCTCCACAATTGATTTGAGCTTGGCTTCCTCCAGGCGGGTGATTACGCAGAAGATGACCTTTTTGTTGTCCCCGGTAAATGCTCCTTCCCCGTTCAGATAGGTTACTCCCCGTCCCAGGCGGCTCAGCAGGGCATCCCCGACAGCCTGATGATTTTCGCTGATAATCCAGACGGATTTCGACTGATCCAGACCTTCGATCGTAATATCGATCATTTTGAATGCTATGTAATAAGCGATCAGGGAATACATCGCGTGGTCCCAGCCGAACACAAAGCCGGCGCTGCCCAGAATGAAGACATTGAAAAACATGACGATTTCCCCCACGGAGAAAGGGGATTTCTTGTTGAACAGGATGGCGACGATTTCGGTTCCGTCCAGGGAGCCGCCGGAGCGAATGACCATCCCGACGCCCACTCCGATGATGACACCGCCAAAGACGGCAGCCAGCAGGGGATCAATGGTGATCGGTTGTACCGGTGTCAGCAGGGCCGTTCCGACGGACATGACAAAAACGGCAAACAAGGTAGATAAAGCGAAGGTTTTCCCGATTTGTTTATAGCCGAGGAGCAAAAACGGGAGGTTGATGACGAAGAGAAAAATGCCGAGCGGTACATGTGTCAAATGGGACAGGATGATGGAAATACCGGTAATCCCGCCGTCAATGATGTTGTTGTTAACCAGAAACATTTCCAGGCCGACAGCGACCAGGGCGGCTCCGAGAAACAGAAACAGCATTCGCTGCAGAAATCTTGGAACCGGCAAACGGTTGTGCCTTTCCTGCGAAGCCGGCGTTTCGGACATAAACATTCCCCCTGTTTGTCTGATTCATCCCAATTATACCTTATAGATTGCCCGATACGAAATGGGCGGCCGGGGAAGTCCGGGGGGAAGCGGACTCCGCAGGCATTGCAGAAGAAGGGCTGCGGCCGGAATCCGGCAATTACGGATCCCCGGGCCGAAGGCCGTAGGTCGCCTCGTTCATCCATGCCCGAATGCGGTCGGTCTCGTAATCACACCCTCGTCCCGGATGAACGAGCAGCATGGCGATTTCCGTGAAATAATGAAAGTTCTCGATCAGACGCGCCTGGGAAAGCTTCGTGATGCTGGGATCTTTGGAAGCGAGCTTGCTTTTGATATATTCCAGAACCCAGACCATATCTTCCCGGCACAGGTTGTAGGAAGGGTCAAGCAGGAGGTCCAATTTGCGGGCGGCAAGGCCGGAGTAGGCGCCGTGGGCCAATGCGGTTCAGCTCCTTTGGAAAAAATTCCTTGTAATACAGCATAGCACGATTCATCCGAATCTATTCGTATAAATTGTTGTTCCTCTGCACATTCGGGTTACCACGGCGTGTCAAATATGGTATGATAATTGGAAATTCGGGTATGCCAGAATTGAAAAATCGGTGGGGTAGATTAGATGGACAGAGACAATATCGTTCTGACGGGATATCCCGGCGCAGGGAAAACTACAGTTAGTCTTGCGCTTGCGCGGGAGCTTGACGGATGGACAGTGGTTGATACCGATGTCATGATTGAAGAGCGGGAAGGCCGCTCCATTCCGGAATTGTTTGAGGCAAAAGGGGAAGCCTATTTCCGGCAGGCGGAAGCCCGGGTGATCGCGGAAGTCATGGAAAATACCCGCCAAATCGTATCGACGGGCGGGGGAGCCGTGCTGGCGGCCGAAAATCGGCTGGCGATGAAGCGCGGCGGATTTGTTGTCGCCCTGAAGGCCAGCGCGGACGTTATTATCAGCCGGGTGCGCGAGAATGAGAACCGTCCCTTGCTGCGCGGTGATGTGGAGACCAGAGTAAGACGCCTTCTGGAAGAGCGGAAGCACGCCTACGATTTTGCGGATCTGACAATTGATACAAGCGGGCTGCCGGTGGAAGAAGTCGTCCGGCTTATATTGGAGGAACGCGCCTGCCGGTAAGGGCGGGCGCGTCCGATTGGGTCGCAGAAGCTGTTACTCTGCAGTTTTTTCCCATTCCAGCATGCCGCCGGTCATGTTCTTGAGCCCCCGGAATCCCTGGGCGGACAGATACTCGCAGGCCCGGTCCGCACGACGGCCGCTCCGGCAAATGATGATAATTTCGCCGGTTTGCGGAATTTCATCGTGCCGGAACGGAAGCTCTCCAAGCGGTATATGCCTGGCCCCGGGAATCATGCCGGCCGCTACCTCCTCGGGCTCGCGTACGTCTATCATGTTTAATTTCTCACCCTGCATGAGCCGCCGCTTCACTTCTGACGGATGAATATTTCCAAAGGCTGATGCCAATTCGCGTCCCTCCTGCCCAATGGCATTTTAACTTTATCCATTATACACTCCCGGCCGCGGAACGCCAAGAAATGGGGAGATTCCCAACCGGAGACGCGTATGGTACACTGATTTTGAATATTTTGCTTACGCCGATGTATTGCGATGCCAATGTGCGATCTTTACTCAGCCCAAAGGAGAGATACCCGATTCATGAAAGCCATTGTGAAGCCTTCCTCCAATCTGGCAGGGGAAATCAACGCGTTATCCTCGAAAAATTACACAACCCGTTATTTGCTGGTAGGAGCGCTTGCCGAGGGGACAAGCACGATATATTATCCGGCGCACAGCGAAGACAGCGACGCCATGCGCCGCTGCATCCGGGATCTTGGGGCCCGCGTGGAGGAAGATGACGAAAAAATGACCATAACCGGCTTCGGCCGTCATCCCCTTCCGGTGAAAGAACTGGATGTCGGCAATGCCGGGGCGGTTCTGCGGTTCCTGATGTCGATCGCCGCATTTTGTCCGGAGCTTACTTTCGTCAACAACTACCCGGAGTCTCTGGGAAAAAGGCCGCACGACGATTTAATCGATGCCCTGCAGCAGATGAACGTCCGCATTGATCACCGCAACGGCAAGCTCCCGATTACCATCCGCGGGGGGCATCCGGTCGGGGGACAGATTAAAATATCCGGAAAGGTCAGCTCCCAGTACCTCAGCTCCCTTCTGTTTATGACGCCTTTGCTGGAGGAGGACAGCGAAATTGAGGTTCTCGACGACCTGAAATCGAAGGTCATTGTCGGCCAGACGCTCGAGGTTCTGGAACAGGCCGGGATTCGGGTTGACGCCAGCCCCGATCTCATGCATTTCCGCGTTCCCGGCAATCAGCGCTACGAAGCGAGGAAATATATCGTCCAGGGAGATTATCCCGGATCTGCGGCGATTCTTGCGGCGGCGGCTGTTACCCATTCGGACGTAAAAGTTTTGCGGCTTGAGGAAAACAGCAAACAGGGGGAACGGGCGGTCGTGGATGTGCTCAAGGCGATGGGGGTCCCGTTATCCCATAAGCATGGCGTCGTCCATATCCACGGCAGCGGACAACTGAAAGCGGTCGAATTTGACGGTGATCATTTTACCGACGCGGTGTTGGCCATGGTTGCCGCTTCCGTATTTGCCGAGGGCACCTCGCGGTTTTACAATGTGGAAAACCTGCGTTACAAGGAATGCGACCGGATTACGGATTTTCTGGCCGAACTGAGAAAAGCGGGGGCGGATGTGGAAGAACGGCAAAGCGAAATTATCGTGCACGGCCGCCCCGAAGGAGTGGAAGGCGGCGTAGAGATCGACGCCCATTTCGATCACCGCGTCATCATGGCCCTGACTGTCGTTGGTTTGCGTTCCAAAAACGGACTGATCATTCGGGATGCCCATCACGTAGCCAAATCGTATCCGCAATATTTCGACCATCTGCGGTCTCTGGGGGCTCATATCGATATCGCGGAAACGGGTGGGAACCGTTGATCCGGCCGAATCTGTTCATGCGGGATGATCGATATTGATGTTTTTGTGGAGAGTTTTCAGAATCGCCGTTCTGCTGGGCCTGTGTCTTGTTCTTTTGCTGATCAGCGCCTTGTTTAGCGTGCTGCTGTACGGCAAGTGGGCAGGCAAGGAATGGCCGATTCTTGTCGGGGAGGATGCTTCTGTAGCCTATGCGGAAGCGAAACATTCCGAAGCGGAAGAAACCGAACCGGTTCCGGAAGCTGTTCCCGTCCCGGCTTTGCCCGTGCAGGCTATGCTTTCGGCGCCGGCGATCCGGCAATTTCCCGAACTGCATTCCGGCTGTGAAGTAACGAGTCTTGCCATGCTTCTGAATTATTACGGATTTTCACTGGATAAGATGGAACTTGTCCCGCAGCTCAAGCTGGATCCTACCCCCATCCGCTGGAGTGCCGGGGGGAATATTGCGTATTGGGGAAATCCGAATACCGGATTTGTAGGGGATATCACCGGAAAAACGAAGGGATTCGGTGTGTATCACGGTCCGCTGCTGGATTTGCTGCGCCAGTATATTCCGGCGGGGATTGACCTGACCGGAGAGCCGTTTGATAAACTCGAACGGCAAATATCCGATGGCTTTCCCGTGATTACCTGGACAACGATCAATTTCCGGGTGCCGGACCGCTGGGTGGTATGGGATTCGCCTGCAGGGCAGGTGAGGACGACTTTTATGGAACATGCCGTACTGCTGGTCGGTTACGACGAGGATTATGTGTATGTGAACGATCCGTATACGGGAAAGGCCTCTCTTCCAGTCGGCAAACAACAGTTTATCGCCAGCTGGCAGGCCATGGGCGGTCAGGCGCTTTCTTATACTCAATCCCTGAAAAGCGAGGAGGACTGATTGATGTCTTTTCAAAATCCCGGGCAGGAAGAGATCCGGCAAATCCTGCAAAACAGCAAAACCATCGCAGTGGTAGGACTTTCGGATAACCCTCAGCGGGTTTCCCACATGGTTGCGGAAGCGATGCAGCGCAAAGGGTTTCGGATCATCCCTGTCAATCCCAATACCGATCAGGTGCTGGGAGAGAAAAGCTACGCTTCCTTGAAGGAAATTCCGGAAGCGGTGGATATCGTGAATGTTTTCCGCCGAAGCGAGCAGGTCGTTCCGATCGCGGAAGAAGCGGCGCAAATCGGCGCCAAGGTACTCTGGCTGCAGCAGGGAATTTACAACGAAGCAGCGGCGGAAATCGCCAGCCGGGCGGGAATGACCGTCATCATGGACCTGTGCATCAAAGTAATGGATTCGTTGCTGAATCCCCATCGTTAGGCATTCGGGGGAAAGGAAGGAAGTCTATGCTGCGTCATCGGATACAACAGTATCTTTCGGTGTATCTGGTTATGGGACTGGATGGAAACGGCGGACGAAGCGCTTTGGAGACAGCGGCTGCTGCCCTGGAGGGCGGAATTACCATGCTGCAGTTAAGGGAAAAGAACGCCCCTCTGTCCAGAATTTTGGATGAGGGAAGGCAAATCCGGGAACTCTGCAGACGATACCATGTTCCGTTTCTGGTGAACGACAGGGTGGATGTCGCCCTTCTTCTGGATGCGGACGGAGTACACGTAGGCCAGGACGATTTGCCTGGAACGGCAGCGAGACAGCTGCTTGGAGACCAAAGGATTGTTGGAATCTCGGCGGGGACGGATGAAGAAGCGGAGAAAGCGATGAGCGAAGGAGCAGATTACCTCGGCGTAGGTTCCATCTATGCGACCCGTTCCAAAAAGGATGCGGGAGAGCCGATCGGCACCTCACTGATCAGCCGCATTAAAGCAAAGTGGGACGTGCCGGTAGTCGGGATCGGCGGAATTGATCAGGACAACGCGGCGGAAGTCATTGGGGCCGGAGCCGACGGGGTGGCCGTCATCTCGGCAATTGTCGGGCAGAACGATCCGCGCGAAGCTGCGGCTCGGCTGCGGAATGCGGTTTTGGCCCGAAAATAAGCCGGCAACGGTGTTTCCCTCCTGATCCTCGAAATGGAAAGTCATCCAGACAGTTCACGTCGGATCCGTTTATAAAAAGGGACAGCGGATGCAAGACTAAAAAAGGCTGCATACGGAAGATATTTTTGCTTCCGATATGGAGACTTTCAATTGATGATCAGGAGGTACATCCAGGCATGTACAATCAATCGTTTCATACGAACGCTTATGCGGGAAGCACTCCGAACCATGACAATCCTCTGCGTTCGGACTCCCAACAGCCTGCCCAGCATGGAACCTATTCCCAATACCGCGGAACTTCCCAAAGAACGTTCCAACCGACAGGCATGGTGCAATCGTTCTACGGCCAGCAAAACCAAACCATGGGCTTCGGCCAGCAGCAGAACCCGCAAGCTTTCCATACGGCTAGCTATCGCGGGAACCAGCCGGGCCATGACCAATCTTGGCGCGGCGATGCGCAAAACCCGTCGCAAGGCGCCTACCGGAACGTCGGAAGCAGCTTCTCTTCGTATGGAATGAACACCGCTGCGGGCAGCTTTGGTTCTTCCTCCATGGGACAGGCGCAATACGGCATGAACCCGTCTTTCCAATCTTACCATACAGCTAATTATCATGGAAACCAGCCGGGCCATGACGCGTCGCTGCGCGGAGATTCGCAGCATCCCGCGCAAAGCGGCTTCCGGTCTTCTTTCGGAACGGGTTCCCCGTTTGGCGGAAGCCAAATGGGCGTGGGCATGGGGGCGGCGGCACCGATCCAGGCTGCTTCCCAGTTTCAGTCCCAATTTCAGAATCAGATGAATAATTCCATGCAAAACCAGTTCTCGAGCCCCCAAGCGTATCATCTGGCACACTATAAAGGTAATCAGCCCAACCATGACCAATCTCTGCACGCCGACGCCCAGTCTCCGGGGCAAAGCGCGTACAGCCGTACCGGCTTTTAGCAAGCTGATGCCCGGCACAAAAGGCCCATGCATATATGGCATGGGCCTTTTCTATCCAAAAGTTTTGACAAATCGCGGTTCTCCCTTTACCATCGTTATAGAGAAGATAGCCGTGAGAGCAGCGGCTACATACTACCGTCCAAATGCTGCAAACGCCACTAAGCGATAGAGGGTGATAGGATGAACTGGATGGGAAGTTTGCAGCAATTAGGCCGAGCGCTTATGCTGCCGACCATTGCTTTACCGGTGGCCGCAGTCCTGATCCGGTTGGCCGATTTCCCGTGGAATGCCTTCGGACTGCAACACTTCGGGGCGAATCTTTTGCTTGCCGGGAATACCGTATTTGATTATCTGCCTTTCATTTTTGCCGTGGGCGTTGCACTTGGATTGACAGAGAATGCCGGCATTGCCGGAATGACTTCCCTCATC
>Ga0310828_1001442_pt1 | contig 13780 bp, 13 predicted proteins | sample WT_ome_3_FD_202242 | JGI IMG/M metagenome (GOLD analysis project Ga0310828, IMG submission 202242) | Sorghum-adapted microbial communities enriched on wild type (WT) sorghum from Joint BioEnergy Institute, Emeryville, California, United... ... | reverse complement strand
GGTCCGGGTCGCCGTCAGCGGCGTCGCCGGCTTTCCTTTCCGGTCGGGACGGATGGAAGAACGGTTGAATGAAGAGGGGGGGACGCCGGGCTCGCGAATAGAGGCCGCGATCCGCGAGATCCCGGGACCGGTTCTGAACGATACGCTGGGATCTGCCGCGTATCGCCTGCATTTGCTGCGGCTTGGTCTTGCGGAAATGATGATGAAGCTACAAGGAGGGTCACCGGATGACGGAGCGGCGCATGATGCTTGAACTGCAGGTGAATGGAGAAAAACGGGCGGTGTCCGTCCGGGCGGCGGATACGCTGCTCGATGTCCTGCGGGAGGAGCTCGGTCTGACCGGCGCCAAACCGGGCTGCCTGACCGGCGATTGCGGCGCCTGCACCGTACAGGTTAACGGCATTCCGCTCAAATCGTGCGTAATGCTGGCGGTGGAGGCCGCAGGGAGCAGCGTCAAGACGATCGAAGGGCTGAACAACCGCCGGCTGCAGGAGGAATTCATCCGGCAGGCGGCATTCCAATGCGGGTATTGTACTCCGGGATTTCTGATGAATATCGATGCGCTGCAGTCGGCATGCCCCAATGCGGATGCGCAAGTCATCCGCGAGTGGGTGGAGTCAAATCTGTGCCGCTGCATGGGATATCTGGAAATTGAAGCCGCCATCCGGTCGGTTATGACGGGGACGGCAGGTAATCATCGGGAGTAGCCGTCAGGATGGTTCTTTCTTCTTGTCCATGAGCTTCTGTTCCAGTGTTTTCAGCAGTTCGGGATCGGCTTTCTCCAGCGCATCCACCATATGATGAACGGCCAGAGGCCCGAATTCCTCGACAAGATCCCGGGCCAGCTCCCGCGATTGCCGGTCCATGAACTCGTCCCGGGTCATCACGGGACGATACAGGCTGGAACGGGACTCGCTCCGTCTCCGCAGGATTCCCTTGTCAACCAGACGGTTCATGACCGTCATCACCGTATTGAAGCTGAGCGGTTTGTCCTGATCCCGTTCCAGGGTCCGAACGACTTCTTTAATCGCGGCTTCGCCGGACTTGTTCCACAGAAACTCCATGATCCGGGCTTCCAGAGGGCCGAAGAACCGCTTTAGCCCGTTTTCATGGAACTTGAAATTCTCGATTTTCACGGAGCATGCACCTCACACTACGAATTGTAGTGAAAGTATCCTCCTGCGTCAAGGACGGGCCGCCAGGGGCCGGTGCGGCCAGGCTCCTTCTTTTTTTCCCCGGATAAGCATATAGATGGGAAGTAAACCTCATCACTGCGGAGGGGGGAAAAGCATTGAGGAGAAGACGCTGGCGAAGCCGGGCTCCGCGCATGAGCAGCCGCAAAAAGATGGTGATACTGGTCCTTGTCGTATTTCTGCTGGTCAGTGTGCAGACGTTTGTGTTTATCGATCGAAACCTGAAGCCCCCGCTGGTCGAGAAAGCGAAGATCCTGGTCAAGCAGATGGCTACCCAGGCGATCAATGCCGCCATTACCGACCGCATCTCCCAGGGAACCGATTTCGATAAGCTGATTGACTGGAAGACGGACAATACAGGCAAAATTACCGGGTTTATGCTGAATTACGCCGAGCATATGCGAATTACTTCGGAGACGATCAGCACGGTTCAGAAATCGCTCGAAGAGCTGCAGGAAAAGCCTGGCAGCATACCGGTCGGCGAAGCGTTCGACAGCCCGATTCTGGCGTCGTTCGGACCGAAAATGCCGGTCCGTTTCGTGCCGGAAGGAGCGGCCAAGGTGGAGCTTGGCACCCGTTACCAGAATGCGGGAATCAACATGATCCTGGTCGAAGTATATATTCACGTCATCGTGGAGATGATGGTGGTCGTGCCGTTTGATACCCAGCCCGATATTGTCGAAACGGAAATTCCGGTTTCCTATGTGCTTGTGGTCGGCGATGTACCAACCTATTATTTTGATAACAAGGGAAATCCTGTCGGAAGCAATGCGGCCTACGCCCCGAATCTGTCGCTTCCCGACCTGAACATGAATTCCGCGACCCCCGGTGCGGCTCCTGCGCAGGGGCAGGGGGAAACCGGTTCCGGCCGCGGGGGTGTAAGCTCCGGCAGCGGCGGCGTAAGCTCCGGCGGCATCGGATCCGCGCCAAAGGAGAACCCGGCGCCGAAAGCCGGCCGGTAAAAGGACAGAAGCACGAAAGACCCGATCCGTTTTTTCCGGACCCGGGTCTTTGCCCCTTCGCCTATTTTTCCGGTTTGCTTCCGCGCTGCCTTTCCTCCCGTTCCCATTGCTTCAGCATCGGATACGGGTCGAAGGCCCATTCGGTCAAGCCGTTGTCTCTGTAGATGCCGTAATGCAGATGAGGAGGGAATTTTCCCTGGGTGCCCGGCCGGCCGTAGCCGGAACTGCCGACCCAGCCGATAACATCGCCCGGCTTGACGATATCGTTTTTCTTCAATTTTTTATTGAACCCTGACAAATGGGCATAGTAATGGTACAAATTATGGATATCCCGGATTCCGACGCGCCAGCCTCCATACGGGTTCCAGCCCATCACTTCAATAACGCCGTAGGAAGTGCTGCGGACGGGAACGCCTTGATGGGCAAACAGATCTGTTCCTTCATGGATGCGGAATCCGCCCCATCCGCGGCTGGCCCCCCACGTATCACGGTAGGTATATTGCGCGCGGATCGGCAGCGGGAACGCGTGCTGATCCAGATCCAATGTGCCGAAATTGCGGTAGATCCGGGCAAATTGCTGGATCCGTTCCACACTGCGGGGATTGTGGTAATGCTCCCAAACCGCTGTGTTGAAATCCATTCCGCCGGCCTGGAGATCGAGAATCGGTTTCACCGCGGCATACAGCCGGTCCAAGTCGTTGCCCCGGTCGGCGAGTCCGTCGCCGGAACCATCGCGCCCCGCACCGCCAAAAAAGGCGATCGTACGCGGGTTGTTGTCCTGCGGATTGGGGTTGAGCAGACCCGCCCATTCCCTGTCCGAAAAGTATAAAGCGATGAGTCCGGAGAATTTCTCCCGTTTCCTGGCGGCCGATATGGTCCGGTCATACTGATCCATGGCCGCCAGCTGGTACCAGGGAATTCCGGTAAGCAGACTCACCTGATCGAACAGCTCCTTGCGCTCCTGCAGCAATGGCTTCCGCGACTCCGCCGCCTCCTGTTTCGCCGGGGCGTGGGCGCTGGCGGGCGGTACGGCCGCAACTGCGAAGGTGTTCCAGGCGATGGCGGCGCAAACCATATAGCCGAGAATGCGGATCCGTCGGTTTCTTGCTGCTGACATCTGGCATCCCTCCCTTGGGCTTGATCCGGCAAACATTTCAGCTAAAATATAGAATGAAGCAAAACCTGCCGCTTTATCCCCAGGAAACCGTTGGGAGCAGACCGACAGCGTCCGGGGCAGGCAGCCGCCCAAGGAGGACACACGCGGATGACAACCGGAGCGTTCGACCACCGGGAGGAGCACACCGACCCGGAGATGCTGATTGTCCAGGCCAATCTCGACGATATGAATCCCGAACATTGCCCCTATGTTTCCGATTTGCTGTTTGGCGCAGGCGCCAACGACGTGTACTGGATCCCGATCCTGATGAAGAAGGGAAGACCCGGGCTCATGCTGAATGTACTGGTCGGGCAGGATCGTCTTCCCGATGTGGAGGAAATCATTTTTCGCGAAACGACTTCCCTTGGTCTAAGGTATATGAGCGCTTCATGCCACCGGCTCGGAAGGGAGATGCTTAAGGTTTCCACCCGCTGGGGAGAAATGACGGCGAAAGCGGGATACCACCGCGGACGCCTCGTTCAGTTCGCCCCCGAATTCCGGGAATGCGAAGCCGCCGCGCGCCGGTACGGAGTCCCGCTCAAGGAAGTGTACGACGAGGTGCGCCGGGCATTTCTGCAGCTTATGCAGACAAAGGCGAGTGAATAGCGCGGCAAAAAAATACGATCTGTCCAAAGGCCCTGTTTCTGTGGAAACAACGGGCCTTTTTTCGTGGAGGCGAAGGGTCCGGCCTCCCGGTTTTCGACGAAAAAGTATGAGTTTCGCAAAAAAATGACAAACCCCGACAAGCCGGATCACAAAAAAGTGTGCTTGTGCGCAGAAGATGGAAGCGTTACGATGAAACCACTTACAGAGGATTTCCGGCCGGCTTCGGGACAAGAATTCCGGCAGGCCGGGAACCATTTCAAAAGGGAGGTTTTTCAATGAAGTGGAAGAAAAAAACAGCCGTCAGCCTGGCCGCTGTCATTGCGCTCGCTTCGGTTCTTTCGGCATGCGGAGGGAAAGCGGAAAATAACGCGGCCGGCAGCAGCGCGGGCGGCGGCAGCGGCAGTCAGGATCCGCTGCAGTTGAGCATTATGACGATTTTGCTGACCCCGACGCCGCCGACCGACGATAATATCATCAAACAGGCGATCGAGAAAGCGACCAATTCGAAGATGAACATTCAGTGGGTTTCCGGCAACAGTTATACGGACAAATTGAATGTCACGCTCGCTTCCGGGGATATTCCCGACCTGATCTACATTGACGATCCGTTCTCCTCCAATTTCCGTTCGATTGTCAACCAGGGAGGTTTTTGGGATATCACGCCTTACATCAAGGATTATCCGAATCTGAAAAGCAAAATCTCCGAGACGGCCTGGACACTGACGAAAATGCAGGACGGCAAAAACTACGGCATTCCGCGTCCCCGCCCGTCTGAAGCCGACAGCTTCTTCATTGTCCGCAAGGATTGGCTTGACAGCATGGGACTGCAACCGCCGAAGACGACGGATGAGCTGTACAACGTCCTGAAAGCGCTAAAGAACGGCGACCCCGACAAGAACGGCAAACAGGATACCATCCCGTTCGCGGCGTACGTCAATCCTACGGATATGGGAAGTCTCTCGCAGCTCGAGAATTCGTTTACAGGCGTCAACGGCAGCTGGAAAGTGGTCGACGGTAAAATGGTGAACACCATCTTCCTCCCGGAAGAGCGCCAGGCTCTGGAATATATAACGAAGCTGTACCAGGAAAAACTGATTCCGGAAGACTTCGCTTCGCTGAAGCTCAGTCAGGTCAAAGATTTGTTCAAAGGCGGCAAAGCCGGCGTCATTATCGACAAAGCCGGCACCATGTCGGATTATGTGAATGAAATCAAGAAGATTCAACCGACGATGAAAGAAACGGATTTCTACCCGCTGACCAATGTGAACGGCTACAACCCGAAGGGCCCCGGGTTCTCCGGTATTCTGGCCATTCCGAAATCGGTTCCGGAAGACAAGATGAAGCGCATTCTCAAGCTGGTCGATACCTGGATGAACGACGACGTCTTCAATATTCAGCAGTTCGGTATTGAAGGCCGTGATTACACCGTGCAAAACGGCGAAAAAGTGGTTGACCAGAAGAAACTGCAGGAAGACCACGGCCCGGAATTCAACCAGATCGTCTATGTCGCCGACCCGTACGCCAGCTCGACGAAGCGGTACTTCTCGAAGGAAGCGAACGATCTCTTCCAGAAAATTCAGGACGAGCGGGCGAAATCGAGTGTGGCCGATATAAGCATTGGCCTGTATTCCCCGACGGCCATGCAGTTCCTGCCTGAATTCCAGAAGCAGGTCCAGGACCTGAAAACCAAAATTATTCTCGGCCGCGAACCGATCACCGCGTGGGACGACTTCGTCAACAAGATGAAGAACGATCCGAATATGACGAAGATGACCCAGGAGATGACCGACGCTTATCAGAAGAGAAACGCGGGAGCGGCAAAATAACAGGGCCAACATCGCAGCAAATCTTGAAGCGAATACGCAGGAACACGCTCGAGCGGGCAAAATCTCTTGAAGCAGAGGGGTTTTGCCCTTTTTTTCAAGCGGCTCCGGGAATGTAAAGACCTGATTTTCTGCGTCGAACGTCCCGCCCCGGCCGCGAAAATTTGCGATCCCAGCAAAAAAGTGATGCCCTCCGCCGAGCGGAGACGGCGCTGCGCCTCAAAAAAGTATGGTTGCAGGAATATCCGGGGTCGTTTACCTTGAAAGTACCCTAAGATACGAAAGGAGCCGGCGGCCCATGAACAAACCGAAACCAATGGAGATGGCTTCCCGGATTCCGCAGAGCAGTAGCGTCCCCAAACGTTCGAGGTCCTACTTCGACACCTTATGGAAAGATATCCGGCGGGATAAATATTTATATCTGCTGGCTCTGCCGGGACTGTTGTTTTTTCTGATTTTCAAGTACGTCCCGCTGTATGGAATCCTGATCTCGTTTCAGAACTATTCCCCGTTTGCCGGAATGATGCACAGTCCATGGGTTGGATTTGAGCATTTTCAGCGCTTTTTCTCCAATCCCGATTTTGCCATGCTGTTCCGCAATACGATGGCGATCAGTCTGCTGAGATTGGTGCTGTTCTTTCCGCTTCCGATTATTCTTTCCCTGCTGCTCAATGAATTGAACAGCGTGATTTACAAACGGGTGGTCCAGACAGTCGTGTACATGCCCCACTTCCTGTCCTGGGTCATCATTGCCAGTCTGACGTTCCTCCTCCTGGCCAAAGGGGACGGTCTCGTCAACAAAATCTTCGAATCGCTGGGCTGGGCCAAAGTCGATTATCTGACGAACCCGAACCTGTTCTGGCTTATGCTTACGATTCAATCGATCTGGAAAGAAACCGGCTGGGGAACCATCATGTTCCTTGCTGCCATTGCCAGCGTAGACCCGCAGCTTTATGAAGCGGCCCGCATGGACGGAGCCAACCGGCTTCGCCTGATGTGGCATGTTACGCTTCCGGCCATGCGCACGGTCATCGTCATTCTGTTGATTCTCCGCCTGGGCGAAATTATGGATGTCGGGTTCGAGCAGGTGTTCCTGATGTATAACGGCGCCGTTTCGCAGGTGGCGGAAGTGTTTGATACGTACGTCTACCGTGTCGGGGTGCAGCAGGGACAATTCAGCTACAGTACGGCGGTAGGCCTGTTCAAATCGGTTGTCGGCCTGATTCTCGTCGTCTTTGCCAACTGGCTGGCCAAGAAATTCGGCGAAGAAGGCGTATATTAATCACGGAAGGGAGGAATTGGCATGAAGGAATCGTTCGGCGACCGCGTATTCAACGCCTTTAACATCCTGATCCTGGCTCTGGTTGCGATCTGCACGTTTTTCCCGCTCTATTATGTGCTTGTTGTTTCGTTTACAGATCCGACCGAGTATCTGAAAAGCAAGTTCATCATTTTTCCGCGGCACTGGTCCCTGGCCTCCTACGAGTATCTGTTTTCAACCAGGGCGTTCCTGAACTCGGTCGGCGTGAGCGCATTTCTGGCCGTGGTCGGGACGGCCTGCAGTCTGGTCGTTTCCTCCTCGCTCGCCTACGTGCTGTCGCGCAAACGGCTGCGGGGAAGAAGAATCATTCTGATGCTGATTTTGATCACCATTTTGTTTAACCCGGGGATTATTCCCAACTACCTGCTGGTCCGCAACCTGAACCTGATCAACAGTCTTTGGTCGCTGATCCTTCCCGCTCTCACCAGCGGCTGGTATATCATGCTGATGAAAGGCTTCTTCGACAGCATTCCGCAGGAACTGGAAGAATCGGCTTCGATCGACGGCTGCAACGATATCGCGATCTGGATCAAAATCATTCTTCCGCTGTCGCTGCCGTCCCTGGCCGCGTTCGGTCTGTTCTTTGCCGTCGGCTACTGGAACCAGTTCTTTAATGCGCTGCTGTACTTGACGGATTCTTCGAAGTGGCCGATTCAGGTACTGCTGCAGAACATGCTGATCGGCGCCAACAATACGGAGCTTTCCTCCGATGTATTCGTACAGCCGCCGCCTGCGGAGACTTTGAAAATGGCGGCAGTCGTTGTCGCAACCGTACCGATACTGCTGGTGTATCCGTTCCTTCAGAAGCATTTTGCCAAGGGAGCCATGGTCGGTTCCGTGAAGGGATGATCACATAAACAACCCTGTTAGAGGGAATTAGAGAGAGAAGAGAGCAAGACAAAGAGAAAAAGGAGAGGAACACAACATGATGTGGAAAAGAAACCTGCTGGCGAGCCTGGCTGCCGCAACGGTGATGGGCTCGGTATTGACCGCCTGCGGCGACGGGGGGAAACAGGCAAGCGGGGCAGCCGATGCGAATGCGCCGCTGGAACTCAGCATTATGACGATCCTGCTTAGCCCGAACCCTCCGGCCAACGATAATATCATCAAGCAAGCGATCGAGAAAGCGACAAACTCGAAAATGAACATCCAATGGGTATCCGCCAACAGCTATACGGACAAGCTGAATGTAACGCTGGCTTCGGGGGATATTCCGGACCTGGTGTACATTGACGATCCGTTCTCGGCCAACTTCCGCAATATGGTAAACCAGGGCGCGTTCTGGGACTTGACCCCGTATATCAAGGATTATCCGAATCTCAGCAGCAAAATTTCCGAAACCGCCTGGACGCTGTCAAAAATGCAGGACGGCAAAAACTACGGCATCCCGCGTCCCCGTCCCGCGGAAGCCGACCGCTTCTTCATCATCCGCAAGGACTGGCTGGACAATCTCGGCCTGAAGCCGCCGACTACGACGGACGAGCTGTATAACGTGCTGAAAGCTTTCAAAGAGAAGGACCCGGACAAGAACGGCAAGAACGATACCATTCCGTTTACGGCTACGGTAAATCCGACGGACATGTACGATTTGCAAGCCATCGAAGGAGCCTTCACCGGAGCCAACGGCAACTGGAAGCTCGTGGACGGCAAAATGCAGTTTACCTCCTTCCTGCCGGAAGAGAAACAGGCTCTGCAATATATCAAAAAGCTGTATGACGAGAAGCTGATTCCCGAGGATTTCGCATCCATGAAGATCAGCCAGGCCAAGGACCAGTTCAAGGCCGGACAAGCCGGCATGAGGATCGACAAGGCCGGAACCATGAATGATTTTGTCCCGGCGATTCAGAAGATTCAGCCTTCGATGAAACCGACGGACTTCTATCCGTTGACCTCGATCAACGGCTATAATCCGAAAGGCCCCGGATTTGCCGGAATTCTCGCGATTCCGAAGAAAGTGCCGGAAGACAAGATGAAACGAATCCTGAAGCTGGTCGATACCTGGATGAACGACGATGTATTCAATATCCAGCAATTCGGGATTGAAGGACGCGATTACACGGTGAAAGACGGACAGAAGGTACTCGATACCCAGAAACTTGCCGAAGACGGCGGTCCCGACTTCAACCAGATTGTTTATGTTGCCGATCCCTACGCCAGCTCGACGAAAAATTATTTCCCGAAAGAAGCGAACGACCTGTACAAGCAAATCCAGGACGAACGCGCCAAATCGAGTGTAGCGGATATCAGCATAGGGCTCTATTCGCCGACAGCCATGCAATATTTGCCCGAACTGCTGAAGGATGTGCAGGATATGAAAATCAAGGTCATCCTGGGCCGTGAATCAATGGATGCCTGGGACCAGTTTGTTGAAAAAATGAAGAACGATCCCAATGTAGTCAAGATGGCCCAGGAAATGACAGATGCGTATCAGAAGCGAAATGCGGTAAAATAGAAAGGCTTCTTCTCTCGGCAAGAGATCGGTCCCGGACAGGGAGCGGTCTCTTGCCTTGCTTTGCAGGAAGGAGAGAACGATTTTGGAACGGCGGTGAACGCATTTGTCTTTCGCAAAATGGAAATCGCTCCTCCCCCGGAAAAGCGATTCCTGGCAGCAGCGCAGATTTTACCGGAAGCTTCTTGCGCTTGCGCTGCTGATTGCCGGGGTGCCCGGTTTGATCATCGGCCTGGGCATTTATTTTCTGGGCGGCAGGGAAATGGAATCCGAACTGCAGAAGCTTCATCAGAACCAGATTCAGCAGCGGGCGGCCAATCTGAACGACCAGTTTTCCTATCTCGAGTTGTCCTTTTCCCATTGGGCTTTCGATCCAAGGTTTGACGAGAACTTGAGAACGTTTGATGTCGCGCACAATTTTGAGGGGACGCGCGATCTGTTCAAGACGCTGCTGGTGATGCAGGGTATGCACCCCCTGATTTCACGGGTGGAACTGTATGTCGACGAGCCCCGTCCCCTGCTCTTTGATACGGATCGCTATACGTTCCTCAAGGACGAGAAGCAGATTCAGCTTTATCAGTCGCTTTTGGGGGAAAGCCATTCACTCTACTGGGTGCTTCCTTCCGACAAAACCCCGGAAGCCGGAATTTCCAGCGACGGGTCCATCGCCCTTGTCCACAAAATTCCCGGCGGGAGCATGAGACCGTTCGGAGAAATCATCGGCAAGCTGGACGAAGGCAAAGTGATCCAGATGCTGAATACGCTGACTCCTTACAACGGCGGCGCCACTCTTCTGCTCAAAAACCGGCAGGAATTTATTTTGTCGGAAAACGGGGCCAGGCCAAGTCCGCTTGATTCGGCTTTAATCGCCGGGGTGAGGGAGCACGGGGAGGATTCCGGATCTTTTCTGTTCGACTGGAACGGCAGTACCTATTCCGTCTCGTTCGGGCAAATCAATCGGCTTGGCACCCCCTGGACCTACGTGTCGGCCGCTCCCGTCAGCCTGATCACGAAGCCGGTGGTGCTGATCTCCCAGCTGGTCCTGTGGGTCAGCATTGCCGGATTACTGCTTGCCTTACTGCTGTCCTGGTTCGCTTCCCGCCGGCTGTACTCCCCGGTGGACCGGGTCGTCCGTCTTCTTTACGGCAAGGAGGCGGCCGGCAAGCTTCCCGGCGCGGACGAATTTGAACTGATTGAACGGCAGTGGCACGATCTGACGAGGGAAAGCCAGACGCTGCAGAACAGGCTGGAGGAACAGCTTCCCCATCTCAAGGAAGGATTTCTGCTGCAGATGGTACAGGGGTATCTGTACTCGTTTAGCGAGGAAGATTTGCGCGAACGGATGGTTCACTACGGCTGGGAAGTGGAGGATCGGCATTTTGTCGCCCTGGTCATTCAACTGACCGGATTTGCCCAGCTCGAAGGGCGGTTCTCCCAGGGAGACGAGGATCTGGTTACGTTCGCTGCCGCCAATATTGTGCAGGAAATCGCCGGCGGACGGATTCCACAGTCGGAAGTGATCAATTTTCACGATTTGTCGATCGGGCTCCTGATCGCCATTTCAGCGGAAGAGGCGGGGCGGCTCGAGCAAATTCTGGATCCGCTGTGCGACCAGATGCTCAAAACCATTCACGCCATTTTGCGGATGGAGGTAACGATCGCCATCAGCAAGAGCTCGACTGCGGTCAAATATATTCCCTATCTGTTCGAGGAGGCGAAGCAGGCGCTCAGTTATCGGAGCCTGCGCGAAGGGAACCAAATTATCCATGTGGACCGTCTTCCCCTGACCAGCGAAGGGGCGGAATCCGCCTATCCGTTCCCTCTGGAGAAGGAGATCATCCATGCCATCCGGATGGGGCTGGAAACGGAGACGAACGAACGGATTGCCCAGTTTCTTGACGAATTGTCAGCAAGCGGAGCCAAGGAACGCATTGTCCAGCAGGGTATGCTGCAGCTGCTCGGCAGCATCCAGCATGCGATCCTGCAGTCGGGCATGAGTCCCAGCGAAATTTACGGCGGGGCCAACCTGTACGAGCAGCTGATTCAGCTGAAAGATCCCGACAGCATGCTGCAGTGGTTCCGGCAGAAGGTCGTCCGTCCGTTCATCCAGGAACTGTCGGACAAGCAGGATCTGCGCATGAAACAGATGGTGGAGAAAGTGATGGCTTACGTGAAGGATCATTATATGTCGGACATTTCCCTCGATTTGTGCGCCGAAATCACGCAGACGAACTCCTATACGCTCAGCAAGGCGTTCAAGCAGGTGACCGGGCTGAATTTTATCGATTATCTGACCGGGATTCGCATGGAAAAGGCCAAGGAGCTGCTGCGCGATACAGAATTGAAAATCAGCGATGTCGCCGAACAGGTCGGTTACCAGCAAAGCTATTTCAATCGCGCCTTCAAAAAATACGAAGGCGTTACCCCCAGCCAGTTCCGCGAGACAAGCCGCCGTACCTAGGGAAAAGCCGGCCGCGCCGCTGCAGCCGGCTTTCGCCGTTTCAACCGGCAAAGAAAAGACCGTTCTGGTAAACGGCCCCCATCCATGGCGGGCAATCGCGCCAAGCCAAGGATGCGCCGTTCCCAAGACGGTCTTCTTTGCTGCCGGTTCAACCTAGTCGCGCGGGGCCCACAGCATAATGCAGACGCCCGCGGCGCAGACGGCCGCTCCCAGCCAATCGTATCCATCCGGTACCTTCCTGTCGACCAGCCAGCCCCACAAAACCGCAAGGACGATGAAGACGCCGCCGTATGCGGCGTAGACCCTGCCGAATTGGGGAAAGCTCTGCAGGGTCGGAATCACCCCATAGGCGACCAGCACCAGGAACCCGGCGGCGCCAACCCAGGCCGGCCGCGATTCCCTCAGCCACAGCCAGACCAGATATCCTCCGCCGATCTCGGCAAGCCCGGCGAGCAGAAACAGCAGCATGGACCTGATCAAATCGCTTGTCTCCTTTCCCTCCGGCGCCGCTCCGCCAGGGAATCCCTTACCGGTCGCGATCAGGGCCGGACGGAAATCGGATGCGGCCCGCATTCACAGCCGTGCTCATGCGGACGGGCATGGCTGTGATCATGATGGTGATCGCGCTGGCGATCGTCATGATTCTGGCGATTCGGATCGTGATCGTGATGGTGTTCGTCATCATGCGGATGAACGTGTTCCTGGACGTATCCCCGGCCATGCTCCGGTTCGGGACCGTGCTCGCGGGCATGATGGCGATCGTGATGATGATCATCATCGTGATGATGATCGTGATGGTGATGGTGATCATGATTGTGATGATGATCGTGATGGTGATGGTGATCATGATTGTGATGATGATCGTGATGTTCGTGATGTTCGTGATGGTGATCATGCACCGCTTCCATGGCACCGATGAAACCGGGCTGCAGCGTCCACTTGCCGAGCTGCGGTTCACTGCGGCCGATCACCGCGCGAAGCACGTTGGGCTGATTCGGCAGCTCGCGCGTTCCGGCCCCGTAACCGATCGATTCCACAATCATCTGCGGCAGGCCGGGGCAGAACTCGTCCACTACGGCCGAGATTACGCCCGCTCCAGTCGGCGTGGTCAGTTCCACCCGATGGGAGGTCGGAGCAATGGGCAGGCCGCGCATCATCTCCAGCGTGGCCGGAGCCGGCACCGGATAAATCCCGTGGTCGCAGCGCACCGTGCCCGAACCGAGCGGTACGGGAGAGGCGATAATCCGCTCAACCTGCAGCGAATCAAGGGCCAGGGCAATGCCGATCACGTCGACGATCGAATCGATGGCCCCCACCTCGTGGAAATGCACCTTTTCCATTGGAATTCCGTGGATTTTCGCCTCTGCCGCCCCGATTTTCCGGAAAATCGCCTGGCTCAGGGACTGAACCCGTTCGCTAAAGCCGGATTCGGCGATATGTCGGACAATTTCCGAGTAATGCCGATGATGGGACGGAGGATGCGCCGGATCCGGCAGCACGTCCATCTTCAGGGCGGAGATGCCGCTTTTTTGCACCCGGCGCCATTCGATCGTGAACGGTTCAATCTGGAGCCGGGACAATTCCTGTTCAATGTAGCCGCGGTCCGCTCCGGCATCGACCAAAGCGGCGAGCGTCATATCCCCGCTGATGCCGGAGAAGCAGTCCAAATACAAAATGCGCACAGTTTCACAACCTTTTTGTCATGTTTTTGTTCAGGAGAGCCGCATAGTAACCGCCTCCGAAGCCGTTGTCGATGTTGACCACCGCCACGCCCGGGGCGCACGCATTGAGCATGGACAGCAGGGCGGC
>Ga0310828_1001437_pt1 | contig 13876 bp, 6 predicted proteins | sample WT_ome_3_FD_202242 | JGI IMG/M metagenome (GOLD analysis project Ga0310828, IMG submission 202242) | Sorghum-adapted microbial communities enriched on wild type (WT) sorghum from Joint BioEnergy Institute, Emeryville, California, United... ... | reverse complement strand
TGCATGATCGCCTTCTTGTGGGTGACCATCACAAACAAACCGATGAGCAGCATGGAGATCGCGTCGGGCAGATACCGGACTTCAGAGACGGCCAGGAGGAAACCGAACCGACCGGTAACCACATAACCGAAAACAACGAGTCCGGCCGCGATCAACAAAGAGGTCTCACGGCCCAAGTACTTCTCGGCTTCCCGCGTGACATTGATTTTTCGCATCGTTGAATCGAGAATTCCCGGGATCATCAGCGATTTGACGACAATGGTCAGCGCGGCCATGACAGAGATATCAGCGGCTCCCGTTTGCCAAGCCAGTGACAAGCCGGCGATTCCCAGGAAAAAAGATTGCAGCGACAAGATTTTGATCGAGCTTCGGATTGATTTTACCCAGACCAGGAGCAAGGTGCTGATGATCAGGATCAAAGAGGTTCCCATTAAGAGCATTGGTCTCGCCACCTTACAGCAAAAATTCGGTTGTCAGTGCAAACAACGATAAGACCAGAGCGGCGGTAAGCAATCTCGGGACTTTAAACAAACGCATTTTGGCGTTTGACATTTCCACGCCTGCCATTATCAAACTGACAACGACCAGCTTCAGGAAGAACCCGAGGAGGCTTCCGAAGGGACTCCACCCGCCTGCCGATGCGGCAAACCCCCAGGGAAAACTTAAATCGGCAAGCAGCGCAAAGAGAAGGACTTGCTTGATCCACGCGCTCCATAAGAGCAAAGCGAGCGGTTTCCCCGAATATTCGAGAACGGGGCCTTCATGAATCATTGTCAGCTCCAGGTGCGTATCCGGATTGTCCACCGGGATTCTTCCGGTTTCGGTAACCACCAGGATCACAAAGGCAACCAGCATCATAAAGTAGGCCGGCGTTATCGCCCATTCCTTTCCCGTGAGATGGGCGACGATCCCCGAGAGATTTGTTGTGCCGGCCGGGAGGGCTGTCACCAGCAGGGTCACGAACAGCACGGGTTCGGCGAGCGAGGAAACAAACAGATCGCGGCTTGCCCCCTGCGCGCCGAAAGAACTGCCGGTGTCCACCCCCGCCATAGCCATAAAAAAGCGGGCTAGCGCAAACAAATAAACCAGAAGCACCAGATCCCCGGTAAAGGAAAACAAAGAGGATCGCACAAAAGCCGGAACCAGAGCCGCCGCTGTCAATGTTGCGCCAAAAACGACAAAGGGAGCGGCCGTAAAAATCCAGGATGCTTCGACAGAAACGACCGAGTCTTTGTGCATGTACTTGTACAGATCGTAATAGGGCTGCAGGAGGCGCGGCCCCTGTCTGCCCTGCAGCAACGCTTTCGCCTTCCTGACCATTCCCGTGACGAGCGGGGCGATCAGGATGAGAAACACAACTTGTCCCATTTCCCAATAAATTTCGCTCATGGCTGCCTCCCTATGGCCCAAACCAAAATGATCACAAGTGTCGCCAGCAGATAAAGCAGATAGCTTTGCACGATGCCGTTTTGTATTCTGCGAAACAGTTGAGCTCCGGCAACCAGGATGCTCATCACCGGTTTGTACAACAAATCCTCAACGAGTAAAGGAATCCGGCTGGAATAGGAATATCCCCGGACGAAATAGGGGGTTTGCGGGTCTTTATCGGCCACGAGGCGGCGGGACGGCTTCAGCAGCAGATGAAAGGTTACGCGGATCGGCTTGCTGAAGCCGCTGGCTGTATATGTCATGGGGGGAAGTAAAGTGCCCCCGCAAGCCCAGGTTTCGCCGCGCGTGATTACGGTCTTTCTCCCGATCGCGCGGGTAAGCGCCCATGCCACGAAACCGCCGGACAATATCAGAAGTCCCGCGACCCCGACGGCAGCTTTACTCGAGCCGCTACTAATCGTTCCCGCGGTGATCGCGTACGACAGGGCGGAAGAGGTGCCCGTTAATGCCTCAGCAGCACTTTGGACGGAGCCGGACAAGACAAAGGGAAGTATCCCCAGTACAATGCAGCCGCCGGTCAAAAGTCCCATCCCGATGCGCATGGAAAGAGGCGCTTCAACTGCTTGTTCGGCCTTGTCCGATCGGGGAAGGGCCAGGAACGTCATGGAAAAGAAACGGATAAACAAAAAAGCGACCAATGCTCCGACGAGCGCCAATACGGCAATCATGAGCACCCCGAAGAGATACATTCCGATCGAATGGCTGGAAAAACCAAGCGTGAAGAGAGACTGGAACAACAGCCATTCACTGACGAAGCCGTTCATTGGCGGCATAGCGGCAATGGCCAGGGATCCGACCAGCATGAACAACGCCGTCCAAGGCATCCGCCGGATCAATCCGCCGAGCAGATTCATGTTCTTCGTATGAGAAACCATCAGAATGGCGCCTGTTCCCATGAACAAGAGGCTTTTGAACAAGGCGTGATTGGCCACATGGTACAGGACGGCGATGAGTGCCAGGGAAGCCGGCAAGGGTTGCCGCCCGGCCAGAAAAATGAGGGCAGTTCCGATTCCCATAAAGATCAAGCCCATGTTTTCAATACTGCTGTACGCCAGCATCCGCTTCTGGTCAATTTCGCCGAGCGCATGCAGCACGCCAAACAAGGCGGTGTTAGCCCCGATGATGACGGTGGCGATCCCCCACCAGAGAGGACCCGGTTGCAGAAGCTGCATCGTGACGAGAAGAAAACCGTAGACGGCGGTTTTGATCATGACGCCGGACATGAATGCCGAGATATGGCTGGGAGCGCTCGGATGCGCCCTGGGGAGCCAAACATGCAGCGGAACCAGCCCCGCTTTCGTTCCGAATCCGAGCAGTGCGAAGATAAAAACCAGAGATTGCGCAGGCTTCGGCAGAGGCGTTTGGCCCATCTGTTGAAATTCGAAACTGCCGCTATAATGCTGCAAAATAAAAAAGGCGATGGTCAGAAAAAGGGTTCCGAGGTGGGTCATGACCACATAAATCATCCCCGCCTTTTGCGCCTCGCTGCGTTCGTGTTCATAAACAACAAGGAAATAGGAAACAACGGACATGATTTCCCAGAAAACCAGAAAAGTAAAGATGTTACCGGCTGTTACGACCCCGGCCATGGCCAATAAAAAAACCGGCAAACCCGCATGCAAAAGCGGAATGGATTTACGTCTCCCATATTCCGATACGTAGCCGATCGCATAGATCGTCGTGATCAACCCGACCACGCCGATGACGAGCAGAAAGAAGGCCGATAAGGCATTGATTCTCAGCAGGATATCCGTGAACGCGAAAATCCCCCGAAATAGCGTCGCGGTCAACGTTTCCCCGGATAGTCCCAAAATTCCACCGGCAATAAGCGCCGCATTGGCCAGCAGAGAACAGCCATACGCAAATTGCCTGCTGATAAACGCATTCCCGGCGAACAGAAGCGCCGCGAGTGCGCCCGCGGCGAACAGTCCCAGCGCTCCGGCGAGAATGAAGAGTAGCCACGATTGCTCCAAAGCCTGATCCGCTCCCTTGTCATCAATATGTATAAATAAAGAAACGTGGATTTGAAAATTTCCTGTAAAACATCACATTTAGCTGCCGTTTGCCCTCATATTTTTCAAAAGGATTATCGTCCCGGCCAAATGATGATCGAAAATTTGCCTGGCCAATTGCAGCAAATCCTTGATCAGAGGATCCCGCAAGCTGTACAGGACGGATGTTCCATCCTTGCTCCCGCAAACAATATGTTTATTGCGCAAAATCGCCAGTTGCTGCGATACCGCGGATCCTTCGCTTCCTATCAGGGTTTGAATCTCATTTACGGTTTTCGCTCCTTCCGACAGGATTTCCAGTATGCGAATGCGTAACGGATGGGCCAGCGCTTTAAAGAACTCGGCCTTGAATTGTTGAAGGTCAAGGTTCATTTCCGCACTACTCCTTCATATATTCAAATATACAGAGATATATTAGCACGGCGAATTCGATTTGACAATTGCGAATCACAGGCGAAAAAAGGTTGGGCTAAGCAATGGCACGTTTGCCGTCCGGCCTTTTGTTCCGGGGATCGATCAGACCGCTCCTTGCGGTATGGAAAAAATATCCGGATGCCGCGGCAGGATAGAATAAGTCGGTGTGGAAGAAGGAATAGAAACGCTGCCTGACCCATACTTTGTTGAGGAAAAAAATAAGACGGGAGATGGATGCCATGGAAATCCGGCAGGTTGTCGTAACAGGTCAGCATCAGGTGGAACTGCAGACGCTTCCTTGGGAAGAAGAGCCGGGACCGGATGAGGCGCTGATTGAAACGGAATACACGTTCATCAGCGCCGGAACAGAGCTCGCCAATTATTCGGGAAAGGAGCCGAAGGTTTTCGAGCCCGGCTCGTGGTGCGCGTACCCGTGGAAGTCCGGCTACGCCAATGTCGGCATTGTGAAAGCCGTGGGCGCAAAGGTGACGAGGGCGGTTCCCGGCCAGCGCGTATTCACGTTCGGGCCGCACGCTTCCGCGTTCAGGATGAGCGAACGGAGGCTGATCATCCCGGTGCCGGACGATATCGACCCGGCCCTGGCGGCGGCATCCCGGATGGCCGGGGTGGCGGCGACCGCGGTCATACTGAGCGAGATTCCGCGGAATGCTTGGGTTGCCGTGTTCGGGCTGGGAATGGTCGGCAATCTGGCGGCCCAGATGTTTCAGCACCTGGGGTGCCGGGTGATCGGGATCGAGCCCGCCGGACGAAGGCGCGAATTGGCAGGCCGATGCGGCCTTGATCTGACAGTCGGCGGAAGCCCGGAAGAAGTGCAGCAGGCCATTTCCGACATGACCGGCGGACAGATGGCCCAGATCACGGTAGATGCCGTCGGCCACAGCGCCGTGGTGATGCAGGCGCTGAAGGCGACAGCCAATTTCGGGCAGCTGGTCCTGCTTGGGAGCCCGCGCGTTCCGGTTCAGGGCAATTTGACGGAGCTCCTGTCCGACGTCCATCTGCGCTGGATAACAATTCGCGGGGGGTTGGAATGGTGCCTGCCCGTATACTCCGAATTGTCCAAAACGGAGTCGCTTTACAGCAAGCAGGAGATGGTCTTTGACTGGATCCGCCGGAAAAAGCTGAACCTGGCGCCGCTCTTGTCACACCGGGTAACACCGGACCGGATCAAGGAAGCGTATGACGGGCTGCTCAACCAGCCGGAAGTTTACACCGGGGTCGTCCTCGATTGGAACTAGGCCCGGTTTCAGGCTTGCGGAACCGAAGCAAGGGATCCCTGCGGAAACGATAACAGCAGGGAGAAGAGATCAGAGGACAAACAAAAGAGCAGCTGCAGATGGGTCGTTTTCGCCTCCGTCTTGCTTGCCTATCCCGAGCTGGATCCCGGGACGCCACGGCCCGATCAAACGGCCTTGTGCGATGATTCGGCTCATCGTTTTTCTCGGCCGGAGCGTCATCTTCTCCCTGTTCGGCTTTGCCGGAGAAAAGCCAATGAAGGAAAGGCTTTGGCTCATGCGGTATAATAGGTGATATGACTTATTCAGCCGAATGGAAGGGAACAGAACATGACGATACGAAGCGCTGTATTTTTTGATATCGACGGAACCTTGCTGAACCATCGGAAGGAGCTCCCGGCTTCCGCCCGGGAAGCGATTGTTCAACTGAAAGAACGCGGGCATGAGGTGGCGATTGCCACGGGACGCGCCCCGTTCATGTTTGAAGAGCTGCGCCGGGACCTGGGGATCCATACCTACGTCAGCTATAACGGCCAATACGTCGTGCTTGACGGGAACGTGCTTTACACCAACCCGTTGGACTTTCCGGCTCTGGAAAAACTGACCGAAGCCGCTCTTCGCAATGGCCATCCGGTTGTCTATATGGATCACGAAGATATGAAAGCGAACGTTCCGGAGCATTCCTACATTACGGAAAGCATAAAAACGCTGAAAATCAACCGTTTTCCCGGCTATGATCCGGATTATTACAAAGGACGCGAACTGTACCAGGGTCTGCTCTTTTGTTCCGCAGGGGAAGAGCAGCCCTACGAACGGGAATTTGCCGAATTTGATTTTGTAAGGTGGCATCCGTTCTCCGTCGACATCCTGCCGAAGGGCGGATCGAAGGCGGTCGGGGTTGCAAAGCTCGTGGAAAGAATGGGGATCGACCGGGAGCGGATTTACGCCTTCGGCGACGGGCTGAACGATATCGAAATGCTGTCGGCTGTCCGGCACGGCGTGGCCATGGGCAATGCCGCGGAGCAAGCCAAAAAAGCGGCGAAGTACATAACGAAATCGGCCGAAGACGACGGAATTTGGCATGGTCTCCGGATGGTCGGACTTTTGTAAAGGGCAGGGGACGTTTTTTACCGGACGCTTTGCAGCCGGCGGGAGCTGCCCGTATTACGCCGATGCGGCGATGGGAGGGCAGCGGGGCATTACCGTGAAAGACCAGCTCGGGGTGCGGCGTTCGTTCGGGTATCGGGTGCCGGTTTCCTGAAGGAAGTCCCCTCGTCAAGATCGTTGTCATCCCCCGGAAGAAACAGTCGCCGATCCTTCTCCGGCCCGAATCGTCTCTTTCACTTTATGCGGACAAAACATACAGCCATCCCCGCCCCGGCCTCCATCCGGCGGGGGTTTCTTTTTGGCCCTCCGGGTAATAAACTCCTTCCGAATTGGCAATAACTAGAATTGTTTTCAACTAGTGATTATCCGGAGGGGCTAATGTCTTCTTATACGACAGAGAAACTGCGCGGGAAAGCCCGGGAGCTTGCTCTTCAGCACAGCGTGGGCAAAACGCGTTCGCGATTAAAGCAGATGAGAGGGACGTTCGAGGAAAATATACAAAGCTTGAGAGACTTTGTTTCCCTGCTTCAGGAAAGTCCGGCAAGCTGTGCGCAGCCCGCGGAGGAATGGCTGCTGGACAACGCGGAATTTATCGAAGAGCAGGCGCTGGAAGTCCGCCTGCAATTATCCGGACGTTCTCCGGATTCTTTGCCATGTCTCCGGAAGGAGGGCAAGCTGCGGATCCAATCGATTTGCGAGGACTATCTGGAGCAGGTGGACGGTCTGGTCGAGGAGGATACCCTCGTCGCCTATATTGAGGCTTACCAGGAAGTTTCCGCCCTTACGCTTGCGGAGGCCCGGGCGATCCCGCTTGTTCTGCGGGTGGCCCTGATCGGCCGGCTGGCGCACGCGATGTCCTTCGTCCGCGAGCGGCGGGAGGTATGCATGGAGGTGGACCGGCTGCTGTCCCGGCTGGCCCCCTCCCGCCTGGATCCCGATACGATCCATGCCGAATTGGATGCGGCGGGGCTGGAAGTTCCGCTGCCCGGTCCGTGGGTGGCCCACCTGATCAGCCATTTGCGGGAATGGGCCGACGATTCCGCCACGGTACGACAGTGGCTGCTGTGCAAATTCGAGAACGGCGCGGAAGATCTGGACCGGATCGTGGCCTACGAACATCAGCTGCAGGCATCGCTTCAGGTAACGGCCGGCAACCTGATCAGCCGGCTGCGCAAGAACGAACGCCGGGACTGGAACGATCTGTTCGAGCGGATCAGCCTGCCGGATCGGACACTTCGCGGGGAATGCACCGGTGTCTACCCGAAGCTGGACGCGGCAAGCCGGAGCGAGATTTTGCGGCACGTGGAAACGACGGCCCGCCGGCTGCGTGTGCCCGAGACCCTGATCGCCGCGACCTGCGTGGAGCTGGCGAAGGAGGAAATGGAGCGGGCGGAGGAGCAGGCTCCCGGCGGGGCTTCCCGCGGCGCCGGGCGGCATGAGGCGGGGGCGGGCGGCCCGGCCGCCGGGGAGGACCGTCTGCCGCGGGCGGCGTTCGCGGCCTATTATTTGTATGACCCGGCCGGGATTCGCCGGCTGACGCGGGCTTTGCACGCCTGCAGCAAGCCGCGGCGGCGGCCCGGCGCATCCCTGCTGCGGGGATCCCGTACGTATTTCGCCTGGCTGATCGGCTTGTTCGGGCTCCTTCTGGCGGGCTCCGCAGCCTGGATCGGCGGCGGAGCCTATCTGTCCCTGGCGGGGTGGGCGGCGATTCTGCTGGCTGCGGCTCTGCCGGTCAGCGAGTGGGCGGTGACCTGGTTTCACTTCGCGATCGAGCGCTGCTGCCGTCCTCGGCCGCTCCTGCGCTACGACTATTCCAGCGGGATTCCGCCGGAAGCGGCCACGATGGTTGTCATTCCGGCGATCTGGTCTTCGCCGGAAGAAGTGGCTGAACTCGCGGACCGCCTGGAGGTCCATTATCTGGGCAACCGCGATCCGCATATCCATTACGCCCTGCTGGGCGATTTCACCGACGCCGACAGGGAGCGGCTGCCGGAGGACGAGGCGGTGCTGGCCTGCGCCCGGGAGCGGATCGAGGCGCTGAACCGCAAATATTCCGTCCCGGGCGGTACGACGTTTCACTTCTACCAGCGGCGCAGAAAATGGAACCCCGGCGAGGGGGTCTATATGGGCTGGGAGCGCAAGCGCGGCAAGCTGGTGGAATTTGTCGAACTGCTCAGGGGCAGTACGGAGACAAGCTACGACTACCGGATCGGAGATGCTTCCGTACTGCCCGGGATCCGCTATGTCATCACGCTGGATGCGGATACCCAGTTGCCCATGGGCAGCGCCCAGCGGATGATCGGCACGATCCATCTTCCCTATAACCGTCCGCGGCTGAATCCGGAGCGGACCCGGGTCGTCGAGGGATACGGCGTGCTGCAGCCGCGGATCGGCATCAGCCACGAATCGGCTATGCGTTCCCGGCTCGCCTATTTCTGGTCCGATCCGGGGTTTGATCCGTATGCGTTCGCCGCTTCCGATCCTTACCAGGATGCTCTGGAAACCGGGATTTTTACGGGAAAAGGCATCTTCGACGTGGAGGCGTTCGCCGAGACACTGTGTGAACGCATTCCCGAAAATGCGGTGCTCAGCCACGACCTGCTGGAAGGCGGCTTTCTCCGGGCCGGTCTGCTGTCGGACATCGAGCTGATTGACGATCATCCGTCCAAATTCATTACTTACCAGAAGCGGCTGCACCGGTGGGTTCGCGGGGACTGGCAGCTTCTGTGCTGGCTGTATCCCCGCGTATGCGACCGCAAGGGGGCGCTGAAGCCGGTGGATCTGTCGGCCGTGACCCGCTGGCAGGTCATTGACAACCTGCGGCGCAGCCTCGTTCCGGTCGCATATTACGCCGCCCTGCTTCTCGGCCTGACGGTCCTGCCCGGCTCTCCCTGGCGCTGGCTGGCTTTGATTTCGGCTTCGCTGCTGCTGCCGCTGATCCGCCAGCTCGTCTCGATCGGCCGGGCCGGCTGGCACGTCCGGGGACTCGGCTCCGCGGCGGTACACGTTCTGATCGGGGCCTGGACCCTGCCGTTCCAGACGGCCGTTCTGCTCGATGCTGTCGGCCGCACGCTCTACCGGCTGTGGATCAGCAAGCGCCGGCTGCTGGAATGGACCAGCTCTTCGCACATCGAGCGCGGCAGCCGGGGAGGGCGCCAGCCGGCGCTGCTTGGCACCCGCGGCGGTTACGTCCTGATCGTGCTCTTTGCGGCAGCCGTCGTGCTGCTGCAGCCGCTGCCGGCTTTGCGGTGGGCGGGCGGAATCCTCGCCCTGTTCTGGGCTCTGGCGCCGCTAGCCATCCGCTGGCTGGATCAGCCCGTCGCACGGGAGGAAGAACTGTTGTCGCCGGCGGACAAAGAAGAGCTGCGCAAGCTGGCCGGACAAATCTGGTCCTTCTACGACCGTTATGCCGGCGCGGAAGACCATTATCTTCCCCCGGATAATGTGCAGCTCGATCCGCCGCGCGGGGTGGCCCGCCGGACGTCGCCGACGAATATCGGGTTTCTGCTCACCTCGGTGCTGGCCGCGCGGGAGTTCGGATTCATCGGCACACCGGAGATGGTCGGCCGGATCGAGCGGACGGTGGAAACCGTCGAACGGCTGGAGAAGTGGAACGGCCACTTGTACAACTGGTACGATACGTCCACCCTGGCCGTGCTGCCCCCCGCGTACGTGTCGACCGTCGACTCCGGTAATTTTGTGGCCAGCCTGATGACGGTCAAACAGGGGCTGGAGCACTGGCTGCTTGCCGATTCGGCGGAGGACCGGCCGCCCGAATCCCGCCTGGAAGCTGCGGGCCGCGAGGAATTCGCCGTAGAGCTGGGCAGGACGAGACCCGGCGAATCGGCTCTCGGCGCGCCGGGGGAAGAGGGGCCGGGCAACCGTTCACTGGCGCAAGCGGCTCCCCGGGATTGGCGGGAGCGCGGCCGGCACCTGCTTGACCGGCTCGAAGCCCTGATTGCGGCGACCGATTTCCGGAAGCTGTACGACCACAAGGCCAAACTGTTCGTGCTCGGGTATCATGTGGCCGCCGGGGAAGCCGATTCGGTGCTGTACGACCTGCTGGCTTCCGAGGCCAGGCAGACCAGCTTTGTCGCGATCGCTCTGGGACAGGTATCGGTGGCCCACTGGATGGCGCTGGGCCGAACGGTGAACCGGCAGGGGAAGCACACGACCCTGATTTCCTGGTCCGGAACCCAGTTTGAGTACTTGATGCCCTGGCTGATCCTGCGCACTTACAAGAACACCATCTGGGACAGCACGTATCGCGGCGTCGTCCGGCGGCAAATCGAATATGCCCGCCAGCGCGGCGTGCCCTTCGGCATCTCCGAATCCGGCTACTACGCGTTCGACTACCAGATGAACTACCAGTACCGAGCGTTCGGCGTGCCGGGCCTCGGATTCAAGCGCGGGCTCGAGCAGGATCTGGTGCTGGCGCCGTACGCGACCATCATGGCGCTTCCGTTCGCTCCGGGGGAAGGACTGGAGGACCTGCGCCGGATGGAGCAACTGGGGGCCCGGGGAGAATACGGCTTCTACGAAGCGATCGATTTTACCCCGGTGCGCATGCCGGAGGGGCGCACCCATATGGTGATCCGCAGCTTCATGGCGCATCACCAGGGGATGAGCCTGCTGACCCTGGCCAATCTGCTCCTGCCCCGGAAGATGTACGATTACTTCCACCGGGACAAGCGCGTCCAGGCGGCGGAACTGCTTCTGAAGGAAAGGATTCCTGCCAGGGAAACGATCCGCAGCCGCGAGCTGCCCGCCGTCTCCCGCGGAGCGGGGATCAAGCCGGCGCGGAACGTTCCGCTCAGGGAATTTGCCCATCCCCGGACGCCCGTCCCCGAGGTGAATGTCCTGTCGAACGGATCGTTCACTTCCATGGTTACAACCAGCGGCAGCGGATTTCTCCGGTACGACGGTCTGGAGGTTTCCCGCTGGCGGGAAGATCCGGTGGCCGACCCCTGGGGGAGCTATATGTATATCCGGGATGCGGCGCGGGACAAGCTGTGGTCGCCAACCTTCCAGCCCTGCCGTACGCCGGCGGACCGGCAGCGGATCGAATTTTCGCCGGAGAAGTCGGTATTCCGGCGGGAGGACGGGGACGTGCGGACGACGCTGGAAATTTGCGTCTCTCCCGAGGCGAACGCCGAGATCCGGCGGCTGACCCTGGAGAACACGGGAGGCGAAACGAGGCTGCTCGAGGTGACGACGTTCCTTGAGCTCTCCCTGGCGCCGCACGAAGCGGACAAAGCCCATCCGGCCTTTAGCAAATTGTTTGTGGAGACGGAATTCGATGCCGGCACGGAGTCGCTGCTGGCGCGAAAGCGTCCCCGCGACGGCGGAGAGGAAGCGCTTTGGGCGTTTCATACTTTGACATCCGGGGACGAGCCGCTTGGAGCAGCGGAGTACGAGACCGACCGGGCCCGCTTTATCGGGCGCGGGCATACGCTGGCCAATCCCCGGGGGATCGCCTCCCGGCTGCACGGCACTGTCGGGGCGGTCGCCGATCCCGCCTTTGTCATGCGCCGGAGGGTGACTTTGGAACCGGGAGGCCGCGTCCGGCTGATCGCCGTCACCGGGGTGGCCGGCACGAGGGAGCAGGCCGCGGAACTGCTGCGGCAGCTGGCCGGGGGAACCCGGGCCGAACGGACCTTCCAGCTGGCCTGGACGCGCAGCCGGATCGAGCAGCAGCACCTGCATCTGACGCCCGCGGACATGGCCGTTTTTCAGGGACTGGCAGGCCGCGTGCTGTATGCCGCTCCGCTGCGGCCGGAACGCCGGAGCCGCATTGCCGCCAACACCAGAGGACAGCAGGGGCTGTGGGCGCACGGCGTTTCCGGAGACCGGCCGGTCGTGATGGTGCGGATCGGGGACACCGCCGGCCTGTCCTTTGTGAACAAGGTGCTGCAGGGGTACGAATATTTGCGGCGAAGGGGGCTGTTTTTCGACCTGATCCTGCTCAACGAATCCGCCGGAGGCTACCAGCAGGATCTGCAGGAGGCGCTCCGGCGCTCGGTGGAAAGGATGACCGGGTCCGGCCGTCCGGGGGAGGGAGGCGTCAGCATCGTCAACGCCGCCTCCCTGTCCGGGGAAGAGATGGTGCTGTTTGAAGCCGTCTCCCGTCTAGTGCTGCGCGCCGACGGCCCCAGCCTGCGGGCGCAGCTGAGGGTGCCGTCCGAGGCGGACGATGCGGCTTCCGCCCCGATCCCGGCCCCGGCCTGGACCGGACCGGAGGCGGACCCTCCCCCTGCGCAGACCGACGAGGAACGCCTGCTCTTTTTCAACGGCTGGGGAGGCTTCACCCCTGATGGCCGCGAATACCAGATCCTGCTGAGAAGCGGGAGCCGCCTGCCGGCTCCATGGATCAACGTGCTGGCCAATCCGCAGTTCGGCTGCCTGGCATCGGAGATGAATACCGGCTATTCCTGGTGGCGCAACAGCCGCGAATGCAAGCTGACCCCGTGGTCGAACGATCCCGTGCTCGATCCGCCCGGGGAAGTCTGTTACCTGCGGGACGAGGAGAGCGGCGATTATTGGCCGCTTGCCCCGGCCCGCTCGCAGGAAGGGCCTTCCTTCCGGGCGGCTCACGGAAGAGGCTACACGCGGTATGAAATGGAATGCCGCGGCCTGCGGCAGGAGATGACCGTGTTTGTCCCGCAGGACGATCCGGTCAAGGTGGTGCGGCTGCGGGTCCGCAATGATACGCCGGAACGGCGAACGCTCTCCGTTACGTATTATGCGGAATGGGTGCTCGGCGTACATCGCGAAGGAAATGCCTCCTTCGTCGTCACGGAGTGGGACGAAGAGAACCGGATGCTGACGGCGCGCAATACGTATCAGGAGCATTTCCGCGATGCCGTTGCCTTTCTGGCGGTCAGCCCGGGAGACCAGGCGGGTTCCGGGGGAGACCGTGTCCAAGACCCGGACGATCCGTCGTCCTTGTCCTGGACCGCCGACCGCCGGGAATTTCTCGGCCGGGACGGCACCTTCGAGCATCCCGCCGCCCTGCGCCGGGAACGCCTGTCGAATACGGACGGGCCGCTGTACGATTCCTGCGGGGCGCTGCAGATGCGGATGACACTGGGTCCCGGCGAAGAGAAGACCGTCTTCGTGCTGCTGGGCTGCGGGGATTCCCGCGGCCGGGCGGCGCAGCTGGCCCGAAAATACCGCGATGCCGGAGCCTGCGAGCAGGCGCTGCAGGAGGTACAGGCCTTCTGGGACCGCGTGCTGGGCGCGGTTACCGTATCCACGCCGCATCCGGAGATGGATTTGCTGCTGAACCATTGGCTGCTTTACCAGACGCTGGCCTGCCGGATGTGGGCGCGCACCGCCTTTTACCAGGCGGGAGGCGCCTACGGGTTCCGCGACCAGCTGCAGGATTCGCTGGCGCTGCTGCACAGCCGTCCCGATCTGACAAGAGCGCAGATTCTGCTGCACGCCGCCCATCAGTACGAGGAAGGGGATGTGCAGCACTGGTGGCATGAAGAGACGGAGCGCGGCATCCGCACCCGGTTCTCCGACGATCTGCTGTGGCTGCCTTATGCGGTAGCCCGGTATGTGGAGCATACCGGGGACGAAAGCGTGCTGGACGAAACGGTCCCGTATCTCACAAGCGATCCGCTGGGCGAAGATGAG
>Ga0310828_1001436_pt1 | contig 13888 bp, 15 predicted proteins | sample WT_ome_3_FD_202242 | JGI IMG/M metagenome (GOLD analysis project Ga0310828, IMG submission 202242) | Sorghum-adapted microbial communities enriched on wild type (WT) sorghum from Joint BioEnergy Institute, Emeryville, California, United... ... | reverse complement strand
CCCCCCTGCAGGGTAAACTATTGCATGGGCTTCAGATTCACGGTTTTTGCCATGGTGATCAGGAGAAAGCGCCCCGGTTACACGGGCCGCTTTTTTTATTTTTATGGGAAGAATAGCATTGGAGTCTGTATCCGCCCGGATCCCCGTCCAGACTTAGCGGACATCTTCTCCGGAAAAGGATGAGGTCGTCCGGTACAGGCCGGTCGGGTGTGTTCGGCAGCCCTCGGGGCCAAATTTCAACTGTCGGCGACGAGAGTTCTTTTTAGGAGGTATTACATAATGACCAAATACATTTTTGTCACGGGCGGTGTCGTCTCGTCCCTGGGCAAAGGAATCACTGCCGCTTCTCTGGGCCGGCTGCTCAAGAACCGCGGCCTCAAGGTAACCATCCAGAAGTTTGATCCTTATATTAATGTAGATCCGGGGACAATGAGCCCCTATCAGCATGGGGAAGTGTTCGTGACCGACGATGGAGCCGAGACCGACCTGGATCTCGGGCACTACGAACGGTTTATCGATATCAACCTGACCAAAAACAGCAATGTCACCACAGGAAAAGTTTATTCCTCCGTCATCACCAAGGAAAGAAGAGGAGAATATTTGGGGGGAACCGTTCAGGTCATACCCCATATCACCAATGAAATCAAGGATCGTGTGTTCCGTGCCGGGCGCGAGACCCAATCGGATGTGGTCATCACGGAAATCGGAGGGACGGTCGGGGATATCGAAAGCCTGCCGTTTCTGGAGGCGATTCGGCAAATCAAGAGCGATATCGGCCGCGACAATGTGATGTATATTCACGTTACGCTGATTCCGTATTTGAAAGCAGCCGGCGAGGTCAAGACCAAGCCGACCCAGCACAGCGTGAAAGAGCTCCGCAGCATAGGCATTCAGCCGAATGTTGTCATCTGCCGGACGGAATACCCGCTTTCCGATGAGATGAAACGGAAACTGGCCCTGTTTTGCGATGTCGATCCGGAAGCCGTCATTGAGAACCGGGACGCCGATACGCTATACGAAGTGCCGATGATGCTTCGCGACCAGGGATTGGACGAGATTGTGGTCAAGCATTTGAAGCTGGAAGCGAAGGCCGCGGATATGACGGAATGGGAACATATGGTACAGCAGGTCAAAAACCTCAAGCATAAGACGGAAATTGCCATAGTCGGCAAGTATGTCGCTTTGCATGATGCCTATTTGAGCATAGTGGAGGCACTTGGCCACGCGGGAATCGAATGCGATACGGAAGTGGAGATCCGCTGGGTGAACGCGGAAGAGGTTTACGACCATAATGTGGCCGAGCTTCTGCACGGAGTGCAGGGAATTCTGGTGCCGGGAGGCTTCGGGGATCGCGGCATTGAAGGAAAGATCAGCGCCATCCGCTACGCCAGGGAACAGCGGATTCCTTTCTTTGGCATTTGTCTGGGGATGCAAGTGGCCGTAGTCGAATTTGCCCGGTCTGTCGCCGGGCTGGACGGGGCCAACAGCTCGGAAATCAACCCGACAACCGCGTATCCGGTCATTGATCTTCTGCCGGAGCAGAAGGATATCGAGAACCTGGGCGGAACGATGAGGCTCGGATTATATCCGTGCAAGCTGGCACCCGGAAGCCTGGCCATGGCCTGCTACGAGGATGAACTGGTCTATGAAAGACATCGTCACCGGTACGAATTCAACAACGAATTCCGTGAAACGCTCGAATCTGCGGGGCTGCGTATCTCCGGAACTTCGCCGGACGGACGGCTGGTCGAAATTGTCGAGATTCCCGATCATCCCTGGTTCCTGGCCGTTCAGTTCCACCCGGAATTCACCTCCCGTCCGAACCGCCCGCAGGCCTTGTTCAAGCATTTTGTCAAAGCAGCTTTTCAAATGAAACACTAGGATCGGGGATTCCCACGCTTCGGCGAACGGCCGGTTTGCGAATATTTTTGCGCCCGCTGAGAAGGAATATCATTTTTTTCGTAGAATGTATAGGAAAAGCGATGTTGACAAAATGAGGAATTTGAATCAACCGGCTGTATCGCTGCACGGATTTCGGCCGCCGCTTGGAAGCCGGCTCCTCAAAGGGAGCTTAAGGAGGGAATCGTGTTGAAGAAAAAAGTACTGATCGTCGACGACCAGAACGGTATCCGCGTGCTTTTAATGGAAGTATTCAGCAACGAAGGATATGAAACGTATCAAGCTTCAAACGGCAAGCTGGCTTTGGAAATCGCGCGTACCCACTCCCCGGATCTGGTGCTGCTGGATATGAAGATTCCCGGCATGGACGGTCTGGATATCCTGAAACATTTGAAGAATATCGACCCTTCCATTAAAGTGATCATGATGACCGCTTATGGAGAACTCGATATGATCAAGGAAGCAACCGATTTGGGCGCACTCATGCACTTTACAAAGCCGTTCGATATCGATGAACTTCGCATGGCTGTAAATACGGAATTGAAACACGACACTTCAAGCGGTTTTGCCGTAGGATCCTGAATCAGGATCTTTTTTTTAATATTGCAATATTCGGGCGGCCGCCCCGTCTTCAATGGATTGTTATCATTTCATATGGAGTGTGCTATAATATTGCAGTATGGCTAAAACAAGCTTTTCATAGGAGGAAGAATCGCATGCCTTTGGTTTCGATGAATGCTTTCTTACCGAAAGCGAAAGAGAAAAAATTTGCCGTAGGCCAATTTAATATGAATAACCTTGAGTTCGCCCAGGCTATCATGGAAGCAGCGATGGAACTGAAGTCCCCGTTTATTTACGGTGTCAGTGAAGGGGCTCTTAAATATATGGGCATTGAATTCACTGTGGCGATTGCCGAGGCGGCTGCCCGGAAATCCGGTCTGCCGATTGCTTTGCATCTGGATCACGGCAGCAGCTTCGAGGTAGCCATGAAGTGCATTCGCGCCGGCTTCAGCTCCGTTATGTTCGACGGCTCCCACCATCCCTATGAAGAGAACATCCGCCTGACCAAAGAAGTGGTGAAAGCAGCCCATGCGATGGGAGTATCCGTAGAAGGGGAGCTCGGCACCATTGGCGGCGTTGAAGACGATATTAGCGTAGATCAGGCAGACGCCAATCTGGCCAAACCTGAAGAGGCTATCCGCTTCTACGAGGAAACGGGCGTGGATTGCCTGGCGATCGCGGTCGGCACCGCTCACGGCATGTATTCGGGCGAACCGAATATCCGTTTCGACATCATCGAGAAAGTAGCCTCGGCCATTCCGGTTCCCATTGTCCTGCACGGCGGTTCGGGCGTTCCGGATGAGATGATCCGCAAGTCGATTCAAGCCGGCGTCGGCAAAATCAACGTCAACACCGAGAATCAGGTGGCCTGTACCGATGCGATCCGGGAAGTGCTGGGCAAGGATGCCAAAGTGTACGATCCCCGCAAATATTTGGGCCCGGGCCGCTCAGCCATGGTTGAAGTAGTCAAATCGAAGATCGAACTGTTTGGCAGCGCCAATCAGGCCTAGGAACCGATTTAAGCAAAAGCGCCGGGGGGGAATCCGGCTTGGTCCTTGCGGGAAATCCATCGGGAAGGTGGGTTTCCCTGAATATTTTCTTTCCGCGGGAAGTCGAAGTCATGGTAGGGGGAACTTGACTCAATGGAAAAATTAATGATAGCCGGCGGGAGACCGCTTCGAGGCACCGTGCAGATCAGCGGCGCCAAGAACAGTGCGGTCGCGCTGATTCCTGCCGCTATTTTGGCTGAAACGCCGGTGACTTTGGACAATTTGCCTAATATCAGCGATGTAGCAATCTTTACCGAATTGATGGGGGAGTTGGGGGCGGGAATCAGCCGCCTGGACGATCAGATGACGATCGATCCCGGCAGTTTGCGCTCGATCCCTCTGCCGAACGGGAATGTCAAGAAACTGCGGGCTTCCTATTATTTATGGGGGGCATTGCTTGGCCGTTTCGGTGAAGCTTTCATCGGGCTTCCGGGAGGCTGCAATTTTGAACCGCGGCCGTTCGAACAGCATATCAAGGGTTTTGAGGCGCTGGGAGCCAAGGTCAGCAATGAGCATGGAGCTATACATATTCGTGCGCAGAAGCTGAAAGGCGCCAAAATTTATCTGGATATCGTCAGCGTCGGCGCGACGATTAACATTATGCTCGCCGCCTCGCGGGCCCAAGGTGTAACGATTATCGAAAATGCGGCCAAGGAGCCTGAAATTATAGATGTCGCAACGTTATTAAACTCCATGGGAGCCAAAATCAAAGGGGCAGGTACCGAAACGATCCGGATTGAAGGCGTAGACTCGCTTCATGGCTGCCGGCATTCGATTATACCGGACCGGATTCAGGCGGGGACTTACATGATTGCCGCCGCGGCTACGCGCGGAGATGTGGTTGTGGACAACGTGATTCCCAAGCATATGGAGGCGGTAACCGCCAAGCTTCAGGAAATGGGAGTTCATATTTATGAAATGGATGAGTCCATTCGCGTGGTTGGACAGCCGGAATATGAAAGCGTCGATGTGAAGGCGCTTGTGTACCCCGGGTTTGCCACCGATCTGCAATCGCCGATGTCCAGCCTGCTGACGCAAGCCAAAGGCAGCAGCATTCTTACTGATTATGTATTCAGCAATCGGTTCAGGCATGTGCCCGAATTGGTGCGCATGGGAGCCAAGATCAAGGTGGAAGGCAGATCGGCCGTCATTCAGGGGAGCAAGCTTTCCGCTGCCAAAGTGCGGGCTACCGATCTGCGTGCCGGGGCTGCTCTTGTAGTCGCCGGGCTGACGGTAGAGGACGGCGTTACAGAAATATCCGGGCTTGAATACATTGACCGGGGCTATGACAAGCTGGTGGAAAACCTGGTTGCGCTGGGGGCCGAACTTTGGCGGCAGGAGGAATAAACCTCTTATTATCCGCGAATACTAGGTAATAGAAAAGTTCATGATTCTGTTTTCGAAAAATTTCATAGTGTGGTGGTTGAGTACATGGATATGCAACTGGCGCAGCTGGAGGCGCTGAAATTAACGGAGCTGTACCAACTGGCGAAGAAATACCAGATTCCGTATTACGGCCAGATGAAAAAAAAGGAACTGGTATTTGCCATTCTCCGCGCCCAGGCGGAACAAAGCGGACTTATGTTCATGCAAGGGGTACTCGAAGTACTCCCCGAAGGATTCGGATTTTTACGACCAATCAATTATTTGCCCAGTTCGGAGGATATTTACATTTCCGCTTCGCAAATACGCAAATTTGATTTGCGCTCCGGCGACCTGGTGTCGGGAAAATGCCGTCCGCCGAAAGAAAATGAACGATACTTCGGTTTGCTGCATGTGGATGCCGTCAACGGCGAGAATCCCGCCACCGCTTCGGAACGACTTCATTTTCCAGCCTTAACTCCTCTTTATCCGCAAACAAAGATTATTCTGGAAACAACCCCATCCCAATTATCTACTCGAATTATGGATTTGTTGTCGCCTGTGGGTCTCGGCCAGCGAGGTCTGATCGTCGCTCCGCCCAAAGCCGGAAAAACCCTGCTTCTGAAGGAAATCGCCAACAGCATTTCGACCAATTATCCGGATATCGAACTGTTTGTTCTGCTGATTGACGAACGCCCCGAAGAGGTCACCGACATGCAGCGCTCTGTGAAAGGGGAGGTTGTTGCTTCGACGTTCGACGAACTTCCCGAGAATCATATCAAAGTGGCGGAACTCGTGCTGGAACGCGCGCAGCGGTTGGTGGAGCACAAGAAAGACGTAGTTATTCTGCTTGACAGCATCACCCGGCTGGCCCGGGCTTATAACCTGGTCATCCCGCCTTCGGGTCGAACTCTCTCCGGAGGGATTGATCCGGGAGCGTTTCATCGTCCGAAACGGTTTTTCGGAGCCGCCCGCAATATTGAGGAAGGCGGCAGTCTGACGATCCTTGCCACCGCTCTGATCGAGACCGGCTCGAGAATGGACGATGTCATATACGAGGAATTCAAGGGCACCGGCAATCTGGAGCTGCATCTTGACCGTAAAATGGCCGAACGCCGCATTTTCCCGGCGATCGATATTCGCCGCTCGGGAACCCGGCGTGAAGAAATGCTCCTGACGAAGGAAGAGCTGGAAAAGGTTTGGGCTATCCGGAAGCACATGAACGATTCACCCGAATATTTGGATGCGTTTCTGAAAAAATTGGCGGAGACGAAAAACAACGTTGAATTTTTGGAAAGTCTTGATGTTAACTCCAGTTTGGCCGGGGGATCGAAAAGAGTGAAACATTCCGCTTCGTAGGAAAACTGTTTTGGGAAAATGAGGGATTGCAATCATGAATCTGGTTTATGCCGATCACAAGGGCAACGTGTACGATCACCCTGATTATCTGGCTGTCGGCCGAAATGGCGACCAAATCACGGAAATTCTGGAAGAGGAATTGATTCCACTGCCGGAAGGAGCTACGCTGGTCAGCCTGCCGGGCACCTGTCCGGTTGCCATGGAGGCTAAAACCGGAGACATGGTGAGGGTACCCGGAAAGGTTCACGCGGTCGGGGCGCTTCTTCCTCAGGGGTATACCCGGCTCCTGCTCCCGGGTTATGTGAAGAACGACAAGGCCGGGGCGCTTCCGCTCTTCGGCTATACGGCGGTTGTATGGAAAGACGGGCAATTTCATGTAGCCGCCCGTCTGAGTGATGATCCATACCGATGGAATCCTCTGAATTGCAACCGCAGCGAACTGCGGTTTGAAGTGAACCGCCTGCTGGAGAAATATCCGGAAAACCGGCTTTACAAGCATTTGTCCCATTGCGCTTTGGAATACGAATGCCTCACGGCTTCGAATACTTTCTTGCAACGGTGGGAAGGGGCCGTCCCGGTCTCCTATTCCTGCAATGCCGGCTGTTTCGGCTGCATCTCGGAACAGCCTGATGACGGTCCTTTTCCCGCACCCCAGACGCGGATGAACTTTCGCCCTTCGCTGGAAGAGATTGTGGAGATCATGCTTGAGCACCTGAAAACGCCGGAAAGCATTATCAGTTTCGGCCAAGGATGCGAAGGGGAACCTTCAACCCAAGCCCGGCTGATTATTCCCGCGATCCGCCAGGTGAGGGAACAGACGGATATGGGGTTTATCAACATCAATACCAATGCGGGGCTTACGGATTTTATCCGCGGAATCGTCGATGCCGGTCTGGATCTTATGCGGGTCAGCACGATCAGCGCGTTGGAGGACCACTATAACGCCTATTACCGGCCCAGAGGCTATACGCTTCGGAATGTGGAGAAATCGCTTCGATACGCGGCTGACCATGGAGTTTACTGTTCGATCAATTATCTGGTTTTTCCGGGAGTTACGGATCGCGAAGAGGAGCTTGAGGCTATGATCGATTTTGTGCGCCGGACCGGTCTTAAACTTATTCAGCTTCGAAATTTGAACATTGATCCGGAAAGCTACCTGCGCTTAATCCCCAAAGCGCAAGGAACGCTTTACGGAATGAAGCAGGCCATTGAGATTTTGAAAGAGGAGCTTCCCGGGGTAGCGATCGGAAGCTATACCCATGTTCCTCCCGCCGGATTCAGAAACAAGTTGCATTAGATGATCCGTCCATGCTATAATCTGTTTATGTGTCCATTTACTCTGAATCGTTCTGAGATTCAGGGCGGAAAGAGGTGAAAGGTAATGAAAGAAGCGATTCATCCTAATTATCACGTAACTACGGTAACTTGCGCTTGCGGGAATACGTTTGAGAGCGGATCGATCAAGCAGAATTTGCGCGTGGAAATTTGCTCGGCCTGCCATCCGTTCTTTACCGGTAAGCAGAAATTTGTGGATGCCGGCGGACGTGTTGATAAATTCAAGAAGAAATATGGCATCTGATTCCCGGTTTTCCATCGGACTTGCCGTATAAGGTTCACCCCCTTGGCCATCCTATGGCTCAAGGGGGTGTATTCATGTACAGGCGAGTTTTAGTCTTTTCGACCGCCGTCTTGCTATTCGGCGTAAGTTCCGCATGCGGAGATAACCACCAGGTTAAGCCTTACGCCAGCGACGGCCGGCTTGGAACTTCCAATTCGAATCCCAATATGCCGACAAGTCCCACCTATCATACGTATAATGATGATACTCAAATGATTTATGCGGCTCTGAAGCCGATCAAGGGCATTCGGAATGTTTCCGTGAGGCTTCATGGAGCGGATGCCACAATTATCATTCGTCCGGATGATCTGGCTTCTACGGAGGACCGTCAGCGGATCGCGAAGCAGGCCCAAACTGCGGTCAGCGCCATGATGCCCCGTTACCGGGTTCATGTAGATGTGAAGTAGAACTGCCAATGTTTTCAGCAGGTTGATATTTTACCTTTAATCCGCTATACTTATCAGTGCCGTGCTAGACGGGGAGGTAGCGGTGCCCTGTAGCCCGCAATCCGCTACAGCGGGGTTGAATTCCTGTTAGAGGTGTTGTCGATGTGAGGTCTGGCTCCTGCACGTGGTGTTGACGGCCGGGTCCTCCGCAATGGAAGCTTGTGAACCCGGTCAGGTCCGGAAGGAAGCAGCCGTAAGCAGGATGTTCCATGTGCCGGAGGGCAGCCTAGCCTGAGCTAACGGCAGGGGTTCGCTCGGATCGCGGCGATCAATAACAGGTGCACGGTATTCCTGCACGAAAAACGACACTTGTTCAAGCCGTTCAGGCGGCATTGGATAAGTGTTTTTTGTTTTTTGAAGCACAGGTTTCAACATAACCGCTTTCTTGTAGTATAATAAGGTTATCTATTGCTGCTTGGGTTTGGAGAGGAGCTTATGGCGCATATTGCCTGGTATCGTACTTGGCGACCCCAGTCTTTTCGCGATATGGTTGGACAACAGCATATTATTCAGACCCTGCAAAATTCCCTGCGCGAGGGCCGTATTTCCCATGCATATTTGTTCAGTGGCCCCCGGGGCACGGGTAAGACGAGCGCAGCGAAAATTTTGGCGAAAGCGGTCAACTGCGAGAATGGACCCGCGGTGGAACCCTGCAATCAATGCTCTGCCTGCAAACGAATTACAGAGGGAGCCGTCATGGATGTTGTGGAGATTGATGCCGCCTCCAACCGGGGGGTTGAGGAAATCCGCGACATTCGGGACAAGGTCCGGTTTGCTCCAACGGAAGTCCGTCAGAAGGTGTATATCATTGACGAAGTCCACATGCTTACAACGGAGGCATTCAATGCTCTTCTGAAGACACTCGAGGAACCGCCCGGCCATGTCATGTTCATTCTTGCCACTACCGAGCCTCACCGGCTGCCGGCAACGATTATTTCCCGTTGCCAGCGCTTCGATTTTCATCGGGTTTCCCTGCAGGAGCAGGTCGAACACCTTGAGGCAGTATGCCGAAAGGAGAACGTGGCGTACGAACCGGAAGCGTTGCAGCTGATCGCAAGGCTGTCGGACGGGGGGATGAGGGATGCCCTCAGTTTGCTGGATCAGGCCGCATCCTATACGGACAATCGTATTACTTATGCAGATGCCCTGGCCATAACAGGAGGGGTTGCCTCCGATCAATTCGAACAGCTGGCGGCTGCCATTGGGGATCAGGATATTGCGAAAGCCCTGGCGGTTATCGACGATTTGATGCAGGAGGGCAAAAGTGCGGACAAATGTCTGGAAAGCCTTATCCTCTATTTCCGGGACCTGCTGCTGATCCGTATGATTCCGGATGGAGAAACGGTTGCCAGCCGCATCGTGGATCCGATGCGATTCAAAGCGATTGCCGACCGTTTTTCCCCTTCCGCAATGATTCAAATAATTGAGATCCTAAATCATTATCAGGGTGAAATAAAGTACTCGGTACAGCCTCAAACTTTGCTGGAAGTAGCCGTGATGAAAATTTGCAGCTTTCCGGGCAAGGAAACGGAAGCGGTCCAACCTCCGGTTTCCAGACAGCAGGAGAACGGAGTGATTCAGCAGCTGCACTCCCGAATTGAAATTCTGGAAAAGCAGCTTTCACAGCTTCAGGATCAAATTGCCGCGGGGAAGTCCGCCGCGGCACCACAGCGCCCTGCACCGGCGGCTCCGGCAAAGCCGAGGATTTACAGAAAATCAGGAATCAATCTGAGCGGATTCCTCCGCAATCCGAACGATTCGTTGATGAAAACTGTGAAACAAAAATGGAGTCAGGTGCTCAGCCAGGTAAAGGAACAAAAAATTACTGTGCATGCCTGGCTGATTGACGGGGAACCGGTAGCCCTGCATGAACAAACGGTTCTCCTCGCTTTCAAAAGCTCCATGCATCGGGAAACTACCGAGAAGCCGGCCAACAAGCAGCTGATCGAACAGGTAATGACGGAGGTGCTTGGTCAACCGTTCCGGCTGGCAACCGTCATGCAGAAGGAATGGAAAGAGGCGCAGGAGGAAGCCGCTGAACCGCCGGAGGTTCTAAAGCTAAAGCATGAAGAGGAAGCGGGTCCCCAGGAAGAATGGATTCGTCAGGCAATTGAGCTGTTTGGCGAAAGCCTGGTTACCATAAAAGAAGAAAGTTAGAAAAGGAGAATAGCGCAAGATGAACAATATGAATCAAATGATGAAGCAGGTCAAGAAGATGCAGGAACAAATGATGAAAACCCAGGAAGAGCTGGCCAATAAAACCGTTGAAGGAACGGCAGGGGGCGGGGTTGTGACTGTAACCGCCAACGGACAGAAAAAAGTACTAAGCGTCGCCATCAAGCCGGAGGCGGTGGATCCGGAGGATGTAGAAATGCTGCAGGATCTGGTTCTTGCCGCCATTAACGATGCCATGGCCAAGGCGGAGGAAATGGCGGCAAAAGATATGTCCAAATTTACCGGGGGACTCAACATTCCGGGCCTGTTCTAGGTTGAGTCCCTCCTTTAAAGAAGGAGCTATTTCATTTGTACTATCCCGAACCGATTGCCAAACTGATTGACTCTTTCGCGCGGCTACCCGGCGTTGGTCCGAAAACAGCGGGGCGGCTCGCCTTTCATGTGCTGCGCATGAAGGATGAGGATGTATCCGATTTTGCCAGGGCGTTAATCAATGTGAAACGGAATTTGCATTACTGCAGTGTCTGCTGCAATATTACAGATATTGATCCCTGCAGAATCTGTCAGGATAAAGGCCGCGATCCTTCCGTGATCTGCGTGGTGCAGGAACCCAAAGATCTTGTGGCGATGGAGCGGACCAAAGAATTTACCGGCTATTATCATGTCCTGCATGGGGCGATTTCTCCCATGGAGGGAATCGGTCCGGACGATATCCGGATTGCCGAGCTGCTGAAAAGATTAAGTGATGAACGAGTCCAGGAACTGATACTGGCAACGAACCCCAATATTGAAGGGGAAGCTACGGCAATGTATCTGCTCCGTCTGGTCAAGCCCTTCGGTCTGAAAGTTACCCGGATCGCACATGGGCTGCCTGTGGGCGGAGATTTGGAATATGCGGATGAGGTCACCCTGTCCAAAGCTTTGGAAGGACGAAGGGAGCTCACTTGACCGCCCGTTCAAGCAAAGGTGTGGAGGCCCAATGCGGCCTCTTTTTCTTATGCCAACCCGTAGTTCTATTCCTCCTATTCTCTGTGTATTAATTTAATAGGAAAACGAATGCAGAGAGGAGCGAGGCAATGAACTGGATAAAGCGCAAGCGGGAGTCTGAAGTCCAAAACGAAAAAAAGCGTCAATTGGAGGAGGACAGGCAGTTGCTTCTTCGGGAAATTCGGGAGGCTCACCTGAACTGGAGTCTTGCGCATCACCATTTGAACGAAGTAGTGGAGAAGGATGAGATCGATTATGCCATTTTTGCGCTGGAGGCTGCCGAAAAAAGGTACAGCATGCTCTTGAAACAGGCAAAACGGCTGCGGATCGTAGCCACCGAACCAGTCATGAACAAAGTGGTGGGACAATAATGCAATATATCCCCTGGGCAATACTTATTGTTTCGTCCCTGTTTTTATTCGTCATATTGGTCAAAAATCGTCATTCCAGAAGGTGGCTCGGATATTTGGGGCTGAATGTCCTTTTGGCGGCACTACTGCTCTACCTGATCAATCTGGCCGGCACTCAAGTTCATCTTCACATACCGATTAATATTCCGACCGTAACCGCTGTAGGTGTATTCGGAATACCCGGGGTTCTGTTGCTTGTGGTCCTGAAGCTGATATTGTTTTAATCGCGAGCCTGAGATCCGTCTCGGGTTTTTTTGTAGGCAAAAATGGAAAGAAGCTTTGAATTTCATAATCTTTATGATTTACTGCGTTAATGTTCGTTTCTGGATCCCGAAAGGCCGGCCAGCTTGTCAAGGGTCATGTATTTTAGCTACGCTGAGGCTGAAGCTGCTTCTGAATCATCCATGGTTGGCGTCATGGATGATTTGCAGCGGGCTTGCGTGGCGACGCAGGACTCGCCGGTTTTTGTTTTGGGCTGGCGTTGAGGCCTTTGCGTTTCCTGTAATGCAAAAACTTGTCCGTGATGCCAGACCAAAAAGTTCGTCCTGCATCGTTTGGCGTACTTCCACGACCGTTTTCACCTCGAAGGGATGCGTTGGCTTTACGGCAAAAGTATAGACTTGCCACCGTAAGAAATCGTTTGACCCGGGCCAATTTGCCGGTATTCGCGAATGGCGAAAATATGATTCAGATTGATCCCCTCAGGCAACGGGCGATATGGGACTCGGCTTGTTGGGGGGAATGGCAAACCGGAGATTGTGTTTTTGAATCAACCCGGGCAATACACGATTGGCCTCTGCCATGGTGTTTATACCAAGCAAGCGCAGTTCAATAACCAGACGATCCTGGAACGTACCCCAGAGGCGTTCGATGCGTCCTTTTGCTTGCGGGGACATCGCCTTGACATGCGTGATTTCCAGATCCGCCATAGCCTTGCCGAATTGTGATAAGGGCGCGGTCCCTCCAGCCAATTCCTGTTCCAGCGTCAGCGTCTCCTCGGGGGAACGGAAGATCGTATGGCGATCGCTGTATATCCCTAGAGGGATGCCGTATTGTTCTATGGCCTGCTTCGTGGCGGAAAAATACCCCTCACGTGTTTCCGTGGGGCGAAAAACCGCACCCACAACCGTGTCGGTGGCGTCATCAATGATCCCGTGCAAGGTGAGTTCGGGACCACGGTCTTCTAGCCAGGCGTAAGGACTGGCATCGATCTGCCATAGCATTCCGGCTTGCGGTTTGCGCTCGCGAGGCTGATGCGCTCTGACGCGTCTGCATGGTTTCGCTTGCTTGATTCCTTGGCTAAGCAGAATCCGGCGTACAGACGACACGCTCAAACTCAGCGATTCATGTTCTTGCAGCAATTCGGAAAAATGGCGGTTGTTGCTGCCGTAATACTTTGTTCGATACATCGCCGTAACCAACTCCTTTACATCATCAGGAATGGTTGAACAGGTTTGCGGCCTCGATTCTTATGGGCGATTCCCTCAGCTCCTTCCGCGATATATTTATTTTTGAGGCGCAAGACCTGGCGGATGGAAAGCCCCAGTAATTCGGCGGCTTCCGCTACTTTGATTTGACGAGCAACCAGCTTTTCCATGACGAATATTTTTTTCAGTTCTGCCTTTGTCAATGTAATCTTCTCCTGTCCCATAGTGATATTTTCTCAGAACAGTTACATAGTGACAATATCACAGAACAACGACACCAACTGCAAAAAATCATTGACATTCTGCCTGAAGCCGTGGTACATTATATCTCGCCGCTTCGAGAGGGCTCGTTCGAAAGACCGGCAAGATGATGTTGGCAAAAATTGTCACTTGCATGAAATCGGGCGAATGTGATATATTAAGAAAGTCGCTGTTGTGAGGAAAATGACGAAATTCGTCATAGATCGCAGACGACGAAACGCATGGCTCTTTGAAAACTGAACAACGAATGAAGAAGTCAACGTAAATTTCATGAGCTTAATCAACTTGAAATAAACGTTCGTTAAGAACGATTTTATTGGAGAGTTTGATCCTG
>Ga0310828_1001422_pt1 | contig 13975 bp, 10 predicted proteins | sample WT_ome_3_FD_202242 | JGI IMG/M metagenome (GOLD analysis project Ga0310828, IMG submission 202242) | Sorghum-adapted microbial communities enriched on wild type (WT) sorghum from Joint BioEnergy Institute, Emeryville, California, United... ... | reverse complement strand
TCTTTATTCAGGTCAAGTGCTTTTTCTTCTAATAATTGATAAACTCGCTCCATCCGTTTCAATCGATCTCATCCTCAAATCTGAACATACTTTTCTATTATTTATTTTAACATGGATGGGGAAATCATTTGTGTTTACGAGGTTTATTTGTAGAATATGGCAACGTGTTTGGAAAGGATGTATTACAACAGCGGCTAGATCCAGCTATCCAGCAATAAATTACCCATTCGCTTCCCATATGTTATGCATATTAACCTTAGACTTTGCACTAACGACCCTATAAGTCCGGACGGATGGAGCAGATGTTTCCCGGCCGGCAGGAGCATATAATACAACGATTAAAACATATGAGAAATTTCTAGATACCGTGATGATGCCGAAACCGAGTGAAAATTAATCACAAATTCATAATAAACTGTTATGCCACTGTTGAAAATCTTTATATCCCGCTACGTTCAGATAAAACGTTTAGCCCTCCTTTCTAAACGATTGCTTTTTGATTTCTTTATATCCCACTACGTTTAGATAAAACGTCCTCCAGTAAATAAACGGAGGGAGGAACGCTTACTTTATATCCCACTACGTTCGATAAAACAACGAATTTCAACGATACTAACCGGTTATTTCAGCACTTTATATCCCACTACGTTCAGATAAAACCTCTGCGTGAAACATATTCATGACATATCTATTGTACTTTATATCCCACTACGTTCAGATAAAACGGGCGGCATGTCCATCAAGGTCTACGGCGATGACAACTTTATATCCCACTACGTTCAGATAAAACGCAAAAGCCAACAACAACACCACAAATGGACTAAACTTTATATCCCACTACGTTCAGATAAAACGGCTTTACGCTTGCAAGCCATACAAGCTAAAATGACTTTATATCCCACTACGTTCAGATAAAACAGGTTATCATTCCTTTAAATGCTTTTGATAATCTACTTTATATCCCACTACGTTCAGATAAAACGTATTGGGGAGGGGCACTATCCCCAAAATTCTAATCTCTTTATATCCCACTACGTTCAGATAAAACGGTGAGTTGCTGTTCGTGCTTGGTCAAGACTTGAACTTTATATCCCACTACGTTCAGATAAAACAGGATTCGGTAACGTCCATTTTCACATTGGAAGCTTTCTTTATATCCCACTACGTTCAGATAAAACTCCTAAAGTGAAAGATTTCCTGGAAACAACCTTTGACTTTATATCCCACTACGTTCAGATAAAACGGTGAGTTGCTGTTCGTGCTTGGTCAAGACTTGAACTTTATATCCCACTACGTTCAGATAAAACGAAGTGGTGCCATGGGCCATATGGCACATACAAAATCTTTATATCCCACTACGTTCAGATAAAACATCTTTCTATAAGTCTTTCCGTCCTTTTTAAATGCCTTTATATCCCACTACGTTCAGATAAAACGAGTGACTGAGGAGCAGGTCAATAGTTACGTCGGTACTTTATATCCCACTACGTTCAGATAAAACTCGTTACGAATCGCATGGGCAATGATAGTTTTTCCTTTATATCCCACTACGTTCAGATAAAACGACACTTCATTCACTCAACTCCTAAATCAAAAGGGACTTTATATCCCACTACGTTCAGATAAAACTCCCTCGATTGTTTTACGCTTATTATTTTCGCGAAAGGCTTTATATCCCACTACGTTCAGATAAAACCACCAATCCGTCACCAACAACACCAACCGTAAACTTCTTTATATCCCACTACGTTCAGATAAAACGTTTGAGGAATATAAACGTTTGAACGGACAAAGGGCTTTATATCCCACTACGTTCAGATAAAACGTTTGACCGTTTCCTTTTCCAATTCCCATATGTCCACTTTATATCCCACTACGTTCAGATAAAACGCCTCAGGCCGTTTTCGATGGTGTATAACATGCCATCTTTATATCCCACTACGTTCAGATAAAACGGGTGGCATAGTTATAAAAGTCTTTGGTGATGACAACTTTATATCCCACTACGTTCAGATAAAACCAGCAACTGCCGCAACTTGAATGAGCTCATTGTAACTTTATATCCCACTACGTTCAGATAAAACCCTCTGTAAGCAGTGATTTATGCTCTTTCAGCCGTTCTTTATATCCCACTACGTTCAGATAAAACGCGTTGTGCCGCCGCCGCTCGAGCTCGTTTGCGTTGCTTTATATCCCACTACGTTCAGATAAAACAGCCGCTTGTCATAACCGATGGATACGGCGTTTTCGCTTTATATCCCACTACGTTCAGATAAAACGAAGAAATATTCGAATTGCAATCGTTATTTTGGAAACCTTTATATCCCACTACGTTCAGATAAAACAGCCGACGGCCAGCCGATTATTGTTGACGTAAGCACTTTATATCCCACTACGTTCAGATAAAACGCGGCGGATGGGTTGACGGTGAGGACGACAAACGGCTTTATATCCCACTACGTTCAGATAAAACGCGCGTGCAACTCGGCACGGTGGACGCTTCCTATAGCTTTATATCCCACTACGTTCAGATAAAACCAGAAAGAATCGGCAATTGCGGCGCTGGCGGAGATCACTTTATATCCCACTACGTTCAGATAAAACATTACTGACATCCGTGATATTGTCCTTTGTTAATACCTTTATATCCCACTACGTTCAGATAAAACATTGGCCGCTTTCTGATATAAGTTATCGGGCTCAACTTTATATCCCACTACGTTCAGATAAAACACCATCGTCAAACTTCACGAATTATGCAAACGAAACTTTATATCCCACTACGTTCAGATAAAACGCAACTTTCGTTTGTGCATGACCCGCAAGCCGAAACAGCTTTATATCCCACTACGTTCAGATAAAACCGTGATGCGGAAAGTTATATTCACCGAATCGGAAGAACCGCTTTATATCCCACTACGTTCAGATAAAACAAAGAGACTATTTCAATCATCAATAAATACATCTTAGCTTTATATCCCACTACGTTCAGATAAAACATGCACTATTTAGAGTCGCCCAAACGACTTAAAAACCTTTATATCCCACTACGTTCAGATAAAACGGGGTCTGGGACTACAGCGATTGCTTGCGTAAAAACCTTTATATCCCACTACGTTCAGATAAAACGACATTGAGCGCAAAGAAGCCGAAATCTTGGCGGAATTCTTTATATCCCACTACGTTCAGATAAAACTGATTTCGCCTGGGCTTTACGACTGGCACAAACTGCTCTTTATATCCCACTACGTTCAGATAAAACCCCCGCTTGACGACGAGGACTTATCGGACGCCGAGCGTACTTTATATCCCACTACGTTCAGATAAAACCTTTGGGAAGGAATCAAGAGTGTTGCTATAGCTATTCTTTATATCCCACTACGTTCAGATAAAACTGAACCCTAATGATTTAGTGGACGAGCGATTAGATGCTTTATATCCCACTACGTTCAGATAAAACGTCCGAATTATGTCGGCAGTTAATCTTATGGGCATGGACGCTTTATATCCCACTACGTTCAGATAAAACTTCAGAAGGGTAAGTCGTCATCGCTGACTTCAACTACCTTTATATCCCACTACGTTCAGATAAAACTACAGCACGTCCTAAGAGAAAACGGTCGTCGTCTCTCTGCTTTATATCCCACTACGTTCAGATAAAACTTCATAGTATCTCTTTTTGAATGTTTCATATAGTTCTTTATATCCCACTACGTTCAGATAAAACTCATCACCATGGTATCTTCTTCATTACCGTACTTATCTTTATATCCCACTACGTTCAGATAAAACGTCCACTTCTGACATGTACCAATTATCAGAAGTCCCTTTATATCCCACTACGTTCAGATAAAACCAATGATCCGCAATACTACATCATGACAATGGCTGTACTTTATATCCCACTACGTTCAGATAAAACTGGGGAAGATCACCGTTGCATTTTCGGGGCGCTCAATTACTTTATATCCCACTACGTTCAGATAAAACGACTAGCTAGGCGACTAGCTAGCGCGTGAAGTGCTTACTTTATATCCCACTACGTTCAGATAAAACTTCAAACGTGATGGGCAAAATATCCACAAAAAAACACTTTATATCCCACTACGTTCAGATAAAACCTAATCCGAATCGGTCTTTTGTCGTGACAGTATGACTTTATATCAATAAACCCCAAAGATACGTTTATCAGAGTTGAGAACCTTTTGTCGTGACAGTATGACTTTATATCCCACTACGTTCAGATAAAACGATGGACCTTGTTGTTGGTTTTCTAATAGATTTTTCTTTATATCCCACTACGTTCAGATAAAACCGCTGCATATTGGGAAATCATCAAAAACGTGATTCTCCTTTATATCCCACTACGTTCAGATAAAACAAGTCTCCAACTCTTTTTCAGTTCACCCGTATCAACCTTTATATCCCACTACGTTCAGATAAAACCAAGCACCTTCTGCGGCGTGACGTCGGTCGTATCTTCCTTTATATCCCACTACGTTCAGATAAAACTCAACACCAATAAAAATCACATCACCTTGATCAATCTTTATATCCCACTACGTTCAGATAAAACCATCTCCCCACGGCGACTCGATGCCACGATAGGAGCACTTTATATCCCACTACGTTCAGATAAAACGAAGAAACGACGACTAAATAAGACGATCAGTTGTTTCCTTTATATCCCACTACGTTCAGATAAAACGGTCTTGAGCGGTTATTGCAGCGGCTGGTGCTCGACTTTATATCCCACTACGTTCAGATAAAACCCCCCAAAAATTTCACCCAAAAAAATGGCGGTATTGCAAGGTTTTTTTGATGTGAGTTGTTTATTAATTGCAGCACACCACCAGTCGTGTTTCTTAATTTGAGGACTCATAGTGTTGAAAGCCGCACGGCCAAAGGCTTTGTGATGTTTTGGGTCAATTTTGGATACGCTGCAACTTTATAAAAACATGTCATCAAATGACTTGTCAACGCCATAGAAACTCTTTTTTAAATGTTTTGGGTTTTCAATTTCATAAATATTGATTGAATCAACATCTTCATCAATGATATTCTCTAGTTCAAATAAACACTTTTTCAATAAACTTTTTGTCATTTCACCTTCAAAAACCGAATTCTGAGACCATATCAGATATTCTTTTAACTTTTTATGGACCTTTGCCACGCGTTCTTCTGCGACGTCATAGGTGATAATAACATACACTTTTTACCACCACGCTTTCAATGGCTTATACTCTTCGTCTTCAATAAAATGTTTAATAAGCTTATAACACTCTAGTCTAATAAAATATTGATATGAGACATTACGATTTAATTTGCGATGCCTTATAGTAGTTTTAAGTTTTTCAGACCATTCCTTAATAAATTTTTTCCGGCCTTGTTCATTCAATAATACCATCTCTTCCAGATACTCAAAGTCATGGGCAGGATTCAATTGTTTTTTATTTATCAAGGTAAATATAACCGGATCTACCATAAGTGGTTTAAAAATTTCCGCCAAATCCAAACTTAAAGAGAAACGTTTGGTTGACGGCTCATGCAAAAAACTAATTGTAGGATCTAGATGGGTTTTATAAATTTCCGCAAGTACTTTTGTATAACACAAACTATTACCAAAAGAAATCAACGCATTCAACGGGTCTTTTGGAGGCCGTTTTGTTCTTTCATCAAAAGCAAAATCGGGTGAAAGAAAACTGTTAAAAGCCGAATAATAATGTTGTCTTATCGTGCCTTCAACACCCATGACTTCTTGTATGGTTTTTGCTGCGTCAATCTGGCTCTGTAATTTCTGCATAGCATCTATGGTGATTTGGACATTATCTTTATTTTTGTAATGACGCAAATTCCGCAACATATGAAAAGTCGCGCTGATGACAAATTGCTTTGCCAAGAAAATTCTTTTTTCATGCTCCAAATAATTTCGGGATTGATGGATGACAGTAAACCCCGATACTTTCTTACGACGTGGAAAAAATGAACCTGAATAAAAGCCATAATAATTAAATATATGCAGCGCTACATCATGTTGATTAAGCATTTCTAAAAATTCCGTATTCATATCCAACGTGCCAAAAACAAAAATATTATCAATCTGATGAATAGGTAATGATTTTTTCTTATCCTCTTTATCAATAAAATAAAAAGTGTTATTGGATCTCTTCACTCTTCCAGGGCTGAAAACAAAATAATCTTTCTTCATCTTATGTATCTCCTCCCTCAGAAATATAACAAAAATCATAATAGGCACATTGGCGGCAATAAGGTTTTTTCAAACGCTTTGGAATTTTTTCGCTCTGAAGAATTTCATTAATAGCTTTTTCAATCTCATCCAATTTTCTTTCATCTGCATCTGTCAAAATAACTTCTTCAGTGCGTTTTTCCTTTGTATAACTCACAAGTCCTTTCTTGTTTAAACCTCTTTTCTTCAATTGATAAAGATAAAAGAGTAACTGATATTTATCCGCTTCGGTCATTTTACTTGATAACTTGACTTCCCTGACATAATCGCCATCTATCACATCGATTTTGAAGGATTGATCAATCAATAATTCCTTACGGTCGGCGTTTTTATACGCTCGATCATGTAATAGACTACCATCAATGACCTTTTCGTCTTCTGCCTCAAAGCCCAAATTTTTTGAGTATAACCAAAGTTTCCTGTGGCAGATAAAATAATATTGAACATGAAGACCACTGATCATGTTTACAACTCCTCAAATTTAGATTCTTCTTTCAAGATGCCCCTGCCGGCAATCATGTCTGGGTAGAACTCATAATCTTTTTCGAGGATATAGACATAATTCATCACCGGATACTTCCCACTTTTAGTTTGACGGTAATGGTCAATCGGATGTAATGCATTCTTAAACATATGTTTTGAAACTGAGCAAGTGTATTTTTCTATTTCCCGGCGTAATTGGCTTCTCTTTCTTCCATCGGTCTCCATTTCTAATGCTTCAAAAAGCGGAATAAGTTCGTCATATATTTTTCGTGGGATAACCATGATTGTTTCATCTCCCCGAAGAATTTGTTGTGCTTCAGAAAAAGAGACCCTGTAATCGTCCATATGATCAAGTTCCATTAATGCCTTTTGAAACCTTTCATAAAAATCGGTTCCCATTAAATTTTCTTTAGAATACAAAGCGGCAACCATTGAGATTTTTCTTGATTCTAAAACATCCGGGCCAAATTTATTGATATGCTCATGAAGCAATTTCTCAGAAATAGCCATTATCTCCTTGTCGTAGATCGTCCCCGATCCACTGGGATCCTTCATAAAAATGTGAATGTTTGCCTCTTGATGATTTAATGGCCGCTTGCGGTAACATCGGCCAAATCTCTGAAAAAGGCTGTCTAGCGGCGAGAGTTCTGTATATAACTCATCAAAATCAATATCGATCGAGGCTTCTACAATTTGTGTTGTGATCCACACTCCTGTTGCTTTCGGGTTGCGATCAAAATTTTTCAATGATTGTTCTAATAACTGGCGATCCTTTTGAATGAACCGTGAATGTAATAGATAAACACGATCATCCAGTATTTCTTTTAAACGTTCATAAAAGTCAACCGCACGATCAATTGTATTAACGATCACTAATACTTTTTTCTCTACAGCGCTTCGACTTATAGCATCAAGTTCATCATCCAATGATTCATCATGTAATTCGATGCGATGTCTTAAGTAAGCATCATCATAGAACGTATGTTGAGCACATTGTTCATCAAGTAAGCCACGTTCTTCTAATGCATCCAAATAAATCTGCGGCATCGTAGCCGTCATGACCATGAACCGTCCGCCAATTTTATGAATCATTTCTAATGCTTTAATAATGACAGCCGTGATCCATGGACTATAAGCTTGAATTTCATCGATGATCACACACGAATGAGCTAATGTTGCATAATATTTTTCATAACCGCGAAATTTGAAAGGAAACTTTAAGATCTGATCGATGGTTGTGAATATGAGTTTATTTGCGAAGTGTTTAGACTGATCATAAATGACTTCCCAGTCTTCACGTCCGCTGTCATCTAAATAATGCGCGCTCGTCGAATGTAACAATCCACAGTAGGCATAGCCCATTTCGGAAGCCACTCTGTCAAATAAAGCATTTAGTGAGACACGGAGCGGCACGGTAAAAAAGGTTTTCTTTTTCCCTGCCCACAGTAAAGCTGCTTCCGTTTTCCCCATCCCTGTCTGTGCAATTAAAACCAAATTTTTGTTTTGGTGCTCATGTGCAAACTGTTGCAATGGACGCATATAACCTACCGTTTTATTTGTCAATTTTCTTAAATATTTTTGAGTTAAATCGTTGAAATCAAAATCGGTATCAACTTCTATTGCGACATGAGCCGATGCAGCATGATCCAATCGGTGCAATAGCCCTTTTACAAGAACATACGTGAGGTATATTTTATTATCCTGAGCTATACTTTTTATCCGTTGTTCATCAAGGTGTGAAGCAATTCTGGGAAAGTATCGATCATCCTCTGGAAATTCCATATCGAATGACGCAAACGCTTCTTTAATCGCTTCGAGTTGCTTGGGGATATCGAGTTTGGCCATTTCCAGTATTCGGTGGCTATCTGGAACGATTTCTCTCTCATGGTGGTAAGCAATTGCTTGAATGAGAATTTTTCTGCTCGCCTTGTCCATTTTTAGAATCGACAACGGGAGGTAAAAAGGAGATAAATAGTTATGAGGAATGTGAATAAGTTCATGAGGTTTTTCAACTTCCAAATTCAACGCTTTTTTTATCGTATATTGAAAATATGTATACGCCTTACCCGTATCATGATACATCACAGCCAGCCGCAAAAGTTCCCATACATCAGCATCGAATAATTCACCATAAGCTTTAAACAATAAGTCGTAGCGTTTCATTAATTCCATCGTATGTTCAGCTAATGTTTCTACGGGATTGGATTTAGCAAGTAACATGCGTCTAAACCTCCTTGTGACAAGAGCCAACGTATACCGTTGGCTCGCCGTTACTTATCATTCCAAATCACAATATAGCCTTCATCGTCTTGATAAACGGGTTGACAAAATGTTTCATCCGTGACAAATGTCCTCTTTGACAAAAAGACGGAAGGTATTCGTCTCCATTCGCGGAGACCATTTTTAATCATATATGTCCAATTTAACAAATAGGGTATGCCTTTCCCCCGTTCATCCACTTCAATAGCCTCGGCAGGAATATACGCCGAATGTTTTAGAGAAACTCCTGCAAATAAATCTGGAGTCTCCAATTCAACGAATGCCAAGTCATCAATACGCAATAGATCTTCTTGTCGCCCAAGTGAAAGATGAGCATCATTCTCTTTAAAAGCGGCATAGATTTTTTGCAAAATATCTTCTTCCGCATTAATGTGAATAACAAGTTCCACATTATATAGCATGTGGGTATATAGCGGCATAGAAGTCATATGAGAAATTTCTGGTATTTCGACAGCCAACCCATCAAGGACAATCGGTAAATTAAACTTATTACCTTCAAAAAAATAGGTCTTCCTGTAATCAATAATCATAGATTCATAGTCCCCTTGTATAGAAAGGGAAAAGGGAATCAATTCTTTTGCTTTCATGACGGCATGAATCATGCCCTTGACGGTCGCATAAGGCGGTAAGGGATAGGTTTCTGTAACCTTATTTGCGAAAGGTTTGGTGTAACACGCCGTCTCTTGAAAGGCTTTTAAGCGCAATGCTTTCATTGATTACACCTCAAAGTACTCATCTATTTTCGCTTTAAGATGATCAATAAAGTGGTCGACCGAGCCACTTTCAGCAACTTGACTAAATGCCATTTCATTGGCAAAGTTGCCGTTCACATAACCGATACGGGTCTTTTCTTTGATGGTTTCACCAAACACGGTCGTTTCTACAGTGGCTTTTAGTAAATCAAGATTCAATTGATCTTTTTCATTTGGTAATAAGGCGATTCGTCCTTGGAAAAATGGATTCGGGATTGGATAAGCTCCACCAATAATAAACAATGGTGCTAAATTTTCTTGGCGTCCTTTTATTTCTCGATTTAGTAGTTTTACAATTTCTAATAATTGTTTAACACGAGTGGCTTTCTCAGCATTTGGCAAGTTAATATCCTGATCCACACCAACACGTGCCAAATCAATCGTCAACGTGTAAGTATAATAACTGACATGTTGTTCTAAGGTTGCTAAGTTGGCATCTTCGTTAATGCGATTAGAAAGACCCATGTTATTTAGAAATTCCAAATCACTGTGATAAGGTTCTAAGGAAATCGCATGGCTTAACCGTACAACCGCTGAGCGTTTAGTGGCCCCCTCATTGGCTTTCGTTTTCATATAGCCAAACAAGTCCATTTCAACGGAATCCGCGATGGTACAATCCGGCTTAAATTGAACGACCCCTTGAGCTTTATCGACAACATTCAGATTCCAATCAAATAATTGATTTCCCAATCGAACGATATCATATCGGAGGCTTTGACGTGACGCAAAGGTGTAAACCTCTCCGTTTCCGCGATGAAATTTCTTTAGTTCAGAGATATTTGCAGTCCCTTCTCCGTAATTCAAAGAATTCGCACGGAAAATCACCGAAAATGTGATGCCTTTCATTTTATTCATCTGTTTTTTCCCCCTCTTTGATTTCATTTGGCTTGGAGACGAGTCCGGCAACCCAGGCATTGCCAACTGTTGCAAAATCCATTTTCTCTTCATGTAATGCCTCGAGTAATATCCCCGGCATTTGCAAATCACAACTAATGTAGGTGCGCATCACCGTATCCATAAAAGTATTTTTGTTGTGCGAACGGACGGCATTTAATAAACGATAAGCGATGCCTTGCGCTTTTTTATCGCCTATTTTACGCCTGACCTCCTCCGCACTCTTCACAAGTGCCCACACATAGCGTTTTTGTTGAGCGCTTTCCACTTTTTCTTCCCCCTTTGCAAGTAATAAATTTAAATGGCGAATTTGAATCATACGAATGACTTCTAAAGCGGAATAACCCTTTTTAATTTTGTTTCGAAGAACATTCAAGATGAAATGTTTAGGGTCAATATTCTGCAAGAGATATTTTATAAAGGTCCCTCGATTGATGGGGTGTATCTGTTGAAATAAATCCCCATGCTCAGAAAAGAGCTTCATAAGAAATGGCGTCATGACCATATAATCTAAAATAGTTTTTTTGGAATCATAGTCAGAAGTAAATTCAAAAATCATATAATGGTTTTTTGTTAAGTAATCCGCCTTTAACTTTTGTTCGCGAACTAAGTTAAAGACAATTTCATCAAAGGTTTTGTTTGGGTTTTTCATATCCGCATAAAATTGGTTCGTTTGATAGAGGGCATCAAAAGTCCCCCCATAATAAATGAACACAGATTTATTTTGCGATCTGGTCGCCCCAGCTTGAGAACAAAATATTAATAATCGTGCTAAAGAACATAGCGGTAAAAACGTTTTTTGAGCCTCCCACGTCACATTAACGTTCTTTAAACTTAATGCAAGCGGAGTAAAAATCCCTTCCTCAAATGAATGTAACGCAATGGGAAATTCGGTGAAGGTACAGTGATGCACTTTTTGTTGAATAAAATCTTTCATTTCTTTTACGGTTTTTTTCTTAAACGCGCTTTTTATAGAATTAAATATTTTATGGTTAGTTCCATTTAATACTTTATGAACTTCTTCCGCGTCTTCCTTTTCAATGGCATCCATCAATGCCCATTCAACTAATACGGGTTCAATGAAATCTTTATAAAAGACAGCTTTTTGTTCCTCGAGTGTTAGCGCATTTTTACTGACATTCAAGAAACTAACCTGACCAAAATAGGATCTTAGAATGGTTGTTTTAAAGAAATTGGCTGTTAATTTTTCATCAATCTGTTTCGTGGAAAGGCTTTCAATAAGTTGATCAAGCAAAGGATCTAATTTTTCATCATATTTTTTCTCCTGTCGATAACGGTTAGCTGCTTCAATAAATTGAAGGCCTTCTTCTGTATCAGAAAAATATTTTTCCACCTTCTTTTTTGTTTCATTGATGCGCTGATTGAGATCCTTTTTTACGGTTGTTTCACCATTTTTAAATTGATGATGAAGCCGACGCAAATAACGCTCTTCACGTGAAGCCACACTATAAACTTTTAAATAGTAATCGAAAAAGGCATCTGCCATGATTTCTAGATGTTGTTTTTCTACAATGATGCCATCATAGGTTGTTTTAACTTTCACACCATAGTTTTCAAGGATTGTTTTATAGCCGATTAATCCTTGTGTAAAAAACCACTCACCCATCCCTACCGAAAGTTGTTCCATTATGTATAGGCCACCTCCTCAACATCAAGTAAGCCAAAGCCCATGGAACTTCTTTTGCCAATTCCGACATCATAAATGATCTTTAAATCCTCCGAATGGCCCCTTAATTTAATAAGACCGGTATTGGTTGTAAAATACAGTGGTGTGTTTTGCTCTTGATGTAAGTATTCTTTAACAACCTGCTTTTTCATGGCATTCCACAATATTTGGATCGGCTGATACAATGAACGTTGAGCCAGCTCTCGTACTTGCATTTCCGCATAATAATTGAATTCGCTTTCAAATGCCCCGTCATCGGCCAATAAAGGCCGTTTCTCTTTGTTCTCAATCAATAAAGGGGATAAAGTTTTAAAAGTGACTTCCGACGAAAAATTAGGAGGATTTGGCAACAACCTTTTATGTAATAAAACCCATTCCTTGTCTTTGTATTTATAAACTTTTTTCCTTTGGCTGCCATTCATAAGGTGTAGCATAAATTCATAAGAAAAGCTGGACACCGTCACGGAAAAACCGTCCCCCCATATGACATCACCTTGGATTTTCATATTTTTAATATAGGTTGAAAAAGCAAATGGCTTCATTTTATTTTGATTTAGTTCAAACAGATTATGGTAATAATCCTCTGATCCTAGCCTTATCATCTCCTTAATAATAGATAAAATCCCCAAACGGTAGGCGACAGGCATTGACTGCATGCTAAATTCCAGCAAAACGCGCATTTAAAAGCCTCCTAATCCCTATGATTCCAAATTTTATCATACATACACAAACTGGGAAACTGATTTATTAGAAAATTAGATTTTAGGTATTGGATTAAATTTTCGGAAATAGAATATTAAATGCTTCTGCTTTTCCCTTAGTAATAACTTAACATATTACCTATCCCGAAAATGGGAAAACTGAACTGTGCTAGGAGTTTTGACAGCAAAAAAATTCATCACTTTTGTTTTTTTGTAGGTAACTTTTTCTTGAATATTTGGAGTAACCGTTAATAGGGGTTAGGGGGTATAGAATATGATGAGTACAATTGGAATTTTACTAACTATAATTATCGGATTTCTATTATTTTTATTTGTGAAAAAAAGCAACAAATCAGGTGTTAAGTTAATGTTCTTGGATTAAGCATGATTTTAGCTAGCGGAATCATCGTGGTTGATGGAAAATCTGACCTCGGTGGATTTGAATATTTATGGGGCATTGCTCAATTGTAGGTTTTACTAAGGATTAAGTTATTGCAATAATGGGGCTTTTGTTGAAAAGAAAACTATAAAATATCGCAAAAAAATTAGCTCTGCCATGCCTTTTGAAGCAAGGATAGGATCCGTTGCCCTTACGCAACCTGAAAAATGATACGCTGCCGTACCAATATAAAAAAACAAACCGCCGCCTCCACGCATGGTGGAGACGGCGGAGATGAGTCACCCTTTTAGTTTGCGAGGAGTTTAAGTGATTCATGGTTAAACGCCGGGATGTCATCTGGTGTGCGGCTCGTGACAAGTTGGTTGCAGCAGACGACAACTTCTTCATCAACAAAGTTTGCGCCTGCATTTTCCAAATCCACACGAATCGATTTATAGCCCGTCACTTTGCGGCCGTTCAGTGTTTTGGCCGTAATTAAAAGTTGCGGGCCGTGGCAGATCGCAAATACCGGTTTCTTGGCATCCATAAACG
>Ga0310828_1001421_pt1 | contig 13989 bp, 12 predicted proteins | sample WT_ome_3_FD_202242 | JGI IMG/M metagenome (GOLD analysis project Ga0310828, IMG submission 202242) | Sorghum-adapted microbial communities enriched on wild type (WT) sorghum from Joint BioEnergy Institute, Emeryville, California, United... ... | reverse complement strand
ACGCGTCGTCTATGTTTCTTGCAACCCGTCCACCCTCGCCCGCGACCTGCGCATCTTGGAAGACGGTGGCTTCCAAACTATCGAAGTCCAACCCGTCGACATGTTCCCGCAAACGACGCATGTGGAGACAGTAGTATTGATGTCAAAAGTCAAAGAATAAGATAGCGAAAAAGTGTAGAAAACAAGGGATTTCCGGGAGTCGGAGCTTGTCAGAGGACAGGTTCGGGTTTCCGGATTTTTTCATTTTACAGGTAAGTGGGAACTGGTCTACTGTGGAAAATGACAGAGAGTTGAGTGGATAGGATAGATATTGGGTATGTTGTGGAGACAGGATGGATAAATGGTATGTGGAGTTGACAGGATTGACATTTGAAGAAAAATAAGGGAAACGGCCTCTTGGATGGATATGAGGCTCTGTTTGTACGAAGATGTTTTCAGAAATGTATAGGTAGTCATTGGCATACTCTCTTACTGGCTTGCGTACCATAAATTGATACAATGCACCCAACTTGCGTGAATGGGTGCATTTCAAATTTACATATAAAGTTCTCGCTTTTGCTCTCCTCCTTAAAGATATGTTTTATTTCTGTGAGTGACAGCTTACACACCACCGGTCAAAAAGCAAGCTCTAAAGACCTTAAAAAATGAGTTGTATATTTGGCCGCTTTACAATTTGGACAATTCGCCTTGTATGAGTAGATGATTGCATGGAATACCGCTTGCAAAACAAGCTAATCTGGGCCATCATTAAGGACAGCCCATTCGGGCGGAGATTGGATAAAACCGTATCAAATCGTGGTGGAACCGTTAGTCTACATCCAGATTGACCAGAGAAAATTCAATGTTTTACCCGGATGTTAATATGCGTTGCTTGTGTCAACGGACGATTTCGACAACAATAACGGTAACAACGGAAAGGAAGGAGGCTATCCCGAATGCTCAGCGAAAATATCAAAGCAATCAGAAAATCAAAAGGGCTTTCCCAACAGGAGCTTGCCATCAAGCTGAATGTTGTGCGGCAAACGATTTCTAAATGGGAGCAAGGATTGTCGGTTCCCGACTCTGATATGTTAATCTCCCTGTCGGAAGTGCTTGAAACACCTGTAAGTACATTACTGGGGGAAACTGTAACTGAAGCGGAGGTTGATAACTTAAAAGCAATTTCTGAAAAATTGGAGGTGATAAATTTGCAACTGGCACAAAGGAAAACCACGAGAAGAAAAATTATCCGTTGGCTGCTTGTTTCATTATGTGCAATTATATTAATGATTTTTGCGGCTTTAATAATATGGAGTAGTCCTTATTTGGGTTGGGATTATAGTGATCCTGAAACCGCTGTTCTCGGAGTGGCTTTCCACTCATTTGAATGGCTGTTTGTCAGAGTAGCGCCAATTATCTTTATCGCTGCAATCATTGGAATTTTCTTTACCTTCAAGAAAGAATGAATGGATAAACAGGAGTGTTTCTAACATGAAGAAAAAGGTGATCGGTATTATTGCCGCGATAGTAGTTGTGCTGGGACTGAGCGTTGTCGTTTACAATCAGATAATTCCCAACGAATATGTGCCTGCTGCTGATGAAATAGCCCTGCACTTGCAATTAGACACGGAAGAAGATATTGGATTACTGGTTTATGATTATCGTGCAGATAGTCACGAATACAGTGGAGGTATATCAAATGCGGACGGTTCGTTAATCAAGCACGATTCCGATAACATTGTGGTGTTGAATAAGGAGGAGCTAAACAATATCGCTGATACTTTTGAACTGTCCATGCAGTTCCGAATCATAACGGAATATGTGGCTCCCAATTATGAAAATGTATATCCAGATGACATCACAAAGTATATGGAGCCTATTTCGTGGGAAGCACACTTTGGTGAATCATATTTTATTACTATCACCGGGGATAAGATAAGCGGATATAAAGCTGATTTAGCGGAATAATCATTATCTCGAATTGGAGATTAATCATAACGTTTGACGCATAAAGAACAGCTCAAGACATCAATCAAAAGGGCTCGAGCCAACATGTGACATTATGTTGAGTGTCCGTTATGCAATAATAAAGAGCCGAAGAAAGGAAAACGCGCATGTTTACATACAAAAGGTGTACAGAAGTAGACACAGATGCTATATATGGAGCTTTTATTGCTGGTTTTTCAGATTATATTATTAAGATCGATATGTCAAAAGATAATTTCCAAAAACATTTTTTTGGACCAGAGGGTAATAGCCATGAATATTCAGTGATAGCTTTTGATGATCGTAAACCGGTTGGGCTTATCTTGGGCGGCATTAAGGTCTATGAAGGTTTGAAAACGCTTCGATGCGGAGCGCTTTGCGTCCTTCCAGGTTACAGGGGAACCGAAGTCAGCCACAAATTGTTTGATCTTCACAGAGAAATAGCTCTGGAAAACAATTGCAGCCAGATGTTTTTGGAGGTTATCGCAGGCAATGAAAGGGCAATAAATTTTTACAGAAAAAAAGGTTACGAAAAAGTGTATGATCTAGTTTATTATTCTCACAGTAATCCGTCTGGAATCAATACTGATTTGCCGTCTGGATTTAAAGTCCAAAGAATAGACATCGATGCTTTACGAAGCTTTAGCCGTGAAATCCGGGATATACATATTAACTGGCAAAATGATTTTGATTATACCAGTTACTTTGATGAGCAGAGATATTATGGAGTATTTAAAGATGCGAATATGGTAGGAGGACTAAGCATCCATTCTGCAGGGAGAGTTAATTTTCTGTGGGTTGATCCAAGATTTCGAAATAAAGGTATAGGGGGAGGGCTTATTAATCATGCGGTCAAGGAGCTTAATCTCAAAAAGTTGGCAATAAGCTTTCCCAGTAACGCATCACTTACGGGTTTTGTAAAACGCTTGGGCTTTATGAAAGACCCTATTACACAGTACGAAATGTATTTGTCAATATAAATGTGTCGTCTTGAAAAATTGAGTATAAGTTAATGTGAGACGTTGAATAGTGGTTCGGGACGGTATTACTGATATTTGGAGCAAAATAGAAGAGTGGATAAATTTGATTATTTTTACAGACAAATTGATTTTACAGGAAATGACGGAGGATGACTTTAATGCATTGTATGCTGTCTTCCCTTTGAGTTCGATAATGTAGATTATGAATCCTGGACACCCGAAGAATATGGTTTCGTTGTTGTGGAGAAAGATTGGGGAAAGGGGCTTGTTAACACCGACGGTAAACTGGTTGTTCCATATGCCGCAATATGGTAAAATATTCAAAAAAATATAGTGGCGTGGAACACCTGTTCGCGTATAATCTAGACAGAACATGTGTTCTAATTATAATATCACTCTTCATTGAGCGGACTTCTTCACTCATGGAAGAACGGCCATAACCCTTTCCTCCATACCGACCCCACCTTGCTAATGATATAACATATTCTAGTTATGGTGCATAGGAATTTGACATAAAAGTTGATTAATTTTATAATTTTAGTCAGTAGTTTTAGGCTAATAAAAAGGCTAATTATGAGTCTAAGGAAAAATTTAGAAATATAAGAAAGGTAAGGTATCTACAGAAAATGTCCAATTAATTCACTTTACTAGGAAAATGTAGTTTTGATTAAGCCGTTGGGAAATGGCTTAGTAATCATGCATTTTTACCTGTGAGTGGATAGTATTGGCTTCTGTAGATACTTTCGATAACTATACCTTGCTGTAGATTCTGTTGCTTGAGAGAGAGTACCATATTTTTTGGCTTACAGGCATGAGCCATTGAAGGTATAGTTCAAATGGTTTAAATCTACAAGATACTATCCTCTCCAGTTAATTTAGGAGGGGTTTTTTATTTTGTTAGTAGAATGCAGAAATCTAAAAAAATCATATGGAGATCGCCTTATTTTAGATATTGAAAATCTTTGCATATATGGCCAAGACCGCATTGGTATTGTGGGAGTAAATGGGGTAGGAAAAACAACTTTATTGAATCTTTTAAGCCAAAGAATAGAGCCGGATGAAGGATGGGTCAAACTTTATGGGAAGTGCTCCTACATCTCCCAACTGGAGCCCCCTGAGGAAGAAACCATTCAGCAAGAAATGGCGTCAAAATTTAAGGTTCCCCAAACCTATTGCGAGAGTATGAGCGGGGGAGAAAAAAACCGCTTTAAACTGGCAGCCTGCCTAAGTCAAAATAATGCTATGATTTTCGCTGATGAACCCACTAGTAATATGGATATAGAAGGGATTCAATTAGTCGAAAACTCCTTTTCCGAATATTCTGGGGCCTTAGTCCTGGTCTCACACGATCGAGATTTGCTAGATCGTCTGTGTACCAAAATTATCGAAATAGAAGAAGGGAAAATCAAAACCTATTCCGGTAACTATAGTGAATATATTAAGCAAAAGACTGAGGAGCGAGAGCGAGCTCAATTTGAATACGAGCAATATGTTAAGGAAAAGAAGAGACTAGAAAGGATCATAATCTCTACTCGAGAAAAAGTAAAATCAATGCGAAAGACTCCCCGAAGGATGGGTAACTCTGAGGCTAGACTCCACAAGATGGGTAATCAAAAGGCAAAAGCTAATTTGGATCGTGCTATTAAAAATGTGGAGGCAAGAATTCAGCATCTAGAAGTTAAGGAGAAACCCACAAAAATCGAAAAAATCAAGTTAGACATTGGGGATGTTCAGAAAATATATAGCAAAGTGATCACCGAAGGAAAAGCACTCAACAAGAGCTTTGGGGAAAAAGTTATCTTTAAAGATGCCCAGTTTCATCTAGAAAATGGAGCTAAGGTAGGCTTAATAGGTCCCAATGGGTGTGGAAAAACCACTTTGCTAAAAATGATCCTGAACCAAGAGCCCCCAATAAAGATTGCTCCTAATGTAAGAATTGGTTATTTCAGTCAGGAGTTAAGCATCTTAGAGGAAAATAAAAGTATCCTCGACAATGTCATGGCAGAAAGCGTTTATGACGAGAGTTTTGTAAGAATATTATTGGCCCGCCTTCTTTTCAAAGGCGATAGCGTGTTTAAAAAGGTTAGGATTTTAAGCGGAGGGGAGCGAGTTAAGGCTTCTTTTGCAAAAATAATATGTAGTGGCTTTAACCTATTGATCCTTGACGAACCTACAAACTATCTGGATCTAAACTCTCTGGAAGTAGTGGAAGAAGTTCTGCGAGAGTATGAACACTCCCTGCTCTTTGTCTCCCATGATCGGCGCTTTATAAATTCAGTAGCTAATCAGATCATGACCATCGAAGACCACAAGATTAAAACTTTCAAGGGTAGCTATGAAGAATATATGGCTAGTAGGACTGAAGTGATAGACAGGGAAAAAGAGCAGATTGAGGAAGAAATCTTACTATTAGAAACACGTTTGACGGAGGTAATAAGTAAAATTTCTATGCCCTCCAAAAAGGATGATCCAAAGCTTTTAGAGGTAGAATACCGTGAACTTTTAGAGCGAATCCGCCATTTGAAAAATTTCCTTAAATAAGTCTAAATACAAAAAGTGCTGACAGCCTGTAATCTATGGACGATTCACCTCATTGAAATATAAGCAGACGGTTCACAGAGAATTTTATACAGATTCTCGAACCATCTGCTTTATATTTGCTTCGTTCTATCAACACACAGCACTCCGTGTGTGTCAGTTTTCTAAATACCAATTCAATTTGTATCCTAACCTACATTATTTATATATTAAATATGCAAAAGTAAATAAACGTAGGATAATATTATAAGTATACCTTTAATTATTATTTGTAAAAATGAATATTAGGGCTATAATGTAAACAAAGGGAGGTGGGGATATGGCGATCATAAGCAAGGAAGGCATTTTAAAAGTGCTGACAGCTTATAATCAATGGTGGAAAACCGGAATCTTGAATCCAAAGATGTCTAAGTCTTATAAGAGATTTGCGTTTTATGAGGCGATGAAGCGGCTGGAGCAAAGGGATCTGCGCCGCATCGTTGTGTTGACCGGTGCGCGGCGAGTCGGCAAGACGACTATCCAGTACCAGATGATTGAGGAGCTTCTCAGCCGCGGTGTGGCACCGCAAAAAATCGTCTACATCTCCATGGATCATCCTATGTTAAAACTTGCTGGTTTCAACGAAATCTTGGAATGTTATCATGAAAACATTTACGCCGAGCAGGACTGCTATTACTTCTTTGATGAGGTTCAGTATGCTCAGGATTGGGACAAATGGCTGAAATTAATTTATGACACTCAGCCAGATACGCAGGTGGTTGCCACAGGCTCGGCCAGCCCCGCCCTCATGAAGGGCAATCAAGAAAGCGGCGTAGGGCGTTGGACGGTTATTCAGGTTCCTACTATGTCGTTTTATGAGTACTGTGAACTGCTGGGGCTGGATCGTCCAGACCTCCCTCAAAACCTAAAGATCACGTCACTGCCCCATAAGACGCAACAGGAGCGCGCTCACGTGATGGTGCAGCTTTCTAAGGTGCAGAATCATTTCAATCGTTATCTTACGGTGGGAGGATTTCCGGAACTGGCGCTATCGAACAACGACCTCATGGCCCAGCAGATTATGCGAGAAGACGTGGTCGATAAAGTGCTAAAGCGTGACCTTCCTGCGCTATATAATATCAGAAACGCCATTGAGCTGGAGCGGATATTCCTATATCTATGCAATGTATCATCAGAGATCGTATCCATAGAGGCTATTGCAAAAGAACTTGGCGGTGTATCGAGACCGACGGTAGAAAACTATATTCGATACCTGGAAAGTGCCAATCTGATATATCAAAGCTGGCCGGTAAATATGGGGGGCAAGAAAGTACTGAAAGCGAGGCCCAAAATATATATTGCAGATGCTGCTATTCGAAACGCTGTTCTAATGGATGATTCGTTGCTGACTGACCCAGTAGAGATGGGTAAGATTGTTGAGACAGCGGTTTACAAACATGTTGCAGCATTTTATTACCAAAAGGTTACATCCGTAGGCTATTTCCGCGGCGGTAGAAAGGGAAAGGAAATTGATATTGTCGTGGATTACCCCAATGAAAAGAATATCCTCATCGAGGTCAAATATCGAGAGGGTGCGCCGATTTCCGATGACGATGCGATTTCTGAACTGTGTGGAGAGGCCGCAGCGGCAATGGTTGTAACTAAGAACGCGAGTGACTTTGGAATGCACAAGACCAAGTCAGGAAAGGATATCATACGGATTCCGGCATTCGCATTCTTATATTTGCTGGGGTATGCAGAGAAGAACGGCTATAAAGGAATTGAATAATAAGCCTATATAATAGCAATTAAGCCAAAAAACCCTGCTAGCCGTTATGGCCGGCAGGGGTTCGTGCTACCTAGAGTTATGTTTCCATATCCATCGTGTCACCAGACTTGAATTCTATATGGGGAATATATCGATCGGCACACCTCCTTAAGGAGAATTTAGCTTCAAATTAGCCCTTTCCGTTATCGCCGGAACATCAGGTGGATTCCTTATCTCTTTTATATGTAAAAAATGGCGTAAAAAACGAAACGGTAATGTACCTGAAGTGGATGAGCGGACTCTATTAATTATAACAAGGTATCTGTTAATTGTTCTCTATGTTGTTCTAATAGGTAGTGGTGGTATCCTGCTTGTCCTTTATGTCATAGGGGTTCGAACAATTGAAACAGAAATGCTAATCATATACATGACGATATTGTATATATTAATCGGAATAGGTGCTGTTGTCGTCAAACGATTTTAATAATTTGTAGCACACAACACACTTCGATACATTAGTATTGATAACAAAGAATGCGCAGTAAATTATATTCATATCCCCAATTCTATTTTGATTCAAGAAGGAAAAAAGCGTATTTTTCTCAATAGAACTATGAAGTCTGGTTGCATCGAGTCATTAATTCGGCATGCATTTCCTCATCCATCAGAAGACCCCCTGTTTTGCTTGTAATAAGTTATAATATTTACGCAATGGTTAAATTTTGTTAAGCGCGAGGAAATGTGATGAATCAACCAAAATATAAAACTTGGGTTAGATCAAAAGCCTTAATAACCTTTTCGGTTTTAACGGTGATTTCTGTATTACTTTCACTATTATCATTTATCAGTGTCCTATTTCTTATTTTTATCATCCCGACATTGCTATTTGGTTATATTTTATTAATTGTCGGGGTTACGGGATGGCGACTTTCGGAAATTGGCGGGGATTATCAAAATAAGATCCACCATTTGCTTGCTTCGAAAGTAGAGGGAAAAAGAATTCTCGATATTGGGTGCGGAAGCGGGCATTTGCTTTCCATAATCGCTAAACAGAATCCGGAATCAGAGCTCGTTGGAATTGACTTTTGGGGCGATAACTGGGAATATTCAAAGGAATTATGTATAAACAATTTCAGAGCGGAAAACATCACGAATAAAGTGGAATTTCGAAAGGAAACCGCCTCGAACCTACCTGATGATTTAGGGATGTTTGATTGTATCGTCAGTTGTATGACATTCCATGAAGTACAAGACGTCAATGATAAAACCATATCAATAGATGAAGCGTTAAGGCATCTGAAAAAAGGCGGGAGATTTATCTTTTTGGACTTGTTTCAAGACCCCAATTATTATCCAGAGCGGAAGAAGATCGATAAAGTGATCGCATCTCAAAATGGTAGGGTGACTGAGCGAAAGAGCTTGAGCGAAGTAATTCAATTGCCTTTTCCGCTTAAACATAAAAAGGTTCTGGGTTATGCTGAGATAATCACTGGACGAATGGCGGACTAATATAGGTGCCGTACCCATCCAATGGGAACATTAAAAGTACTACAACCATATCATTGATATATAGCATAACGGGGGACCCCACAAAGAAGGGAGTCCTTTTTTTACGGGTAAGAAAGTAGAAAAATTTTTCAGGATATCATAAGGCAACCCCGCGCCGCCTACTCCTAAAAAATCTTAGGCTGGTATAAATGATACATTTCTTGGAACATCATAGGGCAACAAATGTCCCGCCACCGCCCAACAGACTTGTCAGAGCCAAGTTTTCATTTCACGGGTAGGTTTGTATAAATAAGCCATTGACGCTGTATTATAAATGGGATTCAGGAAATCTTAAGAAATTAATAAATGAAAATTAATAAATGGATTTTCGCTTTTCGATATAATAACGATGGAGATTTATATTTAAAAGAAAGATGATGGCGATGATGGCTGCAAATATTTTAATCGTTGATGATGAAAAAGCGATTGCCGATTTGGTTGAAGTTTATCTCAAAAATGAGAACTATCATATCTTTAAATTTTATAACGGCAAGGATGCCCTTAACTGCATTGAAAATGAAAAATTAGACCTGGCCATTTTGGATGTTATGCTCCCCGATGTCGATGGCTTTTCAATCTGTCAGAAAATCCGGGAAAAGTATCATTTCCCAGTCATCATGTTGACGGCGAAAGAAGAAGAAATGGACAAGATTACTGGCTTGACACTTGGGGCGGATGATTATGTAACAAAACCCTTTCAACCTTTGGAACTTGTTGCCCGTGTTAAAGCACAGTTGCGAAGATTTACTCAATACAATTCTTCTAATCCCTTACGTGAGGACAGGCAGATTGAATTTGCCGGTTTAGTGATTAACAAGGACAATCATGAATGCACGCTAAACGGAAGACCTCTTGCGCTTACCCCTACAGAGTTTTCCATTCTATGGGAGCTGGCTTCTAACCGAGGTCGCGTCGTCAGTTCTGAAGAGTTGTTCCGCAAAGTGTGGGGTGAAGAAAAATATTTTGGCAATAGTAATAATACCGTCATGGTTCATATCAGGCATTTAAGGGAAAAAATGCATGACAATGCGGAATATCCTAAATATATTAAAACGGTGTGGGGGGTCGGTTATAAAATTGAAAAATAAGCGATATAAAAGCAGAAATGATTATACAAAACTTAAGAGAAAAGTATTTCTGCAAATGCTCCTGATTGTTTTTGCCGCAACGATAACCGCTATCTCCTTGCGCTTTCTCATTCAAAAATACTTCAGTGTTGGCGATCTCATTGTCCGCTTTTTTATGAACATGTTTCATATGCGTGACAGTGATGCCTTGTTCGTTTACGATATTTTAGTTCGTAAAAATATAAATGTAATCACATTTTTTGTGATTATGATCTTCCTTGTTATTTTGCTAAATTTTTCGATTTCCAGGTTAACAAAATACTTCGATGAACTCATTATTGGAATGGATCAACTCGTTGAGGAATCCGGTGATGAAATAAACTTATCGCCAGAACTGGATTTTATGGAAAAAAAGCTCAATCAGATCAAAAACAACTTGGAAAAACAAAAGAGAGCCGCGCGTGAAGCCGAACAGCGCAAGAATGATTTGGTCGTTTACTTGGCTCATGATCTAAAAACGCCTCTCACCTCCGTTATTGGTTACTTAAGCCTTTTGGATGAAGCTCCCGATATGCCTCCTGAACAAAAAGCAAAATATGTCGGTATTGCCTTGGAAAAAGCTTATCGCTTAGAGCAGCTTATCAATGAGTTTTTTGAGATCACAAGATTTAATCTTCAAACCATTGTTTTAAATAAAGAAAAAATCAATTTACAGCTTATGCTCGAGCAGATGGCTGATGAATTCTATCCGATTTTGCATCCAAAACAAAAGCAAATATCAGTCCATGTGCCTGATGGGCTTAATCTATGGGGGGATCGGGATAAACTCGCTCGCGTATTTAATAACATCCTAAAAAATGCGATCGCCTATAGCTATGAAAACAGTATCATTGACGTTTCTGCGCAACTTCAGGACAAAAATATTGTTATCACTTTTACGAACCAAGGGAACCCAATCCCCCGAGAAAAACTGGAAACGATTTTTGAGAAGTTTTTCCGGCTGGATACATCCCGTTCGACCAATACCGGCGGATCTGGGCTAGGACTAGCTATTGCCAAAGAAATCGTCAACGCCCATGGCGGCCATATTTTTGCCCAAAGTCATGGTGAAAAGACAATTTTTACCGTTGTACTTCCGCAAAAACAAGAAAAAGACAAGTTCTCTGTGTAAGTCAGATATTTGTCCTTTTAAAAAAAATTCGCCTGGCACATATTACATCAAAACAAATCCAAATAATGATCTTAAAAATGGGATTAATAAAGACCTTAACAATGGGTAAAAGAAAAATAACATCCCCGCAAAAGCGCTAGCCATATAAAAACATGCCTCTTTACGAAGGAGCAAGGGAATCTTTTCGTTATTGGAAGGTTGAACTTCAATCTTGTCCCGTAATTTTGATAAATGTTTTTTCAGCAATCGAAAAATGACCCATCCGACGAACGTTCCGAGAGTATTCATGAGTAAATCATCAATATCGGTGATTCTTTGATTGAATAATTGACTTAATTCGATGATGAGAGAGAATGTTAGGCCCGTTAACAGCGTTCGCCATAATACTTCATACCTTTTCCAAATCAATGGATGCATAAATCCAAGAGGTATAAAAAGTAATATATTTTCAATGTATGGGCGAATCCCGTCTGTCATCCAATAAAAAGGAATCAGATTGATTTCATCCGGGTGAATATTCAATCCCTTAGGTGTTATGATTCCAAAACTGTTGTGAACGATGTCCATGATGGAAGGGATACCAGTAAAACTGAGTACACCCGTAAAGTAATAGACAAAAATATAGACAATTACAAAATGGGCCATGGACAGTTTAACGCCTAACTTTTTGCTTTGATAGATCAGTAGGATTTGGTAGGGAATCAAGAATGGCAAAGTACTTATTAACCAGGTGATCGACACGATAATAAACATGAAAATCGACATGATCACATCATTCACCTCCTTCGTCATTAACTATAGGATTTTTAAAAAAGAAATGTCTTAATAAATCCTTAAGATTCGGTGATATTCACCTTAATATGCGGTCAATGTACCATTAAAACTCAGAGACTGTGATAAGAAAATCTTAAGAAATTCATAAGATAGAATTCCCAAATAGCTCCTTCTTCTGTGTTTAAATATAGGCAGCAAAGATAAAGGAGCTGTTTGATTATGGTTCGAAGAAGAAGAAAGAAAAGATCAGGGATGCGCCTATTTGTTGCCCTTCTGTTGATCGTTGTCATGGCTTCTCTGGTATACGAATCCAAAACTCCAGAAAACCACCAAATAAATGAGATAGAATCTGACCATAAAACCTCGTCATATTCTTCCTACGATGGAGCAACACAGGCCCCTTCTCCAAAAGGAGAACCCGATCCATCTGTTTCTATATCTTTGGACAAACTGAATAGTCCCAATGCGATTCTGATCCGTTTAAAAGATCATGCCATCCTGATGGAGAAAAATAGTGAGGAAAAAATCTATCCGGCATCTTTGACTAAAATAATGACAGCTATTGTTGCGATCGAAAATTTGCCGGATCTGAATGAAGAAATCACGCTGACAAACTCCGTTTTTCGGGGATTGTACGAAGCGGATGCGTCAATGGCTGGTTTTGCGCCGGGTGAGCGGGTAAAGGCCATCGATCTTTTATACGGGGCAATGCTTCCAAGCGGTGCGGAGGCGAGTATTGGACTGGCTGACCGGATTGCCGGGTCAGAGCAGAATTTTGTAAAAATGATGAATCAAAAGGCGGCTGAACTAGGTATGAAACATACACATTTTGCAAATGCCACCGGGCTTCAGAATGAAAATCATTATACGACGGTCAAAGATCTGGCTATACTTCTAACCTATGCTTTGCAAAATGATACTTTCCGGGAGATTTTTACGTCATCTCGCCATTTAACAGATCCAACTAATAAGCATCCAAGGGGAATAACCTTATACAGTACCATGTTTAAAGAACTCAACAATCCAAAACTTATGGATGGGGAAATTTTAGGGGGGAAAACGGGATATACCGATGAGGCGGGTCTATGTCTCGCTAGTCTTGCCAAAGTGGGGAAACAAGAATATGTTCTGATTACGGCCGGTGCGAATGGGAACCATCACACGGAACAATATAATATTACCGATGCCTTAGCTGTATATAACAGCATTCGAGAATAGATTCTTCATAAGCATTTACGATGATTTAGTGTTGCGTGGGCCACAAGACTCTTTTCAGTCATATATCCTGTGCAAAGGCCCTACTAGGTTCAAGCCCATTTTTTGCATTGGTAAGTGAAGGAAAATACAAGATGAACAACAAATAATATTGGTTGAAAGACTTAATCCTAAAAAATAAACCCGCGCAAGGTCTTAAGGCAAGAGGAGGAGTTTGAAAGAGAGTTGTAGAAGAAGTATTGAGGCTAAATAAAGGAACAAAAAAAATAAAACCAAATTTCACAAAAAACGTTTAAACAACATAACAAGTGTGTGTAAGATCGTTCTTAAAGCAATTTAATGAAAAAATAGAGGATTGCCCAACGTTTACAATTCCCTGTAGTGGGTAATAGGATTATTCCTTAATGGTCGAAATGACATGGTATACCAAGTGATAGCGCGGAAGGAAAAGCGCGCTAAAATATCGGTAAAACTTTAGCAAATACCTTAACAAAGGGAAAACCACTTTTAAGCAAAATAGAAAATAGATCTCTAATTATGGAAACCAATAAGGACCCGTTCAGCCAAAAACAAGGGTTGTTACTTTCCAGAGAAATACGGGTTATTACTAAGAATACATTTTTACTTTAGAGGGAGGGATAGGGGTTGGAAAATAATGGCTATACAAAAAGCCTACTTCTTATAATTTTTTTAAACGAAAAATGATGGGGGTTTTAAGTGTTGCTGTTTGCATTGTATTTCTCCTTTTGGCATTCGGATTAGGCCAACAAAGCAGCAAAGTTCCTTCCGAGGTACAAATTCATCAGCCGATAAAACAAAAAAATGCAACAACGGATACCCATAGCAATAGTAAGAACCTCCATAAACAAGATGAAAAACCTAATAATCCACTTGATAAATTAACCGGTGATTATAAAAAAATAGCGATCATAACGATGCAATATCAATTACCTAAAGATGGGATTAGGATATAGATGAAAATGG
>Ga0310828_1001416_pt1 | contig 14019 bp, 10 predicted proteins | sample WT_ome_3_FD_202242 | JGI IMG/M metagenome (GOLD analysis project Ga0310828, IMG submission 202242) | Sorghum-adapted microbial communities enriched on wild type (WT) sorghum from Joint BioEnergy Institute, Emeryville, California, United... ... | reverse complement strand
GCCGGCAACGGCCGGTCAAACGGTTCCGGCGGCAGGCGTACCGTGTCCGCCGGCATCCGGTCTTCCCGCAACCGGCTCCCTTCCGGCCGCCGTCCGCGGGATGCGGCCCGGCAGCCGGCGGTCGCCGGCCGTCGATCTCGCCTTCGAGCTGGAACGGCTGCTCGCCTTCGCGCTGAAAACCGGCCTTCTCGAACGGGAAGACGTCATCCCGGCCCGCAACGCCCTGCTCGACCTGTTCGGGCTGGCGGAACCGGCGGAAGCGGATCCGGAGGCGCTGATGGCGGACGTGCCGGACCGAAGCCCGGCGCCCATTCTGGAGCGGCTTCTCGACCTTGCGCACGAAATCGGGCTTCTCCCGGAAAACACCGCCACGCACCGGGATTTGCTCGATGCCCGGATCATGGGGCTTCTCATGCCCCGGGCGTCGGAAACGAACCGCAAATTTTGGCGGATCGCCCGGGAAACGTCCATCGAGGCCGCCACGGATTTTTTCTACCGGCAATCCATCGCGGCCAACTACATCATGATCGAGCGCGTGGCCCGAAACGAATACTGGCTGGCGGAAACGGAATACGGCGAGCTGGAGATCACCGTCAACCTGTCCAAGCCGGAGAAGGACCCGCATGAAATCGCCATGCTGCGGAACGCGCCGGCGGTCTCCTATCCGAAATGCGTGCTCTGCGCGGAAAATGCCGGCTACGCGGGGCGGATCAACCATCCCGCGCGGCAGAACCACCGGCTCATTTCGCTGGAGCTGTGCGGCGAACCGTGGTATTTCCAGTATTCGCCCTACGTGTACTACAACGAGCACAGCATCGTGCTGCACCGGGACCACATCCCGATGCGCATCACGCCCATGACGTTCCGGCGGCTGGCCGCCTTTCTCGACCAGTTTCCCCACTACTTCATCGGGTCCAACGCGGATCTGCCCATCGTCGGCGGGTCCATCCTCGTCCATGAACATTACCAGGCGGGGCGCCACCGCTTCCCGATGGAGAAGGCGCCCGTGGAAGCGGCGTTCTTCCACCCGGATTTCCCCGGCGTGAAAGCGGGCATCGTCCGCTGGCCGCTGTCGGTGCTGCGCCTTTCATGCGCGCCCCAAGGCCGGGAGCAACTCCTGTCGCTGGCGGATCATGTGCTGGCGCTGTGGCGGGCCTACAGCGATCCGTCCGTCGGGGTGCTGGCCTTTAGCGAAGCGCCCGATGCCGCGGGAAGCGTCCGGCCCCACAACACCATCACGCCGATCGCGCGGCACAATGCCGCGGGCGAACTGGAGCTCGACCTCGTGCTCCGCAACAACCGCACCGACGAGGCGCATCCGGAGGGCATTTTCCATCCGGGCCGCCATCTGCACCACATCAAGAAGGAAAACATCGGCCTGATCGAAGTGATGGGCCTCGCCGTGCTGCCGGGCCGGCTGAAGGAAGAGCTGGCCGGCATCCGGCGGATCCTGACCGGCGAAGACCGGTACGACCCGGCGGCGCTTTCGGAAGGAAACCATCCCCTGGCCGGACACGCCGCCTGGATCGCGGAACTCGTCGCCGCCCGCGGCACGTCGATGGGGCCGGAGGAAGCGGAATCGCTGCTTCGGGCCGAGGTCGGCCGCAAATTCGCCGAGGTGCTGGCGGACTGCGGCGTGTTCAAGCGCGACGGGTCCGGCCGCGCCGCCTTCCGCCGGTTTCTCGCCCATGCCGGATTTTCCGCCTGGTGACGGCCGCGCCCCGAGCACTTCGGACAGCCGGCTTTCGCTCATGCCGATCCCGTCGTCCTCCACCTCGATCCACAGCCGGCCGTCCGCGAGCCTGATCCGGATCGTCACCGTTCCGCCTTCCAGCCGGCTGGCGATGCCGTGCCGGATCGCGTTTTCCGCCAGCGGCTGCACCAGGAGGGGCGGAACGGGCACGCTGAGGGCCGCTTCATCGATTTCGTACTTGACGGACACCCGGTCTTTGTACCGGGCTTTTTCGATCTCCGCGTAGGACCGGATAAGCGCCAGTTCCCTGGACAGCAGCACGTCTTTTTCCGTATTTTCGAACGCCAGGCTGCCCCGCAGATAATCCGCCAGGTTGGCCGTGAGCTCCCGCGATTTTTCCGGGTTCGTGTAGCTGAGCGCCATGATGTTGTTCAGCGCGTTGAACAAAAAGTGCGGATTCATCTGCGACTGGAGGAACGCGACTTCCAGGTCGACGGCGTTTCCGGCCAGTTCCTTCATCGTCAGCAGGCTGACCGCCCGGGCGCGCAATTCCGCCGCATCGACGGGCTTCGTCAGGAAATCGTTGGCCCCCGCCCGGAACGCCGCCAGCTTGTCGCCGGGATGGATCGACGCCGTCACCATCAGGACCGGCAGTTCCAGCGGGGAAAAGTCCTGCCGGATTTTGCGGCACAATTCCATGCCGGACATCCCGGGCATGAGCAAGTCCAGGATGACGAGGTCGATGCCGGAAACGGCGGCCAGCTGCTCCAGCGCCTCTTCCCCGTTCTTGACGCCGATGACGCCGTATTCCAGCGTTTCCAGCATGTCGATCGTCATTTTCAGGCTCGAATGCTGGTCGTCCACGACCAGCACGGTGAAGTCGCCCCGTCCTTCCGAGACGTAGGGCGTCGGAAACGAATATTCGGGCGCCCACCGCGCCCGGCCGGTTTCCGGCGCAATCGGATCCGGCTGCGGCCCGTCCGGTATCCGGACCGCTTCGCGGTCGTTCTCCCGCTCTGCCAGCGGCAGCCCGATCGTAAAGCGGGAGCCTTCCCCGACGCGCGATTCCACCCGGATGTACCCGCCGTGCAAATCCACAAGCTGCTTCACGATGGGCATCCCGAGCCCGAAACTGTGGTGCAGGTTGGCCTGCATGGAGCGGTACGGCTCGAAGATGACGTCCAGATCGCGCTCGTCGATGCCGATGCCGGTGTCCGTGACCGAAATTTCCCCCATGCCGTCCCGGACGGCCGCCGTCACCGCGATCTCGCCCCGGACGGTGTATTTCACCGCGTTGTCCAGCAGATTGCCGATCATCTGGGCGAACCGGTTTTCGTCGGCCAGCACCGGCGGAAAGCCGGCGGGAACCCGGTTTTCAAGCCGGATGTCCTTCCCTTCGGCCATGGCCGCGTAAATGTCGAGGAACGCGTCCACCGAGGCGCCCACGTCGACCGAAACCGGCCGGATTTTCATTTCGCCCTGCTTGATGCGGCTCAGGTCCATGATGTCGTACACGAGCTGGTTGAGCCGGTGGGCGGTTTTCATGATCAGGCCGAGCCGCTCGCCCTGCTCCCGGGTCAGCGAGCCGTCCGGGTCGTCCGCCACCGCCTTGGCCATGTGCAGAATGCCGTGCAGGGGCGCCTTGAATTCGTGGGCCGTTTTCGACAGGAATTCGTCCTTCAGCCGGTCCGCGCCGAGGAGCTGCTCGGACAGCCGCCCGATCTGCCTGAACGCATCGGAAAAATGGAGCGACATGAGCAGGGAAAGGAACAACGGGAAGAAAAACGCTTCAAGCGGCGGAAACGTGAACACCGGAACGGCGAAATACACGTTGATGTTCTGGACGAAAATTTGCCAGTTCAGCGCCAGCGCGGAAAGCGAAAGCAGCACGCTGCCGTCCAGCCGGTGCTGGGCGGCGTAAAGAAACACATACGTGACGTACAGAAAAGGAACGGACACGTAGAGGGTATGGGCGGCCAAAAACAACGGATGGTACACCAGATCCAGCAAACCGACAATCGCCGCCAGAAAAACGCCCCCGGCGATCGTCATGGCGCGGCACACGAGGGCGGAACTGTAGGGCTGAAACGCCTGCCGCAAATACACGGCCATCGCCATGCCGGCGCATACCGTCGAGGCCATCTGGATGCGCAGAAACAGCCAGATCGGCACCTCGTCGAACAGATCGTAGATGATCCGCTCGCCGCGGGTCATCGCATACCGCGATGCAGATGCACAGCGTGCCGAACGCGAGCAGGAACGGATCTTTCCGGCGCAGCGCAAAAAGGCCGACATAAAACAGTCCGACGATGCCGAAGGACACGACGGAAATCCAGTCGTGCGCCAGCGCCAGGGACTGGAGTTCGCCGATCGCCTTCTGGGGCCCGAAATAGATCGGATGGTTGATGCCGCTCGAGGCCGGAAAATCGAAGTTGGCGGCATGGACGATGATCTCGTTCCAGCCGTCGCGCACCGGAAAATAGACGGCAAACGGCTTGTTCCTGGCCTCGTACGACGCGTCGCCGGCCGGATGGCCGCTGGCGGCCGCTTCTTCCCCGTTGACGTAAATGCGCGAAGCCATCTGGACGGACAGCGTCTTGAGGCCGAAAAGCCCGTCCGGTTCCGGAACGTAGACCCGGAGCCGGTAAGTCGCAATCCCGTAGGCCGGCATGCGCGTCTCCCACGAACCGGGCACCCGGATCGTCTCCTTCTCCCGGGCCAGTTCGGGAGATGCGGCGAAATCGCCGCTTACCAGAAGCCGGTTGGGATAAAACTCCCACTCGCCGTCCAGCCGGACGATCCCCCGTTCGGCAAAGGACCAGCCGGACAAATCCATCGCGCCGCCGGCCGCCCGGACGTCCTTCTGTGCGAGGCGATCCAGCGTGACCGGCAGCACGATGCCGTAAACAACCGCCACAATGGCCGCCGTCATCGCGGCGGCCCGCCATTTCCGTTTCAATCCGCGTTCCCCGTTCCGCCCTGCATGGCCGTGATTTCCCTGTACAGCGCCGTCGTTTCCGGCTCCGGCTCGAGATCCAGCAGTTCGCGCACGGACCGCTCCAGCAGTTCCTCCAGCTCGGCAACGTCCGGACGGACGCCGCCGAGGGAAAGCCGGTAGCCGCTGCCGTTCCGGAGCAGGGAAAAGGGCAGGTTGTGGGTGTCGAACGTGCGGCGCATGTACGATACGCAGGTGTACATGTACATGCGCGCCGTATCCGGTCCGGAATCGGGCCACAGCGTCTCGATGATGTACGACTGGTCGACAAACTGACCGCCGTGGTGGACGAGAAGCGCGCACAATTCCCTTTCCTTGTTCGTCCGCCACGACACCGGCCGGTCTTCCCCGCCGCCCGTGATGGCAAACCCGCCCATGCAGGTGACGGCCGGTTTGCCGGTCCCGCCGGGCGATGCGGCCGTCCCGGCCTTTTTGATCCGGCTGACCGCTTTCTCCAGCCGGTCCTTGCGGATCGGCTTGAGCAGATAGTCCGTCGAGCCCAGATCGAACGCCTCGATGGCATACTGCGAATAGGCGGTCGTGAACACCACTTCGATGCCCGGATCAATGTCCCGGAACATGCGGGCGAGTTCCATGCCGCTCAATCCCGACATGTCAATGTCGAGGAACACCGCATCGCAGACGGCCGGCTTGAACGCGCGGACCGCTTCCAGCGGATTGGTGAACCGCCCGACGATCTCGAACGGCCCGATCTCGCCGAGGAGGATCTCCAGGACATCCATCGCATTTTCCTCATCGTCGACCAGCATGACGCGAATCATGGTGCGTTCCCCCGTTGCGGCCGGATAAACCCATTGCATGGGGTTGCGGATGCCTTCGAAAACCCCGAATCGGGAGGAAAGATTTTCCTCCGCGGCCGCCTCCGTCTTCGTCTTCGCCTCGTCCCGGCGCGTCTGGTCCATTGTACATGCCGGATCCTTAACAATCCCATAACAAGCGCCTTCCCGCGCGCGGCCCGCATCCTCCGGAGATGGTGGCCATCGCCTATTGATGCGAACGTATATTCGCATTATAATGGGCATACACTGAAAGCGGGAGCGCTCCCCACTTCTCCCCGGACGGGGACACCGCGGCCCGCCGCCCGCATCCGGCGGCCGGTCCGGTCTTTCTCCCGCTCCGGAAGCCCGAGGCGAAGAAACGATGGCGGAAGCGGCGAACGGAAAGGTCATTTTTCTGGTGGACATGCAAAGTTTCTACGCCAGCGTGGAGAAAGCGGCCCGTCCCGAATACCGGGACAAGCCGGTCATCATCGCCGGCGATCCCGCAAAGCGGTCGGGCATCGTGCTGGCGGCCTGCCCGCTGGCCAAAAAATGGGGCATCCAGACGACCGAATGGGTCGGCGAAGCGGTGCGGAAATGTCCCGGCGTCGTCGTGCTGCAGCCGCGGATGCAGGAGTACATCAACGTGTCGCTGCAGATCACGCAAATTCTCGAGCGCTACAGCGATCTGGTGGAGCCGTATTCCATCGACGAGCAGTTCGTCGACGTGACCGGCAGCGTCGGCCTGTTCGGGCCGCCGGAAACCATCGCGCGCATGATCCAGAGCGATATCGGCAAGGAAACGGGCGTGTTCGCCCGGATCGGCATCGGGCCGAACAAGGTGCTGGCCAAGATCGCCTGCGACAATTTCGCGAAAAAGCGGCCGGACGGGATTTTCGCGCTGCACGAGGGCAACATGCGGGAGACGATGTGGCGCCTGCCCGTCGCCGCCATGTTCGGCGTCGGCACGCGCATGGCGCGCCACCTGCACCGGCTCGGCATCGCCACCATCGGCGAGCTGGCGCAATACCCGCTGGAGAAGCTGCAGCGCATGTGGGGCATTCCCGGCCACGTGCTGTGGATGACCGCCAACGGCATCGATCATTCGCCGGTTTCCCCCGCCAGCCACGAAACGCAGAAAGCGATCGGCCACCACATGACGCTGCCGAAGGATTACCATCTGCGCGCCGACATCGAGACCGTGCTGCTGGAGTTGTCCGAGGAAGTGTGCCGGCGGGCGCGCAGCAAGGGGCTGATGGGCCGGGTGGCGGCCGTCGGCTGCCGCGGCGCGGATTTCGACCGGCCCAGCGGATTTTACCGGCAGACGACGCTGCCCGAGCCGACCCACCACGCGCCGGACCTGTACCGGGCCGTGCGCCGGCTGTTCGAACGGCACTGGGACGGCGAGCCGGTGCGCAGCGTCGGCGTCACGCTGACCGGCCTCGTGCCCGACGACACCTACCAGCTGGATCTGTTCCGCGACCGGGAGAAGGAGCGCCGGCTGGCGGAGGCGATGGACGCCATCAAGGCGAAGTACGGCGCCGCCGCCATCATGCGGGCCGTCTCCGCCACCGCCGCGGGCCAGGCGAAGGAACGGGCCGTGAAAATCGGCGGCCACTACAAGTAGCGGGAGGAGGTTTTGGCAACATGGAGGATCCGCGCCATCTGAAACGCGGCAATTTGCTGTGGGAGTCCAGCCGCATGTTTTTGCCCGAACACAGGGAACAGCTGCTGGAACACCGCCGCCGGCTCCGCGCGTTCATCCCGCCGGAGCCGGACGAAGATCGCATCCGCCTGATGAACGGCGTGCTCGCCGCCGCGCTGGCCACCGGACGCCGGGTGGCCGTCACCGTCGCCGGCGAATGCGCGCCGGAGGTCCGGGTGGGCCGGGTCGACAAGGCGGATCCCGTCCTGGGCCGCCTGCGGCTCAACACGGACGACGGCCGCATGTGGATCCCCTTCGGCCGGCTGCTGCACGCGGAGTGGGCAGAACCCGGCCCGGCCGGCGATGCGGCCGATGCCGCCGGCGATTTTGCCGATGGTGCCGGCGATGCCGCCGGTGGCGACGACGAATTCGACGATTCGGACGCCGGTTTCGCCGATGGTGGCCGCGGACATTCCAACGGCCTCGGCGGCGGCTTTTCCGGCGTCGCCTCGCGAAAGGAAGGAAACGGGCGTCCGGATTGAATGAAAAACAAAAACCGCCCGCCCCGCCGGCCAGCATGCCGAACGGTCGGACGCGTTGCACGAAAAAGCCGGGCATCCCCCTGAAAAAACCGGCCGACCCGGCCGAGCTGCTCGAAAAAATCAAGCATCTCCCGCGAAAGCGGAAGTCAACGGAACATGCTCCACAGCCTCAGCAGGTGGAACGTGTTTTGCGGGTCGATTTTCAGCGCGAGGACGAACTGCACGATGTTCTCCTTCTGGCGTTCGGTCAGCGGTTCCCGCAGGATGGCGGCCGCCTGGTCCACCAGGCGGCGGACTTTGCCGCGGCTTTGCAAATCGGCTTTGGTGACCCCCTCGAGCAGTCGCTTCATGCGATCCTTGACCGCGGGGTTTTTCATTTTTTCCTTGATCCGGTGGACGAGCTCATCGCTGATGCCGTACTGATGGTAATGCATCGGCACACCTCCGCTACCCATCCTATGACCCGGATGGGCGCTTCGTGCCAGGCCACCCTCATTCGGCATCCGCTCGGCATCCGTTCAGCCGTTCGACATACCCTCGGCATCCGTTCAGCGGGCACCCGCCAACCGTTCGGCATTCGGTGTGCGTTCGGCATCCCCTCGGCGCCGCCGGACCGGCATCCGTCAATCCAGCCGGCTGGCCTCCAGCACGCCTTCCCGCTGCAGGTACTCGCGCAGGCTGGCGTAGGCCGCATCCGTCCAGAAGCCGGGCCGCGCCAGCAGGTCCGCCGCGTCTTCCCGCGCCATCTCCAGAATGCCGTAATCCGTCAGCAGGTTGGCCAGCTTGAAATCCGGCATGCCGCTCTGCTTCGTGCCGAAGAAGTCCCCCGGTCCGCGCAGTTCCAGATCGCGGCGGGCGATTTCGAATCCGTCGTCCGTCCGGGTCATGATTCGCATCCGTTCTTCCGCCGCCTCGTTTTTCGGATCCGCGATCAGGATGCAGTAGGACTGATGCCGGCCGCGCCCCACCCGTCCGCGCAGCTGGTGAAGCTGGGACAGGCCGAACCGGTCGGCGTCGTAAATGATCATCAGGGTGGCGTTCGGCACGTCGACGCCGACCTCGACGACCGTGGTGGACACCAGCACGTGCACGCGGTTTTCCTTGAAATCCTGCATGACCGCGTCCTTCTCGGCGGCGGGCATCCGCCCGTGCAGCAGGCCGACGCGGATCCCGTCGCCGGACAGGTCGCGCCGCAGCCGTTCGTAGACGCCGATCGCGTTTTCCACGTCCAGTTTTTCCGACTCTTCGATGAGCGGACAGATCACGTACGCCTGCCGGCCTTCCTGCACCTGGCGGCGGATGAAGCCGATCACCCGGTTCATCATGCCGTGGCCGACGGCATACGTTTTGACCGGCTGCCGTCCCTTCGGTCGTTCGTCCAGCGTGGACACGTCCATGTCCCCGAAGGCGGTGATGGCCATCGTGCGGGGAATCGGCGTCGCCGTCATGGTCAGCACGTCGGGATTGAGCCCTTTGCGCCGCAGCATGCTGCGCTGCTCGACGCCGAACCGGTGCTGTTCGTCGACGACCACCAGCCCGAGCCGGGCGAAGGAGACGTCTTCCTGGATCAGCGCATGGGTGCCGACCACGACGTGGATTTCCCCCGACCGGATGGCGCCGAGCATCGCCTTGCGCTCCTTCTCGCCCAGGCTGCCGACCAGGAGACCGACCGCAAGGCCCCACGGTTCAAAAATTTGCTCCAGGAAACGGGCGTGCTGCTCGGCCAATATTTCCGTCGGCACCATCAGCGCGCCCTGGCACCCGGCCGTCCAGGCGGCAAACAGCGCCACGGCGGCCACCACCGTCTTGCCCGAGCCGACGTCGCCCTGCAGCAGCCGGTTCATGGCGTGCGGGCTTTCCATGTCGTTCAGCAGCTCGGCGATGACGCGTTTCTGGGACGCCGTCAGGGCAAAAGGCAGCGACCGCACCATGCGGCGGACCTGGACACGGTCCACCGCCATGGACACGCCGTCCGCCCGGCTGCGGCTTGCCGCCCGGAACGCCAGCAGCTTCAGCTGGAAGGCAAACAGCTCCTCATAGACGAGCCGCCTTCTCGCTTCGTCGCCGTCCTTCGTTTCCCCGGGCAGATGGATGGCCGCGATGGCCTGCCGGCGCGGCATGAGCCCGCGGCGCCGGAGCAATTCGTCCGGCAGCCACTCTTCGATGCGTCCGGCGTATTGCTCTATGGCCCGGCGGATCGTTTTGCGCAGCCAGTTCTGGGTGATGCCGCCGCCGACGTGGTAGACCGGCTGCAGCGTCCCCGTCTTGACGGCGCCGGCGTCGGGAAATTCCGAATCGGTGACGGCGATTTCCCGCCGGTGCGCATCCCACTTGCCGGTCAGCACGATTTCCCGTCCGGGCTGCAGCCGGTCCTTCATGAACGGCCGCCCCCACCAGACCGCCGTCACAAAAAAACGGTCAACCAGCACGATGCAGGTCAGTTTGGATTTGTTCCGCCCCCACACCCGCAAGACCGGTTCACCGTGTATAACGCCTTTGATCGTCACTTTCTCCCCGTCTCCGGCATCCGCCGGATGCCGGAGACGGTAATCCTCGTACCGGAACGGGAAATGTTCGAGCAAGTCCAGCACGGACACGATGCCAAGCGCTTCCAGCTCCCGGGCCTTCTGCGGACCGACGCCGGCGACCGCCCGTACCGGCAGCTGCTTCAGTCCGTCCATCATGCCGGAAACGCAAACACGGCCAGCGTCCCGGGACCGGCGTGCGCGCCGATGATCGGACCGACATCGATGAAGGCTTTCGGTTCCGCGTTCACTTTGGCCACGATCAAGTCCCTCAGCTCCTTCGCCATTTCGGGCGAATTGGCATGGCCGACGTACAGTTCGACGGCTTCGCCGCCAAAATCCTGCTGCAGCAGTTCAACCATGCGGTTCAGGGCGTTCTTCTGGCCGCGCACCTTGTCCACCGGCGCCACTTCGCCGGCTTCGTCCACGGTCAGGATCGGCTTGATGTTGAGCAGCGAGCCGAACAGCGCGGACGCCTTGCCGATGCGGCCGCCCTTGTACAAATACTGCAGCGTATCCACGATGAAGTAGATGCGGCTTTTGGCCCGCTTTTGCTCGATCAGGGCGAGAATCTCGTCCACCGATTTGCCCTCGCGGGCGGCCCGGGCCGCCGTCACGACCATCATGCCGTGGCCGAAGCTGGCGTAGCGGGTGTCCACGATGTGGACCGGAATCTGCTCTTCGAGCAGCTGTTTCGCCAGCGTCGCCGACTGGTAGGTGCCGCTCATGGCGGAAGAAATGTGGATCGAGATGATCTCGTCTCCGGGTTCCGTTGCCGTTTTTTTGTACACGTCGAGAAAATCGGCCGGGGAAGGCTGGCTCGTGGTCGGCAGCCTGTCGGAAGCGGCCAGTTTCGCATAGAACTCTTCGACGGTGATGTCGACGCCGTCGACGTATGTTTCGTCGCCGAAATGCAGTTTCAGCGGGATCACGGTGATGCCCAGTTCTTCCAGAATCGACTTGGGAATGTCGGCACTGGAGTCCGTCACGATCTTGATTTTTGCCACATTTGCCAACTCCTTTTCCCGGTCCCTCTCCCCGTCAACGCCCCGGCGTCAACTTCTCCCGAATCCGATTGCTTTTCGCGTAAAACGTTCGGCAGGCCGTTTCCGACCCGTTTCTTTCGTTATTTTTACCCAGCTTGTCCCGTTCCGTCAACCCTTCTTTTCGGCAAAGGGACACGGGACCGCCGTCCGGTGCCTTGCGCCCTCCCGTCCGGTTTACCGTTCCACCGATATCAGATAGTAATACAGGGGCTGCCCTCCATCGTGCAGCTCCGTTTCCGCGTTGGGATAGCGCTCCGCCAGATAGGCGACGAGATTTTCGGTCCGCTCGCCGTCGGCGTCCCGGCCGGCAAAGATGGTGACGATCTCCTCGCCCGTCTCCATCATCCGGTCCATCAGGGCGCGCAGCACTTCGTCGAGATCGGGACCGTGGGCGGCGATTTCCTGCTCCAGCATGCCGAGGTAGTCGCCTTCCCGGATGTTCAGGCCGTTGATCGACGAATCCCGCACCGCGAAGGTGACCGATCCGGAGCGGACGCGGCCGGCCGCCTCCGCCATCGCCCGCTCGTTCGTTTCCGCGTCGGCGAATTCATTGAACGCCAGCGCGGCGGACAAGCCTTGCGGAATCGTGCGGGTCGGGATGACGATGACCCGCCGGTCCGCCAATTCCGCCGACTGTTTGGCCGCCATGATGATGTTCGGATTGTTCGGCAGCACGAACACCGTGTCGGCCGGCACGTTCCGGATCGCCGTGGCGATTTCTTCCGTGGACGGGTTCATCGTCTGCCCGCCGGCCAGCACGACATCCACGCCGATGCTGCGGAACACCTCCGTCAGGCCGTCCCCGGCGGCGACGGCGACGAGGCCCATCGCCTTGCGCGGCGCGGGAGGCGCCGGCGTCCGGTCCGCGATGCCCGCGTCTTCCGCGCCGTCTCCGGAATCCCGGGAACCGTGCAGCGATTCGCCGCCCGGGCCGTCGCCCGCCACGATTTCCGAATGCTGCTCGCGCATGTTGTCGATCTTGATGCGGGTCAGCGAGCCGTATTCCATGGCCAGGTTCAGCACGTTGCCGGGATATTCGGCATGGATGTGCACCTTCACCATGTCGTCGTCGGCCACGACCACCATCGAGTCGCCATGCCGGGACAGGGCGTCGCGGAACGCCCGTTCGTCGAACCGGGCCTTGCCTTCTTCGCTCATCATCAGGATGAATTCCGTGCAGTAGCCGAATTCGATTTCCTCGGTGGCGATGTGGGACTGGGCGCTGCGGCTCCTCCCGCCGTGATCGCCGGCCGGGGCGGGGGATGCCGCCGCGGCCGGCGGCGCGGTTTTGACGCCCGCCGGCTCGGCCTTCGGGTCGCTCAGCGCCAGGCGGATGCCTTCATAGATGAAAATGAGGCCCTGGCCGCCCGCATCCACGACGCCGACCTGCTTCAGGATCGGCAGCTGCTCCGGCGTGCGGGCCAGCGCTTCCCGGGCCGCCTCGATGAGCGCGTTCATGAGGGCCTCGAGGCCGGCGCCGCGTTCCGCCGCCTTCGCCGCCGCGTCGGCCGCTTCGCGGGCAACGGTCAGCATCGTCCCTTCCACGGGCTTGACGACGGCTTTGTAAGCGGTTTCCACACCCCCCGCGAAAGCCTGCGCCAAAAGCTTTGCATCCGCTTCCGCATGGGGAGCCAGCGTCCTGGCAAAGCCGCGGAACAGCTGGGACAGGATCACGCCGGAGTTGCCCCTCGCCCCCATCAGGAGGCCCTTGGCGAGCGCTTCCGCCGTCCGTCCCAGATGGGCTTCCGCCTTCTTCCGCATTTCCTGGACGCCCGTCGTCAGCGTCAGGTTCATGTTCGTGCCGGTGTCACCGTCCGGCACGGGAAACACGTTCAGCGCATTGACCTGCTCCACATGGGCCTGCAGCCTTTCGGCGGCAAACAGCATCATGCGGACGAATTCGGTACCGTTGACTTTCGGGCTGCTCAATGGACATGTTCCTCCTAGCGGCTTACGCGTACCCCTTGCACGATGATGTTGATCCGATCCACCTGCAAACCGAGCACGTCGTTCAGCACATATCGGACTTTGGACTGGATGTTGTGGGCCACTTCCGAAATTTTCGTTCCGTACATCACGATGATGTGCAGATCGATGACGGTCTTGCCGTCCTCCTGCTTCACTTCCACGCCGCGGGTGAAATTGTCGCGGCCGAGAAGCTCGGCGATGCCGTCTTTCAACTGCTTGCGTGAGCTCATGCCGACGAGCCCGTAGCAATCGAGGGCGGCGGATCCGGCCAGCGTGGCAATCACTTCATCCGACACGGAGACTTTGCCGTGCTCGGTTGTCAATTCGATCGGCATGCGGGTCACACCCTTTCGGAATTGGGAAAAAAGCTTCAACCCATATCTTACAACAAAAAAGGCAAGAAATAAACGCGATTGTCGAACGGTCGGATTTTCGGCGCGGGCCTGCCCGTTTCCGATGCGGCCGGCAATTGACGCGGACGCGGCATCCGTGGTATCATGATCAAGTGTGTCTGGTCAAGAATGGGGGTGTTTTGCAATGGCCCGCAAATGTTTCGTCACCGGCAAGGCGCCGAAAAGGGGACACAACGTTTCCCACGCCAACAACAAAACGAAACGCACCTGGGGCGTCAACGTCCAGAAAGTGCGCATTCTGGTCGACGGCAAACCGAAACGGGTTTATGTCAGCACCCGTGCGCTGAAGAGCGGCAAAGTCGTTCGCGTCTGACCGGCTTTGACCGTTCCGGCGCGCCGCGCCGGACCATCGAAAGCATGCGTGAGAAGGCATGGTTCGCCTTGAAGACAAAAAGCACCCTCGCGGGTGCTTT
>Ga0310828_1001412_pt1 | contig 14031 bp, 1 predicted proteins | sample WT_ome_3_FD_202242 | JGI IMG/M metagenome (GOLD analysis project Ga0310828, IMG submission 202242) | Sorghum-adapted microbial communities enriched on wild type (WT) sorghum from Joint BioEnergy Institute, Emeryville, California, United... ... | reverse complement strand
GGCGCTGGGCGCGGTGGAGGATGCCGGGCTGTCCCCGTCCAGCCTGCGCGACAGCCGCACCGCGGTGATCTTCAGCTCGCCGGCCGCCGACTACGGCGCACTGGTCGGCGAACGCGGCACCCTGGCCATGCTCGGCACCGTGCCGTGCGCGCTGCCGTCCCGGATCGCCCACCTCTTCGGCCTGGTCGGGCCGACCTACGGGGTGGACACCGGTTGCAACGGCTCGCTCGTCGCGGTCCACCACGCGTGCCGCGAGCTGCGCGCCGGCGACGCCGACCTGGCGCTGGCCGGCGGCGTCGCGGTCCGCTCGCTGCACGTGCCGGCCGGTGGCGGCGGCGACTTCCAGGCCATCATCTCGGCGCAGGCCAGGTGCCGGGCGTTCGACGCGGGCGCGGACGGCACCGTGGCGGGTGAGGGCGGTGCGGTCCTCCTGCTGGCCACGTTGTCCCGGGCACGCGCGGACGGGCTGCCGGTCTACGCCGTGATCCGCGGCACCGCTATTGGCCACAATGGACACCGGGCGGCCACGATCAGCACCCCGAGCGCCGCCGCCCAGGCCGACGTGATCACCCGCGCCTGGCAGGCGGCGGGGCTCGAGCTGTCCGCGGCGGGTTACCTGGAGGCGCACGGGTCGGGTACCCGGCTCGGTGACGCGGTGGAGATCGAAGGGCTTGGGCTCGCTCTGCGATCCTCCCGCTCGCCAGCCCTGTCGGATGGCTTGCTGCCGATCGGCTCGGTCAAGACGGCGATCGGCCACCTTGACCACGCCGCCGGCATCGCCGGCCTGGTCAAGGCGATCCTCGCCGTGCACCACGGCGAGCGCTACCCGTCGTTGCACTACACCGCACCGGCGGACGGCGTCGATCCGCGCGCCGCGGGGGTGCGCGTGGTGACCGCGCTGGAGCCCTGGACGGAACCGTCCGGGCAGCCACGCCGTGCCGGCGTCAGCTCGTACAGCCTCGGCGGCATCGTGGCGCACTGCGTGGTCGAGCAGGCGCCCACGCCGCACGCGGTCGCCGACGACGGCGAGGCGCGGCTCGTGCCGGTCTCTGCCCGTACCCACGACGACCTGGTGGCGGCCTGCACCCGCCTGGCGGTGGCGCTGCGGCCGGGCGGGCCGAGGATCGCCGACGTCGCCGCCACCCTCGGCGCGGGGCGTGACCACTACCCGTACCGGACCGCGGTGGTCGCCGGCGACACGGCTTCGGCGGCGACCGCGCTGGCGGCCGAGGCGACCTGGCGCCGGGCGGCCGGAGCGAGCGGGCCGCCGGAGACGCCGCGGGTGGTACTGCTGCTCTCCGGCGACGCCGAGGTGCCGACCAACGGCACGGTGCCGCCGCTGCCACCGCAGCTGCCGCTGCGCGGGCCGCGCGCCGCCGCGGTGGCCTGGCAGCTCGCCGTCTACCGCCGCTTGGTCGCCGCGGGCGTGCCGGTGCACAGCCTGCTCAGCTCCGGTGCGGCCCGGTACGCGGTGCGGTGGCTGCGCGGCGAGCTGACCGCTGGCGACACCGCCGAGATCGCCGCGCGGGACACGTTCCCGCCGGCCGAGCCGGCCCGGCTACGGGACGCGGCCGCCGCGGTACTCGCCGATCGGCCGGTCGTCCTGGTCGAGCTGGGCACGCGCGGGGAGCTGAGCGACCAGCTCGCCGACCTGATCGTCCAAGATGGACAGAGTGCGATGCTCCGCATCGCACCCGGCCGCGACGGCGTGCTCCACCTGCTCGGCGCGCTTTACCAGGCGGGTGTCGACCTGGACTGGGCCGCGGTGAACGAGGCGCCGGGCCGGACCCCGGCGCGCCGGATCCACCTGCCCGGCACCGAGCTGCGCGGCGAGCGCTGCTGGCCGCTGCCGCTGGGCGAGACAATCCGCCTCGACCCGCCCGCCGATCCCGGGACGGGCGTCGTGGCGCCGGTCGAGCCGGCGGCGGACGTCGTGGAGCGGGTTGGCCCGGCGGCGGGCGCCTCGGGGCCGGTCGAGCCGGCGGCGGAGGTCGTGGCGCCGGCCCGGCCGGCGGCGGGCGTGCCGGAGTCGGTGTCTGCGGTGGCCGAGCCGGAGTCGGTGTCTGCGGCGGGCGTGTCGGAGCCGGCCGCGCCGGAGCCGGCGGTGCCACCGGTCGGACCGTGGCTGCGAAACACCCTGCGTGGCCTGCTCTACGCCGAGGACGTCCCGCTCGACGCCGACTACTTCGCGCTCGGCGGCAACTCGGTCATCGCGCTACAGCTCATCGACCAGGTCGCCACGACCTACCAGGTCTCCCTCGGCCTCATCGACATCTACGACCACCCGGTCGTGGCGGACCTGGCCGGATTCATCGCCGAGCGAGCCGGCGCCCCGCTCGGCCCCGAGCCGGTCGCGGCGCCGGCTGAGGGGCCGGTCGCGGCGCCGGTTGCGGAGCCGGCTGCGACGTCGGCTGGGGCACTGGCTGAGGCGCCGGTCGCGGCGCCGGCTGAGGGGCCGGTTGCGGAGCCGGCTGCGACGTCGGCTGCGACGTCGGCTGCGACGCCGGCCGAGGCGCCGGTCGCGGCGCCGGCTGAGGCGCCAGCCGCGACGCCGGCTGAAGCGCCGGCGCCCTCGCCCGCGCCACCCGGCGGGTTGCCGCCGATCGTTCCAGGCGACGAGATGGTGCTCTCCTTCGGACAGGAACGGATGTGGTTCCACCACCAGTTGGACCCGCAGACGACCCTCTACAACCTGCCCGCGCCCGCCCGGATACGCGGCCCGCTCGACCCCGAAGCGCTGCGCCTCGCCTGGGAGGACCTTGCCGCCCGGCACGAGGTACTGCGGTCCAACTTCGTCTCTGAGGACGGCCGGCCGCGGCTGGTGATCCGGCCCGCGCTGGGCGACTTCTTCTCGGTGGTGGACGTCAGCGGCGACCCCGATCCGGAGGCGTCCGCCCGGGCGATCCTCGAGGCCGAGCAGCGGTACGTCTTCGACCTCGCCAACGACCCGCTGGTGCGGCTGGTGCTGGTCCGCATCGCCGCCGACGACCACCTGTCCATCACGCTGATGCACCACGCGGTCAACGACGGCTGGGCCCCGGCCGTACTCTCCGAGGAACTCGCCGCCCACCTCGCCGCGCGCAGCCGCGGCGAGCGCCACGTGCTGCCGCCGCTCCCCATCCAGTACCGCGACTACGCGCGCTGGCAGCGCGAAATCCTGGACGGCCCGGCGCTCACCGCGGAGCTGGACTACTGGCGCGACCAGCTGCGCGACCCGCCAGTGCTCGAGCTGCCCACCGACCACCCACGCCCGGCCCGCCGGGACTACGCCGGCGACTACCACAACTTCCTCATCCCGCAGGACGTCGTCGACGCGCTGCGCGACCTGGGCCGGGTGGAGACCGCGACGCTGTTCACCGTCATGCTCTCCGGGCTGTACGTGCTGCTCGCCCAGCAGAGCGGTCAGGACGACATCGTGGTCGGCACGCCGACCATCGGCCGCACCCGGCCGGAGCTGTGGCAGCTGATCGGCTTCTTCAACAACACCATCGCGCTGCGCGCCGACCTGTCCGGCGAGCCGACCTTCCGGGACCTGGTACGCCAGGTGCGCCGGACCGTGCTGACCGGCCTGGAGCACCAGGAGGTGCCGTTCGACAAGGTGGTCAAGGCGGTCGCCGGACCTCGGGACCCGTCGCGCAGCCCGCTGTTCGACGTGATGTACGTGCACCAGACGCTGCCGCCGACCGTCTCCGCCGATATCGGCCGGGACAACATCCTCGCCGGCGGGGACCGGGCCGACCCGTTCCCCGGCCTGCCTCCCGGCACCGCCAAGTTCGACCTGAGCCTGGTGCTCGGCGAGCACGCCGAGCAGCGCGATCTGGTCGCCATCCTGGAGTACAGCACCCAGCTGTTCGAGCGCCGGACCGTGGCGGCGATGGCGGAGCTGTTCGTAGCGCTGCTGCGCGCGCTGGTCGCCGAGCCGGACCGGCCGGTGCGGGAGGTGGCCGCCGAGACCGCGCGGACCGGGCAGCGGCCGTCGGCCGAGGGCGACCTCGCGCTCGCGGAGGCAACGGCGTACTGGCGTGCGGCGCTGGCTCACGCGCCGGTGGTCGACCTTCCCACCGACCGGCCGCGGCCGTCCACTGGGGACACGGACACCGCGGTGCACCGGTTCGCCGTGCCCGACGATGTGCTCGCCGCCACCGGCGCCGACCCGGCGGTCGTGCTGCTCGCCGCGTACCTCGCGGTGGTGGCCGCGCGGGCCGGCACCGACGACGTCGTGGTCGGCGCCGGGCTCGACGGCGGGCCGGCCGCGATCCGGGTCGACCTGTCCGACGAGCCGGGCCTGGCCGACCTGGTCGCCCGCGTGGAGGCCACGCTCACCCGGGCACGCGAGCATCTCGGCATACCGCCCGGCGTCCTGGCGCAGGCGCTGGACCTGCCGGCGGCTCCGGGCCGGCATCCGTTGTTCGACCTGTGGTTCGCCGCCGAAGGCGCCGGCTGGAGCCATGCCTCATCAGCCGGAGGGGCGAGCGCGCCGGCCGATGACGGGCTCGCGTACGACGTTGCGTTGACCGTGACCGGGTCCGGCGCCGGCGGACGGTCGGCGGCGCTGACCTACCGCACGGCGCTGTTCGACCAGGCGACCGTGGAGTCGCTCGCGACCGAGCTGGTCGACCTGTTGCGGGCCGCCGTCGGGGAGCCGGACCGGCCGGTGCTCGACCTGTGGCTGCCGGCGGCGGCTGGATGACCTGGAGGTGCTGGAGATGACGATCGGCGTGGTGGGAGCGGGCACGATGGGTGTCGGCGTGGCGCAGTGCGCCGCCCAGGCGGGGCATGACGTGGTGGTGGTCGACACCGACCCCGACGCGCTCCGGCGGGGGCCGGACCGGCTGCGCGAAGGCGTACGCCTGGCCAAGCTGCTCGGCCGGGCGGCCGCGGCCGCTCCGGCCGGTGCGGTGCGCTGGGCCGGTTCGCTGACCGCCCTGGCCGAGGCCGACTTCGTGGTGGAGTGCGCCACCGAACGGATCGGTGTGAAACAGGACGTGCTGTCTGCTCTGGACGGAATCTGTCCGGAGCAGACGGTTTTCGCGTCGTGCACGTCAGCGATCCCGATCGCCCGCCTCGCCTCGTTCGCCGGCCGGGCCGACCGGGTGATCGGCATGCACTTCATGAACCCGGCCCCGCTCAAGGACACTGTCGAGGTGGTGCGCGGCGACCAGACCAGCGACCAGACGCTGGCTCGCGCCAGGTCGCTGCTGGAGAGCATGGGCAAGCGGGCGATCGTGGTCGGCGATGGGCCCGGCTTCGTCACCAACCGGGTGCTCATGCTCACCGTGAACGAGGCGGCAACCGTGGTGCAGCAGGGCACCGCCGACGCGGAAACCGTGGACGAAGTCTTCACCAGCTGCTTCGGCCACCCGCTCGGCCCGCTGGCCACCGCCGACCTGATCGGCCTGGACACCGTCCTCGACTCGCTGATCGTGCTGCGCGACCACACCGGCGACGACCGCTTCACGCCCTGCCGGCTGCTGGTCGAGCTGGTCGGCGCCGGCCAGGTTGGGCGCAAGGCCGGCCGCGGCTTCCACCGCTACGCCCACGCCACTGTCTGAACCGTCAGTGCCTGAAGGGGGACCAGAAGTGACCGACCACTCCGGCTCCGTGGCCGCACTCGTCACAATGGACGGTCCGGTCGACCCGCTGCCGCTGTCCACCGCGGTGCGCCGTGCGCTCGACGAGGTGAGGGTGGCCACCGGGCTGCCCATCCCGGCCGAGGTCGAGCTGGTGGACCTCGCCGGCGACGGGGCGGCCGTGGATTCGGCCGAGCACTGGGCGCGCGACGCACACCGCGACCAGGCACTGCTGCACCTGGGCGACGGGCGCTACGGCTGGTTCCAGCGTTACCCGGCCAGCGGTCTGGACCGGCGCGGTGTGGAGCTGGTCACCACCCGCGCCGCCGAAATCTACAGTGGACTCCAAGGGGATCCGCTGCGCCCGGCGACGCCAGGCGACGCGGAGAGCGCCCGCGCGTACTGGGCACGCGAGCTGGCCGGGGCCGCCGAGCCGGCCAGCCTGTGGGGTACCGGGGACGCCGGGCACGCCGACCGGGTGCGGGTCGAGGTTCGGCTCGACCCGGCCGAGGTGGCGGCGGTACGCGCCGGATCGCGCGCCACGGGCGTCGCTTGGCCGATCTGGCTCGCCGCCGCCGTCGCCTGCTACCTGCACCGCCGCGGCGCGGGCAGCGACGTGGTGACCGGCCTGCTTCCGGCCGGCCGCACCGAGCGGGCCGACCTGCGCGCCGCCGGCCGGCTGTCCGGCGTGGTGCCGCTGCGGGTACCGGTGCGCCCCGAGCACACCCTGGGCGCGGTGGTGCGGTCGGTCGCCGCCGCGTGCCGCCGGGCACAGCGTCACCAGCGATACCCGGTCGCCCCGGCCGGCGAGTACGGCGTGGTGATCGAAGCCGTGCCGGCGAGCGCGCCCACCCGCTTCGGCGCGGCGACCGCGGTGGTACGGCATCTGGGCACCGGGGACCGGGCGCAGCTGGTGGTCTGCGCGATCGAGGACCCGGTCGATCGCGGCCTGCGCCTGGTTCTCGACGGCGATGGCGCCCGGTTCACCGCCGCCGACCTCGCCGCTCACCTCGCTGGCCTGCGCCGGGTGCTGGCCGCGGATCCGCGGCTCGCGGTCGGGCGGCTCGAGCTGGTCGCCGAGGCGGAGCACCGCCGCGCGGTGCACGACTGGAACGACACCGGGTACCCGGTCGCCCCGGCGACCGTGCCCGCGCTCTTCGAGGCGGCCGTCGACCGGGACCCGGATGCCGTCGCCCTTGTGGCGGGCCAGACCCAGCTCACCTACCGGGCCCTCGACGAGCGCGCCAACCGCCTCGCCCACCACCTGCTCGGTCACGGCGCCGGGCCGGGCAGCCTGGTCGCGCTCGCACTGCCCCGTACGGCCGACACCGTGGTCGCGCTGCTCGCCGTGCTCAAGGCCGGTGCGGCATACCTGCCGGTCGACCCGGCGTACCCGCCCGCCCGGGTGGCCGGAATGCTCGACGACGCCCGTCCGGCGCTGCTGCTGACCACCGGTGACCTGGCCGAGCGGCACCCAGGTCAGCGCGCGATCCGGCTGGACGAGCCGGCCGTGCGGCGCGCCGTGGACCAGCAGCCGGCCCGGCGGCCGACCGACCCGGACCGGCCGGCCCCGCTACTGCCGGCACACCCGGCCTACGTCATCTACACCTCCGGCTCCACCGGCCGGCCCAAGGGCGTCGTGGTCACCCACCGCTCGGTCGCCAACCTGCTCGCCTGGGCCCGGCGCGACATCGGCGACCAGGCGCTGCGTCGGGTGCTCGCGTCCACCTCGCTCTCCTTCGACGTCTCCGTCTTCGAGTTGGTCGTACCGCTGCTCGCCGGACACACCGTCGAGCTGGTCCGCGACCCGCTGGCGCTGATCGCCGAGCCGCCCACCCGGTGGCCGGTCAGCCTGGTGAGCACCGTGCCGTCCGTACTCGGCCACCTGGTCGCGCACGACGGGCTGCAGATGTCGCCGGACACCCTGGTGCTCGCTGGCGAGGCGCTGCCCAGCCACGTCGCGCGGGCGGTGCGGGAGCGCTTCCCGCACGCCCGGCTGGCCAACATCTACGGCCCGACCGAGGCGACCGTGTACGCCACCGCCTGGTACAGCGACGGACCGGTCGAGGGGCCGCCGCCGATCGGGCGGCCGCTGCCGAACACCCGTGCCTACGTGCTGGACGCCGCGCTCCGCCCGGTGCCGCCGGGCGTGCCGGGGGAGCTTTACCTCGGTGGCCACGGCATCGCCGACGGCTACCTGGGCAACCCGGCGCTGACCGCGGCCCGGTTCCCGGCGGATCCGTTCGGGCCGCCCGGCAGCCGGCTCTACCGCACCGGCGACCTCGCCCGCTGGGACGCCGATGGTGTCCTGCATTACCTGGGCCGCACCGACCACCAGGTGAAGGTACGCGGCTTCCGGATCGAGCCCGGCGAGGTAGAGTCCACATTGGTCAGCCATCCGGAGGTGACCGCGGCGGCCGTGGTGGCCCGCGAGGACCGGCCGGGGGACCGCAAGCTCGTCGCCTACGTCACCGGGACCGCGGACAGCGCGCAGCTGCGGGCGTGGGCCGCGCAGCGGATGCCCGACCACATGGTGCCCGCCGCGATCGTCGTGCTGGACCGCCTGCCCACCACACCCAACGGCAAGCTGGACCGTGCCGCGCTGCCCGCGCCGTTCGCGACCACGGCGACGACGACGGGAACGGCGGCCACGACAGGCACGGCGAACGCGGGCAACACGGCGACCGCGGCAACGGCGACCGTGACGGGCACGGACACGGCGATCGCGGGCGATACGGCGACTGCGGCAACGGCGACCGTGACGGGCACGGCGACCGCGGCGTCCAAGGCGGACGTGCTCGCCGGGGTCTTCGCCGACGTGCTCGGCCTGCCGGCGGTGGATCACGAGGCCAGCTTCTTCGACATCGGCGGGGACAGCATCGTCGCCATCCAGCTGGTCAGCCGCGCCCGCCGGGCCGGCCTGTCGTTCACTCCGCAGGATGTCTTCGAGCACCCGACCGTCAGCGGCCTCGCCGCGATCTGCGGCCGGGTGGACGAGTCGCCCGCCGAGGCCGCCGACGACGGCGTGGGCCGGGTCCCGCTGACCCCGGTGATGGAGTGGTTCCGCGAGCGCGGCGCCCTCAGCGACGGGTTCAGCCAGTCGGTCGGCCTGACCGTCCCCGCCGGCCTCGGCCAGGACCACCTGGTGGCCGCGGTCCGCACCCTCCTGGACCACCACGACGCGCTGCGGATGACGCTCACCCGGCGCGGTGCGGGCACCCGGGCCACCCGGTGGACGCTTGAGGTACGGCCGCGCGGCGCGGTCGACGCCGCAGCGTGCGTACGCCGGGTGGACGTGTCCGGACTGGACGATGCGGCGCTCGCCAGCGCGGTGGGCCGCGAGGCCGAGGCGGCCCGCCGCGAGCTGGCGCCGGCCGACGGTGTGGTGCTGCGGGTGGTCTGGCTGGACGCCGGGCCGCAGCGGCCGGGCCGGCTGCTGGTCGTCGCCCACCACCTGGTTGTGGACGGCGTCGCCTGGCGGGTCCTGGTGCCCGACCTGGTGGCCGCCTGCGAGGCGGCGCGGGCCGGCGTGCCGGCCCAGCTACCGCCGGTGGGCACCTCGTACCGGCGGTGGGCGCAGCTGATCGCGGAGGAGGCCCGCCGGGCCGAGCGCGAGGACGAGGTCGACCTCTGGCTCGACCAGCTCGACACCGACGACCCGACGCTGGGCAGCCGCCGGCTCGACCCGGCCCGTGACGTCACCCGGACCGGCCGGATGCTCGCCGTACGCCTGCCGGCCGAGCCGACCGAGCTGCTGCTCACCAAGGCCCCGGCACTGTTCCACTGTGGACCCGACGAGGTGCTGATGACCGGCCTGGCGCTCGCCGTGGCGCAGTGGCGCCGCCAGCGCGGCCGGGGCGGCGGTTCGGCGGTGCTGCTGGATATCGAGGGCCATGGCCGGGAGCCGGTCGTGGCCGGGGTGGACCTGGCCCGCACTGTCGGCTGGTTCACCAGCATCTACCCGGTACGCCTGGACCCCGGCGACCCGGACTGGGCGGACGTGTGCCGCGGCGGCCCGACCGTCGGCGCGGCGCTCAAGCGGGTCAAGCAGACCACCCGTTCGCTGCCGGACAAGGGCGTCGGCTTCGGCCTGCTGCGCTATCTCAACCCGCACACCGCGCGCCTGCTCGCCGAGGCCGGGCGCCCGCAGATCGGCTTCAACTACCTGGGCCGGTTCGCGGCCACCGGCGGTACCGGCGCGGACGCCGGGTGGGGTGCCGCGGCTGAGTTCGACGGCCTCGGCGGCGGTTCCGACCCGGATACGCCGCTGCCGCACGAACTGGAGATCGGCATGGTGGCCCAGGAGGGCGCCACCGGCACCGAGCTGACCGCCTCGGTGATGTATGCCAGCGAGCTGTTCACCGAGGAGGAGGTCGGCCAGCTGGCCCGTCTGTGGGTGGAGGCGCTGGTCGGGCTCGCCCGGCACGCCGCCCGGCCGGGCGCCGGCGGCCGTACTCCGTCCGATCTGGACCTGGTGGCGCTCACCCAGGAGGAGGTCGACCTGGTCATCGCGGCGGTGCCGGACGCGGTCGACGTGCTGCCGGTCACGCCGCTGCAGGAAGGGCTGCTCTTCCACGCCCACTTCGACGAGAACGTCCTGGACGTCTACTCGGTGCAGCTGGTCCTCGACCTCGACGGCGCGCTGGAGATACCGCGACTGCGCCGGGCCGCCGGTGACCTGCTGCGCCGCCATCCCAACCTGCGGGCCGGCTTCCTGCATGAAGGGCTGACCCGGCCGGTGCAGGTGATCCCGCGCAGCGCCGAGGCGCCGGTGTCCGAAGTAGACCTGCGCCACCTCGACCCGGCCGCCCGGGAGCAGGAGTCACAGCGGCTGCTCGCCGTGGACCGCGCGACCCGCTTCGACTTCGCCAAGCCGCCGCTGGTCCGGTTCGCCGTACACCGCCTCGCCGACGACCGGTACCGGCTCTCGCTGCTGTGCCATCACGTGGTCGCCGACGGCTGGTCGGCGCCGTTGCTGATCAGGGATCTGCTCGCCGGCTACGCCGGCGGCGAGGCAGCGCGCGACCTGCCGCCGGTCACCCCGTACCGCGACTACCTGGCCTGGCTGGTCGGCCGCGACGTCGAGGCTGCCACGTCGGCCTGGCGCCGCGCGTTCGCCGGCTTCCAGACGCCGACGCTGCTCGCTCCGGACGCCGCCGGCCGGGACCCGGTGCCGCCCCGGCAGGTCGCGCTCGACCTGCCGGACTCGCTCGCCAGCGACCTGGCCGACGCGGCCCGCCGCTGCGGCGTCACGCTCAACATCGTGATGCAGGCGGCCTGGGGGCTGGTCCTGGCGTCCGTGACCGGCAGCGCTGACGTCGCGTTCGGCGCCACCGTGGCGGTACGCCCGCCCGAGCTGGACGGCATCGAGGCGATGGTCGGCCTGTCCATGAACGTGGTGCCGGTCCGCGTCCGGTGCGCCGCCGGCTGGTCGCTGCGCGAAGTGGCCACCCGCCTGCGCGCCGAGCAGACCGCGCTCATGCCGCACCAGCATCTCGGTCTGCGCGCGATCCAGCGGGAAGCCGGGCACGGCGCGCTGTTCGACACGGTGTTCGCGTTCGAGAACTACCCGATGGACGCGGGCAGCTTCCGTCCCGCCGGCACCGACCTGGACATCGTCGGTCTGGCCAGCCACGACACCAGCCACTACCCGGTCACCTTGCGGGTCTTCGCCCGTGGCGGCCGGGTCCAGCTCACCCTCGACCACCGGCCCGACGTGGTCGACGACCGGCGCGCGCAGCGACTGCTCGCCGCGCTGTGCCGGGCACTGGACGGGTTTGTGTCCGATGTGGATACGACGGTCGGCCGGCTCAGCCTGGACGCCCCGGGCGCCGGCGACACGCTGGCCCGGTGGAACGCCACGACCGTGCCGTTGCCGCAGACCGGCCCGGCGGAGCTGGTCGCGGCGGTCGCCGCGCGTACCCCGGACGCGGTCGCCGTGGTCGACGGGGCGACCTGCCTGACCTACCGGGAACTGGACGAACGCGCCGGGCTCCTCGCCGGCCGGCTGGCCGCCGCCGGTGCGGTACCTGGCAGCCTGGTCGCGGTCGCGCTGCCCCGCGGCGCCGATCTGGTGGTCAGCCTGCTCGCCGTGCTCAAGGCCGGCGCCGGATACCTGCCCGTCGACGCCTCCTACCCGGCGGCGCGGCTGGCCACCATCCTGGCCGATGCCCGGCCGGCCTGCCTGGTGGCCGTCGACCAGACCGTACTGCCGGACTTCACCGGCCCACGGGTCCGGCCGTCCGACACCGGGACCGCGGCGCACCAGGCACCGGACATCCCCGCGGCACCCGCGTACGCCATGTACACCTCCGGGACCACCGGTGTGCCGAAGGGCGTCGTGGTGCCGAGGCGCGCGATCGTCGCCCTGGCCCTGGACGGCCGCTTCGACACGCCCGCGCACCGGCGGGTACTGATGCACTCGCCGGTGACCTTCGACGCCTCCACGTACGAGCTGTGGGTGCCTCTGCTGCGCGGCGGAACCGTGGTCGTGGCGCCCCCTGGCGACCTCGACGTGGCGACGATCGCTGACCTGATCGCCCGGCACCGGGTGACCGCGCTGTGGCTGACCGCCGGCCTGTTCCGGCTGGTCGCCGAGGAGGCGCCGGAGGCGCTGGCCGGCGTGGCGGAGGTGTGGACCGGCGGCGAGGTGGTGCCGGTCGACGCGGTGGCCCGGGTGCGCGCCGCGGTGCCCGGCATCACGGTCGTCGACGGTTACGGCCCGACCGAGAACACCACGTTCGCCACCGCCTGGCCGGTGCGCCCCGGCGACGTGGTGTCCGGCCCGCTGCCCATCGGCCGGCCGATGGACAACACCCGGGCGTACGTCCTGGACGGCGCGCTGCGTCCGGTGGGCCCGGACATCCCGGGAGAGCTCTATCTGGCCGGCGCCGGGCTGGCCGACGGTTACCTCGGCGACCCCGCGATGACCGCGTCCCGGTTCCCCGCCGACCCGTTCGGGCCGCCCGGCAGCCGGCTCTACCGCACCGGCGACCTGGCCCGGTGGAGCGACGACGGCGTGCTGCACTTCCTCGGCCGGGCCGACGACCAGGTCAAGGTGCGTGGCTTCCGGATCGAGCCGGGCGATGTCGAGGCCGCCCTGCGCGAGCACCCATCGGTCACCGGAGCGGTCGTCGTCGCGCGCGAGGACGACCGCGGTACCCGCCGGCTGGTCGGCTACGTCACCGGCGCCGATGTCGACGGCGCGGCGGTGCGGGCCTGGGCCGCGCAGCGGCTGCCCGAGCACATGCTGCCCGCGGCGGTCGTGGTGGTGGAACGGTTCCCGTTGACCGCCAACGGCAAGCTCGACAAGGCGGCGCTGCCCGCGCCCGAGGTCACCACCGGCCACGGCGGGGCACCCCGCACGCCAGCCGAGCGGGTCATCGCTGACCTCTTCGCCGAGGTGCTGCACCTGGACACGGTGGGTGTCGAGGACCGCTTCTTCGACCTGGGTGGGGACAGCATCTCCGCCCTGCAGCTGGTCAGCCGCGCCCGCCGGGCGGGCCTGGCGCTCACCCCGCGCCAGGTCTTCGCGCACAAGTCGGTCGCGGCGATCGCGGCGGTGGCCGAGGCGGTGACCGACTCCCGGCTTCCGGCGGGCGACGACGCGGTCGGCCCGATGCCGCTGACCCCGATCATGCGCTGGTGGTACGAGCGGCCGGGCCCGGTCGACGGGTTCAGCCAGTCGGTCGCCCTGCGCGTGCCGCCCGGCGTCGAGCGGGCCCACCTGGTCGCGGCGGCGCAGACCGTGCTCGACCACCATGACGCGTTGCGGATGCGGGTCGACCAGGCGGGCGAGTGCGAGATCCTTCCGGTCGGCGCGGTGGATGCCGCGGAGGTGGTCGACTGCGTACCAGTGGCCGACCTGGCCGCCGCCGTCGAGCGGGCGCGGCAGGCGCTCGTACCTGCCCGGGGTGCGATGTTCCGCCTGGTCCACGGCGACGCCGGCGCGGCCGAGCCGGGGTGGCTCATCCTGCTCGCACACCACCTGGTCGTGGACGGGGTCACCTGGCGGGTGCTCGTCCCGGACCTGGAAGCCGCCTGGCGGGCCGCGCGCGACGGCGCCCCGCCGGGATGGGCGCTGCAGCCGGTGGGTACCTCGCTGCGCCAGTGGGCCGGGCTGCTCGCCGAGGAGGCGCACCGCCCCGACCGGGAGAGCGAGGTCGACCGCTGGCTGGACCAGTTCGCCGGCCCTGACCCGGCGCTGGGCAGCCGGCCGCTCGACCCGGCCGTCGATGTGGTGGCCACCGCCCGGTCGGTGCCGGTCGAGCTGCCGGCCGACCAGGCCGGCGCGGTACTGGTCCGGCTGCCCGCGCTGCTCCACTGTGGACCAAATGAGGTTCTCGCCACCGGTCTGGCGCTCGCGGTGGCGCGCTGGCGGCAGCAGCGCGGCATCGGCGAGGGCGATCCGGCGGTACTGGTCGACAGCGAGCACCACGGCCGCGAGCCGTTCCTCCCCGGG
>Ga0310828_1001407_pt1 | contig 14077 bp, 16 predicted proteins | sample WT_ome_3_FD_202242 | JGI IMG/M metagenome (GOLD analysis project Ga0310828, IMG submission 202242) | Sorghum-adapted microbial communities enriched on wild type (WT) sorghum from Joint BioEnergy Institute, Emeryville, California, United... ... | reverse complement strand
CGATATTTATAATAAGCAACGTAAAAAAGGCTGTTTTCCACGTAAACTTTTTACTCATCGATAACCTCTCTTTTCTATTCATCCCATTTTTTTACGCCTTTATTTTTCAATATGGCTGAAAATACTTCTTTGCTGATTCGTTCATACCCCTTATTGTTCGGATGGAAATGATCCTCAAACAATAAATTTTCATCCGGATTAGCGAAAATAGGTGATACATTGACAAAAATCGCATGATCATATTGCCCAACAACTTCCTGGGCTGCTGTATTCCAGTCTGCAATAATGGCATCAAATTCTTTAATCTCTTGAAACCATTCTGAAAAAGGATTATATAACCCGATTAAAACAATGATCGCATCCGGATTTGCGGCCGTAATTTCCGATAATATTGAGTTTAACCGTTTTTTATAACTGACTAATTCTTTTTCAAATTGATTTACTTGTAAATTTGAAAAATGATTGCTGGCAATTTTCATGATATCATTCCCACCAATGGTGATTAATACCATATCCGCCTTATTAATTGACTCCTTAACCTCATTCGTTTTGAGCCGCTCCAATAACTGGTCTGACCGCTGACCCTTAATACCAAGATTGGTAACTTCCACATCTTTGACCCCTTTTAATGTTACCAAGTCTTCCTGTAAATATTTTAAATACCCACCCTGATTCGTCGTATCGCCAACACCTTGAGTCAGTGAATCACCAATTGCCGTAACGTGCATAGTTGAAGGGATAAAATCAAAGGGCAATTTCGTTTTTTTATTATCGGAATAGATTTCCCTGAGCGGTTGAGTTGATACAGAATTTGCTTGAGTGGAAAACATGAAATAACCAAAAGTGGAAATCAGAACGACAGCAAATATTGTGAAGGTGATTTTTTTCAATCTTTTCACCTACTTGTAATAGTTTAATAAAATTATATATTTATTATATCATATTCATAATGGAAAAAAGAACATGCAGCAAGATGCCGCATGCAATTAATCGCTTTGTTTTAATAAAATTTGAATATCGCTTAACAATTCCTCATATGGAACATCTAGCGCCGAATAATATTTTACAATAATACCATCTTGATTGACTAAAAACAAGTCCGTTCCGTGGATCACTTGGTCACTATCTTCCGGTTTATAGACCTGGAATTTAAAGTTCTCTTTAGCAAATTGTTCAATATGTTTTTGTACATAGCCGGTAAGAAAATGCCAATTATGTAAATCCTCAGTGAAATTCCCTGCAAACGCTTTTAATACATCGGGCTGATCCACTTCCGGATCGACACTAAAAGAAACCAATTCAACCTGATCCAAACCTTCCTCCTCAATCATTCTTTGGATACGGGCCATATTTGCCGTAATTGGCGAACAAACGGTTTCGCAATTTGTGAATATAAAATTGGCTACCCAAACTTTTCCTTTTAAATCCGCTAAACCAAACGGCTCGCCATTCTGATCTGTATACTCAAAGTCTTCAATCGGCCACTCGACACCGTTTTTAATTGTCGCTGAACTGCAACCATATAAAATAATTAGCATAAAAACTAGCAATGCCAAAATACGATTCGTCCTCACATGATCCCCCCTGTCCTTGGCAACATTGTACCAAACCGGAAAAATAAACGAAAATATAATGACTTTTATGAATGGAATAAGATTTTTTACACACCTATACCAAAAACATTAAAAAACCAGCTTAAAAGATTTAAGCCGGTTCCCTTGAAATTTTCCGGGTAAAACTATGCTTTTATTCGGCATAATACATAAAACCGATTGCGCCGGGTCCGGTATGCGTACTGATAATCGGAGTCGTTTCCACAATTTTTATCTCCAGATTTTCATAGAGCTCATGAAGTTTATCTTTTAACCGTGTCGCCAGTTCCAATCCATCAGCATGGGCGAGACCGATACCTTTAATATTTTTCCCGTCTACATCTTCCATGAAATGTTTCACTAAATGCTTAATAACTTGACCGTGATTACGGACATTTGCCATTGGGGAGTACATTCCATCTTTAAGTACTGCAATGGGTTTAATATGTAAAAGAGAACCGATTAAAGCTCTTCCTTTTCCGATTCGCCCCCCTTTAATTAAATTTTCTAACGTATCCACAACGACAAATAACCTCGTATGCTGACGAACTTCTTCAATTCGATGTAAAATTTCTTTTATCGACTTTCCTAATTTAGCCAATTTACTAGCTTCAATTACTTGAAAGGCAAGTCCTCTGGAAATATATAGTGAATCAACAACTGTTACTTTCCCGTCAAATTGGTCTGCCGCCGACTGTGCCGTTTGAACCGTTCCGCTTAACGGAGCGGTACAATGAATCGATAGCACTTCACTCCCATCAGCAGTCAGGCGTTCATATAATTCTGTAAAAGTACCGAATGAAGGTTGAGACGTTTTTGGTAACTCCTCTGATTTTCTCATTTGCTCAATAAATTCTGACGGTGTAATATCTACTCGGTCTAAGTATGTTTTTCCGTTTAAATCAATTTTTAACGGAATAATATGAATTCCATATTGCTCGGCTTCTTCAAATGATAAATCTGCTGTAGAATCTGTAACGATTTTAATAGACATTAAAATCCACATCCTTTTAACAATAATTTAACTAAATAACGGACGAATACATTCCTCTCCATTATTTTTAGGAGAGTTTACAAGACTTGAAACAACATATAATTTTTGTTTTTCCATCGGATAGGGCTTAAGAAGTTCCTTTGCTTCTGCATAAGGATATTCCTTTGTGTTCAGCCAAGTTTCCCATGCCTCTTCATTATCCAACATAACCGGCATTCGCTCATGAATATTTCGTACCTTTTCATTGGCGCTTGTTGTCAAAATAACACAAGTAATTAATTCGGCATCGCCTTCCCGATTACGATCCCAAAGAGCGGCAAAGGCAAACGGTTTTCCATCCTCTTTCATAATCCGGTACGGGGTTTTCTTGCCGTTTTCCACTTTCCACTCATAAAAACTATCGGCAAAAATAACACAGCGATGTTTTTCTACTAAATATTTGAAACTGGATTTATCAGTTAACGATTCAGAACGGGCATTAATCAATGGTTTCCACTTCTCCGGTTGTTTCACCCAAAATGGAACCAAGCCCCATTTCATATAACCCGCCCTTCTTTCACCGTTATAAGCAACAGCAGTCAAAACCGGTTGGGATGGGGCAATATTGAAACCGGGTGAAAAATGGTCCGGGAAAAATTGTAACTGAAAATAATCAACTATATCTTGCAGACTAACAGTTAAGGTAAATCTGCCACACATATTTCGCACCTCTTCCAAAGGTTAGCGTTTTTTATAAAGCAAATATTCATAATCATAGGGATTTTTTTCGTCTTTCTTCCCTTTCTCCTTAGAAACCAATTGAAAATGAGACCAATCGAGTTCCGGAAAATAAACATCCCCGGAAAACTCTTGATTAATTTTTGTCACATATAATTTTTCAACAAAAGGAAGGAAAATGCGAAACATATCAGCACCACCGATGATAAACACTTCGCCATCTTTATTCTGACAATAATCAAGCAAATCTTCCTGATTATGAAAAACAGTACAATCTTCAAAAAATAAATTCTTATTTTTTGTCAATATTATATTTTCGCGACCGGGGAGCGGATGACCGATGGATTGAAAAGTTTTTCTCCCCATGACGATGGGATGACCCATCGTTATTTTTTTAAATCTTTTCAAATCATCCGGTAAATACCACGGAATCTCGTTATTGTTTCCAATTAACCCGTTTCGATCCATTGCAACGATAAATGATATCATACACTTACGACTCCTTTAATCGCCGGGTGTGGATGATAGTTTTCCAGTGAAAAGTCTTCATATTTAAAATCAAATATATTTTTGACATTCGGATTTAATTTCATCGTCGGAAGTTGCCGGGGCTCTCTCGTTAATTGCAATTTTACTTGTTCGATATGATTTAAATAAATATGGACATCACCAAATGTATGAATAAATTCCCCGGGCTCAAGGTCACATACCTGAGCAATCATCATCGTGAGCAATGAATATGAAGCAATATTAAACGGAACACCTAAAAACAAGTCACCCGATCGTTGATATAGTTGACAAGACAGTTTGCCACCGGCAACGTAAAATTGAAATAACGTATGACATGGAGGCAGTGCCATCTTATCCAAGTCACCGACATTCCATGCACTAATGATGAGGCGTCTGGAATTTGGATTGGTCTTTATTTGTTCAACTACTTCCTTTAATTGATCGTGGGTTCGGCCGTCTGCCCCCGTCCATGACCGCCATTGGTGACCATAAATCGGACCGAGATTGCCATCTTCATCTGCCCATTCATTCCAAATACGAACCCCGTTTTCTTGTAAATATTTTACATTAGTATTTCCTTGAATAAACCATAATAATTCATGAATGACCGATTTTAAATGGACTTTTTTTGTCGTAAGTAACGGAAAACCTTCTTGAAGATTAAACCGCATTTGATAGCCAAATGTACTAATAGTTCCGGTACCCGTACGGTCTTCCTTTTTTACACCATTTTCAAGCACATGTCTACATAAATCCAGATATTGTTTCATCATAAACCACCTTTATTTATTGCAATTTCTTGATAAACGTATATGTTTTTGGGGCGCGCTCTTTTAAATAACGATTAGTATCATTATTCGCATAAAAGTAGGCAAAGACCTCAGCAAAATATTCTTCCGGATATAACAAATAATAATCATTATTCCCGAATAATTGTTGAGCTTCAAGTTTCCAAATCGATTGAAAATAGTTTTGATCACGTATCCTCTCAAAAACGATTCGGTCAACGGAATGAGCCAGTTCATGTAATTCCAAATTTACTGAACCATGTCCTTCCCCTTTGTCACTGGCACCAATTTTTATAAAAACAATTCTTCCCCCACCTGCACCGGGGACATTATCCCAAGTCACCGTTGTATCCGCATAGCCTCTAGGTGTTATTCCTTTCAACGAACGCGTACTTGGAAAATCAGTCAAACGACCGGTAAATAAACAAATTTTAATATGGTGATCGTATATTTTTTTCAAGAGCGATATTGGCAGTGAATCAATTCGGTTAACCATCTGTGCTGCTGCTTCTTCATCAAATGAACCATTCGGTAATAATATTATGGACGGAGTAATCTCTGAAGCTCGTAAATTCAAACGTTGGTTGAAATGTGTATTTTCAATATCTTTTAAAAATAAAAAGTCAAAAGTTGTTGTTGAGCCTTGAATCAAAATCACGATCATCGTAATTATAAGGGATAATTTCTGTCGTTTCATGCTGTGTTCCACCCTTACCAAGTAGGCTTTTTACTTAATCTTTTTTTGCCATAGACACCGACTCGTATGTTTTTTATGAAGTTAACACACAATGAACAGAATATTTCCTCTCCATTTGTAAAAGCATTTGTCCGTTCCAGAGAATATTTATAAAAAACTCTCTTAATCTATCATATTATAACTTGGCAAATATGGCTATAGCTATCTATTCAACTTTGAAAAAAGCACATACCGATAAAGTATGTGCAAAATATGTAGCGCTATCCATCCTTGAGAAAAGTACATACCTTTAACGTATGTCGAATTTCGCATCATTTGACTTATGAAGGAGGTACTCAGACACTGTGAACCAGGCAGAGTACCTTTCGAATGGACAAACTTTCATTAACAGTGATCAGCAAAGGCAGTTAGTAAATTGTCAACAACTTCTTCAACAGCATGACCTTCAATCTCATGACGGGGGATAAAATGGGCGACAGTTTTTCCCTTCAAAAGTGCCATGGAAGGCGAGGATGGTTCAATACCGGTAAAATATTCCCGCATTTTTGCAGTAGCTTCTTTATCTTGCCCGGCAAACACGGTAACGAGATGATCCGGTTTTTTCTCAGTATGTTGAATTGCATAAGTAACTGCCGGACGGGCTAGTCCCCCTGCACAGCCGCATACTGAATTAACGACAACAAGCGTCGTTCCGCTGACACCTTCCATAAACGTTTCTACTTCTTCAGCGGTTTTTAATTCTTTAAAGCCGACCCCTACTAATTCTTCACGCATCGGTTTAACAAGTTCACGCATATATTCTTCGTATGCCATTGACATCATTTATCCTCCTCATACGATTTGTTTTAGCTTTAAGTGTATAATATTTTACATTTCATTTCATAAAAAAGCAAAAGCTCTAACTATTCGGTTGTTTTCTTGCCTCGGTCATTTGTTTCCAAACCGATCCTCTTGCATTCTCTCCGCCTTCAATTCGTTCAATGGCCATCTTTATTTGCAAGGCCACTTCAAACTCAGGGTCATTCTCGGCTTCTTTTAATGCCGGCAAAGCTTTTTCATCTCCTGTTTCATATAAAAACATGGCAGCCCGCCAACGGACAATTTTACTCTTATCTTTCAATGCCTTAATCATTTCCTCCTGAGCTTCCGGAAAACCGAGATCACTTAAACAATCACCGGCTGTTCGTCTTACCGTAACTGTCTTGTCTCTTAATCCTTGATAAATATAGGGCAGCACTTTCTTATCCTTTATCATACCAAGGTATACAACAGCAAGCCTTCTAATAGACGGCTTCTCGTCATGCAACGCTTTTTCGAGGACAGGTAAATCAGCCAATGTCGGTTCTTCCATTTGTTCTAAAAGTTGATAACGTTTTTTCCAATCGGGATGATCTAAATCTTTTAGTGTCAATTTCCGATATTTTTTCTGAACAATAGACTGTTCGGGATGTAAAGCCGATTCGACAAGTGCAGCCAAACGTTCCGGAGGATAAGATGCAACAATCTCTTCTAAAATTGTTTGACCGATTTCATCAAAGTCGCCATAACGAACCCCGTGATCCACCCATTTTCTAAGAAAAACAATATTATCTTCCGGCAATTGGGCTTTTGTAATTGCCCGGACAAACTCTTCAGGCAAGGCCACACGTTTTTCTGTTTGCCCGTCAGTCAATTTTATTTGCATTGGAATCCCCTTGAACATCTGCACAAAAACTTGAACTTCCCCATAATGTTCATCGGGGCCAATAAAATTTTCTTTTTCGGTTGCTTCTTCACCGAGCGATATCCGAACCAATGGTAATATTTGTTTCCAATCCGCTTTCGGATGCCTTTCAACTGCCAAAAAGTCTGCCACATGGTAGACCCCTTTAACACCTTCAATTTCCAAAATGGCCCGGATTTCCTTTGGTGCTTCATTTAGCATCTCTTTATGGTAATTATTTCGTGCTCCTTTTGGCAATTCTTCATTAAGAATAATTTTCATCGTATGTGGACTTGGTGTCGGTTCAATTGCTTTTATTTTCATACACATTCACCTCACATTCTGCCATCTTTTTATTATCTTAATACGGAAAGTTGTCGTAACGCAAAATATTCGACTTATCTACAAAAACACTAGGCCTCTGGAACAACTATTTTGAAAGAAATTCGTGGGGCGGGAAAAAAGAAAAAGGAATATTTCAACATTTGTAGAAATATATGTGTATGCAGAATTTAATTGCATTTCAATTAAAAACGGGAGGGAACTGAGAATGAGCTTAACAAAAAAGGTAAACCATCAGCCTAAGGGAATGAAAACCGTCAATCCTTACTTAATGGTTGACAATGTGGCACAGCTAATAGACTTCATAGAAACAGTATTTGACGGAAAATTAAAGTATAAACTTGACAGGCCAAACGGAACCATTATGCATGCAGAGATGATTATAGGAGATTCAATTATTATGGCAGGTGAACCTATGGAAAAATATGGGTCAATGCCGGCATCCATGTATATGTATGTTCCAGACTGTGATGCCGTTTATGAAAAAGCACTTCAATATGGAGCAGAACCCATCATGCCCCCAACGGATATGAAGCACGCAGGTGAAAGGTACGGTGGAGTAAAAGACGGTTCAGGCAATATTTGGTGGATTGCCACTCATATTGAAGACTTAACCCCTGAAGAACAGGCGAAGAGAATTCAAGAAATGAAGGAAAACTGGGAGTAGAGTGAAACTTCCATCAATGGGGTTTTATCCCCCATTGATGGTTAGTTGAGCCAACCGGGCACTGAGACCCACTTCCTTACAAATTATGCAAAGAATCCGGTCGTATGCACTATCCTTCCGCACGTTCAGCTAAATAAGTCCATCGTTCGATTAAATATTCAAGTTCATTGTTCCACTTCTCTTCTTCTATCATTAGCTCTTGCAACAAAGAAAAATCGCTACCGGAACTTTCCATCTCCTTTTTAATTTGTGCCAATTTTTCTTCGGCTGCAGCAATTTTTCCATCAATTTCTTCCCATTCTTTTTTCTCTGCAAATGTCAATTTCTTTTTTGTCGGTTGACTTTCTTGCGGATTTTGCTTTTTGGGCGAAACCGGTTTTTTAACGTTTTTTTCTTGCTGACCGGCATTCATTTGCAAGTATTCAGTATAACTGCCAATGTATTTTTCAATTACTCCATTACCTTGAAAAATTAACAGCTCATCACAAACTTTATCGAGAAAATACCGATCATGGGAGACAGTAATGACCACACCTGAAAAATCTTCCAAAAATTGTTCCAGTACCGTTAACGTTTCCGTGTCAAGATCATTTGTCGGCTCATCCAACAGAAGTACATTCGGTTCTTCCATTAACAACTTTAATAAATACAATCGTCTCCGTTCACCACCGGACAACTTGCGAATGACCGTCCCATGGGTATGCATCGGAAATAAAAACCGTTCCAACATTTGTGCGGCCGATATGGTTTGACCATCTTTCGTATGAGTAACATCGCCCGTCTCACGAATATATTCAATCATCCGGCGATTGACATCCATATCAACCGATTCTTGGGTATAATAGGCAAGTTTAACCGTCTGACCGATTGTTATTGTTCCTTGATCCAGCGGCTCTTTTCCGGCAATTATATTTAATAAAGTTGATTTTCCGCTTCCGTTTTGTCCGACAATGCCGATTCGGTCTCCCGGTTTTACCAACATATCGAATCCTGTTAATATCGTTTTCTGGCCGAATGTTTTATATGCTTCTTTTATTTCAATAACATCTTTGCCCAGTCTTGTACCGCTAAAAGCAATATCGAGATTTTGCATATCTCCCTTTTTACGTATATCCTCTTCCAGTTTTTCAAATCGCTGAATCCGTGCTTTTTGTTTTGTCGATCGAGCTTGTGCACCACGCCTGATCCAAGTAAGTTCCTTCCGATATAAATTCTCCGCCTTTTCTCGTTGGCGTACAGATTCCTCCTGGCGAACCGCTTTTGCCTCAAGATAATTTGCATAACTGCCCTTATATACATATAAAGAGCCTTGATAAAGTTCAAAAATACGATTAGAAACGGCATCAAGAAAATACCGATCATGAGTGACAAATAGGATGGAAGCCGGATGCTTTACTAATTCATCTTGAAGCCATTCGATCATCTCGTAATCAAGATGGTTTGTCGGTTCATCCAGTAAAAGAAGATCGGCTTGGTCCATCAAAACCTCTGCTAAAGCAACCCGCTTTTTTTGTCCCCCGGATAGATTCCTGATTTTTTCATTAAAATCGGTCAGTCCAAGCTTTGTAAGCATCGTTCTTGCCCGAGAGCTGACATCCCATCCGCCAAGCTCATCCATTTTCTTTTGCAAGTCGAATAATCGGTTCAATAGTTTTTTATTATCAGGATCATTATTCAACTGTGATATTACTGTTTCGTATGCCCGAACGGTTTGATTGATTTTCGTATCACGAGATAAAATTTGTTCCAAAACGGTCAATTCATTATTTAAAATCGGATCCTGAAGCAAGATAGAAATGGAGTAATCATTCGGTTTTGTAAATTCACCGTGATCCAAATCATCTATGCCGGCAATTATTTTAAGAAGGGTTGATTTACCTGTTCCGTTAACACCGATTAAACCAATTCGTTCCTTTTCACCAATGGAAAACGAAATATCTTTAAAGATTTGCTTTTCACCGATTGTTTTTCCTAATTGATTTGCAGTCAAAATACGCATGTTTCACCATTCCACTCATAAAAATTACTGTAACCATCCTTTGAATACAAGTCCGCCATATGATTTTGTTCCATTACCTAATGTTGTAACATCTGATAAATCGATTTCCCGGTTATAATTGTTTGTTCGATGATTGATTGCACTTCATCAAGCGTCTTTTCGGTAATCGGATGGGTTTTATTAAATTTGTAAACTTGAACGGTTCTTTGGTCTAAATAGATTTGTTTATATGCTTCAAAATAGAAATCTATCGCAGGCCGTTGTTTAAAAAACTTTAAAATTCGCTTTTCTAATATTTCATTTAATGAATTCGATAAAGAATATTGAATCGAAAAATTTGCCCCCGGTTCCTCTGCCAGTGCAACCCATTCCGAAGCCAATTGCTTGAAATCTGCATTCAATTCTACTGTCATTGTTAACAGTTGTTTCCGGTCTCGTTTATGGATAAACGACATGTTAAAATTCCGTGACAGATCTGCTAAATTAACGAGATCATTCCTTTCAATGACCTTGATCTGTCCTGATAGATCATAATCGTAGACAATCCCTTCAAGAATAACTTTTATATTTTCATATGCGGTCGGATCAAACATGCTATCATCCTTTTTTCAAAAAAATTATTTCACCGATTAAGGGGGACTTTTAGGCGAAAAAAGTTTTGTTCACTAAAGACCATGACTTTTTTGATTCTTATTAAATCTTGCCAAAAACAAAGAAATTTTCCCTTCCAATATACTAAAATAGGCCGGTCACTTTTCCGCTATCATCGAGATTCATTTCCATCGCTGCAGGGCGTTTCGGTAAACCCGGCATGGTTAACATATCACCTGCATAAGCAATGATAAAACCGGCACCAACGGAGGGCTTTAATTCACGTATGGAAATCATGAAGTTATCAGGTCTACCGATCTTTGTCCGATCATCTGATAATGAATATTGAGTCTTTGCGATACAAACAGGTACATTGGCCCAACCGGCATCTTCAATGGCTTGTACCTGTCTTTTCGCTTTTGCTGATAATTTTATCCCGTCGGCACCGTATACTTTTGTAGCAATCGTTGTTAATTTCAGTTCTATTGAATCTGTTACTTCATACAATGGGGTAAATGTTTGATTGTTGTTATTTTCTAAAAGTAATGACAACAACTTGTCGGCAAGTTCTATTCCTCCTCGGCCACCTTTCTCCCAAACTTCAGTTAAAGCATAAGGAATATTTTGTTCACAACATAACTTGTCAAAAGTCGCTATCTCACTATTATAATCGCCGGTAAACCGATTAAGTGCGACAATATATGGAAGTCCAAATTGTTCCATCGTTTCTACATGTTTTTTCAAATTGGCAAAACCTTGAATCAAAGCTTCCGGATTTTCTTTATGCAAATCTTTCAAGGCAACACCGCCGTGCATTTTTAACGCCCGGATTGTCGCAACAATAACAACCGCACTTGGTTTTAATTCTCCAATCCGGCATTTAATGTCCAGAAATTTCTCGGCACCTAAATCTGCTCCAAAGCCGGCTTCTGTTATGACATAATCAGCAAGTTTTAAGGCGGTTTTTGTTGCAATCAGACTATTACATCCGTGAGCAATATTGGCAAAAGGTCCGCCATGAATAATGGCCGGTGTATGTTCAAGTGTTTGTACAAGGTTTGGCTTAAAAGCATCTTTTAATAACAAGGTCAAAGCTCCCTCAACACCCAGATCCTGAACGGTTACAGGTTCATTATGTACAGTAAAAGCGACAACGGTTCGGGCAATTCTTTCTTTTAAATCACGGAAATCTTTTGCCAAGCAAAAAATAGCCATCATTTCCGATGCTGCCGTTATTTCAAAATGATCTTCACGGGGAACACCATTTTTTTCTCCTCCGAGTCCGATAACGATATCTCTTAAGACCCGGTCATTTAAATCAATCGCCCGTTTCCAAATGATTTTTCTCGGATCAATTCCAAGTTCATTTCCTTGATGGATATGATTATCGATAAAAGATGCGAGCGCATTGTTGGCAGAGGTAATTGCATGCAAGTCACCGGTAAAATGGAGATTGATGTCTTCCATTGGGACAACTTGCGCCAAACCGCCACCGCAAGCACCTCCTTTTAAGCCCATGACCGGTCCGAGCGATGGTTCCCTTAAAGCAATGATTGTTTTTTTTCCTAATTGCTTCATGGCATCGCCGAGACCAATGGTAACCGTTGATTTTCCTTCACCGGCAGGAGTCGGATTAATCGATGTCACTAAAATTAATTTTCCGTTTGAACGAATGTGTAAACGATGAATCGCTTCATTTGATAATTTTGCTTTAAACGGTCCGTAACATTCAATTTCGTTTTCTGCCAGTCCGATTCCTGCAGCAATTTCCCGGATTGGTTTCATCTTTGCTTGTTGTGCAATTTCAATATCCGTTACAAGATTTGACATGTTTTTCCTCCTCAAGCTGTCATCAGTAAGTCTTCAATCATTGGGAAAATCACGATCCCCGCTAATTGTTTGATAAAAAATTGGCCGCATGCGGAAATTTTCTCTTCCAGTTATCTTCCTATGGATTAGAATAACAAACTTACAAAAACATACGATAAGCCTATTTTAACATGACATTTTCTGACAAGGAACATAGTTTTTTCATCATTGCTTGAATTTTCTTCCCAATAATTGGGGAAAGTAAGAAAGAGGTGAGAATATGGAAGAAATTATCGCTGTGGATCGAAACTATAAAGGTGAAATTATTAGTTTTCAAACATCCGCCGGTAGAGTGATTTCTTATCAAAAAGCAATGGACGAAATTAACGATGGTCGCATTACTGGGGTGGAAATCGTGGAAGTTCATGATGATGAAAAACCACTTATCATTAATTTAGATCATCCGGATGACGAATTTTTCATCAATTACCCACCGATATTCTAAATCATATAATTTATTTTTCCCTCACCAAAATACTCTAAACTGGTAAACCTTAAAGTTTTAAATGGGATAAACAAATGATTTATGAATAAAATGGAGGACGATAAAAAATTATGTCAATCCTCCATTTTGTTCTGCATTCGATTTAATTCTTCCAAACGTTCCGGATTTTCTTCAAAATACTGTACTAAGTCTCCAATGCGGTCAATTGCATTCCAGCTGAGATGGTGCTCAATCCCTTCGACATCATGATAAATATTTTCCTCTTCAACACCGATCATTTTCAAAAATTGTTCAAGTAAATCATGACGATATACCAACCGCTTCCCTGTCTTTTTTCCTTTCGGTGTTAAAATCAGTCCGCGATATTTTTCATAAATTAAATACTCATTTCGATCAAGTTTTTGAACCATTTTCGTCACGGATGAAGGATGAACGGAAAGTGCTTCGGCAATATCGGATACCCTTGCATACCCTTTATTTTCAATCAATAAATATATTTGTTCAATATAGTCTTCCATGCTTGGTGTCGGCATTTTATTTCCTCCACAAAATCGTATACATATGATATATATTTTACTATAATTCCTTGGTATTAACAAGATTTGCCATTGTTTTGCCTTTTTTGTCAAAGGTATTAATGATTTTCTAATATCCTCTGAAACATCTTTTCCAGTGCCTGAATTTTCTTGACTATGAATGCGCTTTATTGTATATTAAATTTAATCAAGAAATGTGATGCAATCCTTTTTTGTATGCGTTTTTTGAGAAATAATTTTTATTGACACTTTGGTGTCGGGAGAGTTTAGGAGGAAGAAAAATGCAAAACGGTAAAGTAAAATGGTTTAACAATGAAAAAGGCTATGGTTTTATTGAAGTTGAAGGTGGAAATGATGTATTTGTACACTTCACCGCCATTCAAGGTGACGGGTACAAAACACTGGAAGAAGGGCAAGAAGTTTCTTTTGACATTGTGGAAGGAAATCGTGGACCTCAAGCAGCTAATGTTGTGAAATTATAAATTAAAATTCATATAAATAGAACAGTGAATCATCTAGGCTGGTTGTTAAAGACCAGCCTTTTTGGTGCATAAAGAAAGTATAAATTCCCAACAAAAAACGACCATTCTACGCAGTTGGGGATTTTTGGAATTTTCGGCCAGGCATA
>Ga0310828_1001404_pt1 | contig 14110 bp, 8 predicted proteins | sample WT_ome_3_FD_202242 | JGI IMG/M metagenome (GOLD analysis project Ga0310828, IMG submission 202242) | Sorghum-adapted microbial communities enriched on wild type (WT) sorghum from Joint BioEnergy Institute, Emeryville, California, United... ... | reverse complement strand
TGGCGCCGCCGAACCGGACCAGGTCCGCGGCGAGCATGTTGTCCCGCATGTCGACCATGGTCACCGCGCTGGCCGCCTGCAACAGGAACGAGTCGAACACCAGCTGCATCCAGCGCCGGTTGCCGGGGCAGGAGGACGCGTCGACCAGACCGTCCGCGCAGCGCTGCTGCGACCGTGGCGTACCCGCGCCGTACCGCTGGACGAACGCCTCCCGGACCCGCAGGTTCGTCGCCGTCCAGATCTCGCCGTCGGCGTGCACCTGGGGACCGACCAGGTCGTACCCGAAGTCCGAGTAGTTGAGCGGGCTGCGGCTGGCGTCGTAGTTGCGGATGCCGGTGGCCGTGTTACCGGTGACATAGCCGCCGATCACGAACCGGGTCTCGCCCGGGGCGCGCAGGTTGTTCTCGTACAGGAACTCGGCCGCGACCAGGTCGCTCCACGACTCGCCCATCGAACCGCCATGGTTCTGGCTGATGCCGGAGTCCGGTCCGGCGATCATGCGGTTGCTGATCGCGTGGGTGTACTCGTGCCCGATCACGGTCATGTCATAGTCGCCGTCCACGCACGGCGGGTAGGCCGAGCCGGCGACCGGCTGCCACAGGAACATGTTGGTGGTGGGCGGCAGCCCGTCCCGGCCGGTGCCCTGGTTGGCGTTGTTGCGGCTGCCGGTGAGCGCGCCGGCCTGCGCGCGGCCCTGCTCGGCGTCGTTGCCCAGCCCGCCGGGCGCGATGTTCACCACCTGCATGTTCCACGCCGACTCGGTGAAGCCCAGGTGGTACGACCAGTCGTGCATCCGGTTGTGCATGGCGAACAGGTTGCTCACGGCCGCGTCCGCGTCATTGCGCTGCCCGGAGGCGAACACGTCCGGGTTGCACCGGGCCGCGTGCCACTGGTCGGTGAACGGGTACACGTAGTTCCGGTCCTCGCGCGGGGTGGCCGGAACGGCCGGTACTCCGCCCCAGTTCACCACGTTGTTGGCCGAGTTGCCGGATGAGGTGAAGGTGGGCGTGCCGGTCGTCAGGTCCAGGTCCCAGGCCTGTCCGCTGGCCGCGTCCGGTACCGTGCGCACGCAGCCCCGCGTCTTGGTCAGGCACCAGATCACCCGGGCGTCGCGGCCGGGCGGGATGTGCGCCGGCGGCGTGGCCGGGAACACCGCCCAGGTGGGGTTGTCGGAGTCGAAGTCGACGATGTCCTCGCGGACCAGGATCTCCCCGGTGCGGGCGTCCACATACGTGGTGTACCCGGCGGGCGCGGCCGCGTCGTGCGAGATCAGGGTCACCGCGTACGCGGCCCGCGGCCCGTCCGCGGGCGTGGGCACCGCCACCTCGCGGACGTCGGCCGGGCCGGTCTGGTCGGCGGAGAGCCCCGCGTCGCGCAGGGCCGCGGCCACCGCGTCGGACGCGCTGAGGGTCGCCGGTTCAGGTGCCGACGTGTCGCGGGACAGCGACGAGGTGACCCGCACGACATCCCCGCCGTCGAGCAGGATCGCCACCAGGCCATCGTGCCCGGCCGGCAGGCCGCCGAAGCGCTGTCGCAGCAGGACGACGGTTCCGGCACCGATGCCGCGCACGAGCAGCGTGTCCATGGCGGCGACGGCGGCGGCGTCCAACCCGTAGAGGTCCTGGTTGGCGATGAGGTACTGGCGGGCCGCCGCGTCCGGGTCGGCGGCGAGAGTCGCGGCCGGGCCGGTGCGGACTGCCTTGTTCGGGCCGACCGCTGCCGGGGTGCCCAGCGCGTTCCACCGCACCGTACCGAGCCGGCTGGCGGCGGCCGTTTGGCGACCGGTGGGCGCGAGTGTGCCGCGTCGGTTGTCGATGTCGCGGTGGTGGTGCTCACTGTGGTCGTACGGGGTGCCCGCGGGTGACGACGCCGGTGGTTCGGCGTCAGCGGGCCCCGCGGAAATGACGGCCGCCGCGGTGGCGACGGCGACGGAGGCGGCCAGGATCCGGCCCGGCCGGCGTTTGGGGATCAACCCAGACCTACGCAGCATCGGTCCTCCTTTTGGGTTGAGGGTGCCGCGAAGCAACTGAGAGCACCTGAGTGACTACCACACGGCCACTGTCCAAACCAGATGCCGTTGACAGTCGCTTTACGCAGGTGGTGGACGTGCGCCGCGCGGCAGTGCTGATCCGGCGGGGCCTGGGCAGGCGGCGGCCAGCACGGATAGCGTCGACAGACTTGCGTATAGAAAGGGTTCAGCCAATAATTCGAAATATTTCAACAGAACGATCTAGCCGGTCGACGGCGGTCCCGCGCGGAGGGCAACCACGCGGGACCGCCCTGTTCGGGCGTCGATGCCGATGGATCGGACCAACCCGGAAGGAGAGGTCTAGTGATCTTCAACTCGGGCCGTTCCACGATCCGTTCCACGGTGGTCGCCCTGGCGGCGGCGGCGCTCACGGTCGGCGCGGCGGTGACGGTCATAACGACTACCACGACCGTGGCCGCCGCGGCGGTCGAAGACGAGGGTGCCGACTGCCCGGTGTCGGTGCCCGGCTCGTTCCCCGCCAATTCCCGGCTGCCGGATCCGTTCCGGAGGCTGGACGGTACGCGCATCTCCACCAAGTCCGACTGGCGGTGCCGCCGCGCGGAGATTCGGGAGCTGGCGGAACGGTTCGTCTACGGTGACAAGCCGGCGAAGCCGGCGAGCGTCACCGGGACCGTGTCCAGCTCCAGCATCACGGTGAACGTCTCGCACAACGGCAGGAGCGCCAGCTTCTCCGCCAGCGTCCAGCTGCCCAGCGGATCCGGGCCGTTCCCGGCCGTCATCGTGGTGGGTGGCTTCGGCGCGGACACGGCCACCATCAGGTCCGCCGGTGCCGCCATCATCAGCTACGACCCACTGGCGGTCGGCCGGGAGGGCACGCCCCGCAACAACAAGCAGGGCGCGTTCTACACCATCTACGGCTCCAACAGCAGCACGGGCCTGCTCGCTGCCTGGGCCTGGGGGGCGAGCCGGATCATCGACGTCATCGAGCAGTCGGGCGGCAACGTGCTGCGGGCGGACGCGTTGGGTGTGACCGGGTGCTCGCGGTACGGCAAGGGCGCCTTCGCGGTCGGCGTACTGGACCAGCGCATCGCGTTGACCATGCCGATCGAGTCCGGTACCGCCGGCGTTCCCGCCTTCCGCTCGGTGGCCACGGAGAGCGGCGCGCAGCCGCTGAGCAGTGCCTACGGCGAGCAGCCGTGGCTGGGTGACGCCTTCGGCTCCTTCACCGGTAACCCGAGCGCCCTGCCCATCGACACGCACGAGCTGGTGGCCATGGTCGCGCCGCGCGGTCTGTTCATTATGGAGAATCCGCACGTCGACTGGCTCGGCGCCCGGTCCGGCAGCGTGGCGGCCCTGGGCGGGGCGGAGGTCTACCGGGCACTCGGTGCGGCCGACAACATCAGCTACTGGTCCGCCGTCCAGGACGGCACTCACTGCGCGGCCCGGGCGGAGTGGCGGACCCCGTTGCAGCAGAACATCCAGAAGTTCCTGCTGCGGACGGGCAACGCCGCCGGCGTGTTCCGGATCGCCAGCAACAAGGCCGGCAACCTGGCCGAGTGGCGGGACTGGCAGACGCCGACCCTCGCCGACGGCCCGAGCAGCTCACCGTCCAGCTCGCCCAGCCAGTCGCCGACCAGCTCGCCCAGCTCGTCGCCGACCCAGTCGCCGACCGGCTCACCCACCGGCGGGCCGACCGGCGCGTGCAGCGCCACCTACCAGGTAACCAACCAGTGGCCGGGCGGCTTCCAGGCGAACGTGACGATTCGCGCCGGCGACTCCCCGATCAACGGCTGGACGGTGGGCTGGACCTTCCCGAACGGCCAGACGATCACCCAGTCCTGGGGCGGGGTCGCGACCACGAACGGCGCCACCGTCACGGTCCGCAACGCCCCGTACAACGGTCAGCTGGCCGCGAACGGCACCACCTGGTTCGGCTTCATCGGCAGCTGGAACGGCAGCAACGGCGTGCCGGCCCAGGTGACCTGCACCAGTCCCTGACCGTCCGATGTGATCAATGGTGGTGCGCGGGAGCGGCGGTGCTCTCGCGCACCACCAGCTCTGTGACCAGATCGATCCGGCTGGTCGGCACCTCGACGCCGGCGGCCAGATCCAGCAGCATCCGGGTCGCGGTGCCCGCCATGTTGCGCACCGGCTGGTTGACCGTGGTGAGGGCGGGGTCGACCCAGGCGGCCATCGGCAGGTTGTCGTACCCGATGACCGACAGGTCGCCGGGCACGGACAGGCCGAGCCGGCGCGCCGCCCGGATCACGCCCATCGCCTGCATGTCCGACCCGGCGAAGATGGCGGTTGGCCGGTCCGGCCGGGTGAGCAGCTCGGTCGCGTGCTCGTTGCCGGCGTGGGCGGCGAACTTGCCGTACCGGACCAGGGTCGGGTCGACCGGGATGCCCGCCTCGTCGTGCGCGGACCGGAAGCCGGCCACCCGGGCCTGGCTGCACAGCACGTCCTCCGGGCCGGAGATGACCGCGATCCGGCGGTGGCCCAACTCCAGCAGGTGCCGGGTGGCGAGCAGCCCGCCGTTCCAGTTGTTCGAGCCGACGGTCGGCACCGAGGCGGAGGTGGCGCTGTCGGTGTCCACCACCACGAACGGGATCCGCCGGCGCTGCAGCTGCCGTTGCTGGGCCTGGCTGAGGTGGCACAGCACGAACAGCACGCCGAGCGGGCGGCGGGCGAGCACCGCGTCCAGCCACTGCTGGGAGGGACGGTGCCGGCCGTCCAATTGGGACACCAGTACATCGACCTTCGCGCTGGCCGCGACCGCCTCCACGCCGCGAATGATCTCCATGGCCCATACCGAGTCGAACTCGTGGAAGACCAGGTCGATCTGGCCGGTCCCGGTCGGCTGCCGCCGGCTGCGCCGTCGGTAGCGGTGCCGCTCGAGGCTCGCCTCGACCCGCGCCCGGGTCTCCGGCGCCACGTCCGAGTGTCCGTTGAGCACCTTGGAGACCGTGGTGATCGAGACGCCAACCTCACCGGCGATGGTGGCGATCGTCGGCGGGCCCGCTCGGCTAGCCGCACCGGAATTCGTCATCGAAAAGTTACCTACCGCTTGACCGGAAGTTTCGGCGTCAGACTAGCACCTTACGGCCCAGGTGAGCCCGAACCAACCCTTGACATGCCTCCTGGCAGGTGCATAAGTTGCGGCCAGATGTAACCGGCTGGTTGCCGAAATTTTCGGAGTTAAGGTGCACGTCGATACCGACCTCGCGGCGAGGGAGGCCACGCCCTGGCGCGATCCGCAGTTGACCCCGGCCGAGCGGGCCGACGCGCTGATCCCCCACATGTCGCTGGAGGAGAAGGTGGCGCAGCTGGTCGGGGTGTGGGTCGGGGCGGACGCCTCCGGCGACGGCGTCGCACCGCACCAGGCCGACATGCTGGACGGCCGACCATGGCCCGATCTGATCAAGTACGGGCTGGGCCAGCTCACCCGGCCGTTCGGCACGGCGCCGGTCGACCCGGTCGCCGGCGCCCGCTCACTGGCCGCGGCCCAGGCCGAGATCGTCGCGGCGAGCCGCTTCGGCATTCCGGCGCAGGTGCACGAGGAGTGCCTGACCGGGTTCGCCACCTGGCAGGCGACCACCTACCCGACCCCGCTGAACTGGGGCGCCTCCTTCGACCCGGATCTGGTGCAGGAGATGGCCGGCCGGATCGGCCGCTCACTCCGCGCCGCCGGGGTGCACCAGGGCCTGGCGCCGGTGCTGGACGTGACCCGCGACTACCGGTGGGGGCGTACTGAGGAGACCATCGGCGAGGACCCGTACCTGGTCGGGCTGGTCGGCGCGGCGTACGTGCGGGGCCTGGAGGAGGCCGGCATCGTGGCCACCCTCAAGCACTTCGCCGGATACTCCGCGTCCCGGGGCGGCCGCAACCTGGCGCCCGCCCCGATGGGGCGCCGCGAACTGGCCGACATCATCCTGCCGCCGTTCGAGATGGCGCTGCGGCTGGGCGGCGCGCGGTCGGTGATGAACTCCTATGCCGAGATCGACGGTGTCCCGGTGGCCGCGGACGAGGAGCTGCTCACCGGCCTGCTGCGCGAGGAGTGGCAGTTCGCCGGCACGGTGGTGGCGGACTACTTCGCGGTGCGGTTCCTGCAGACGCTGCACGGCGTGGCGGCCGGTCCGGGGGACGCCGCCGCGCTCGCGCTGACCGCCGGGATCGACGTCGAACTGCCCAATGTGGACGCCTACGGCGCGCCACTGATCGAGGCGGTGCGGTCCGGCGCGGTGGACGAGGCACTGGTCGATCGGGCGCTGCGCCGGGTGCTGACGCAAAAGGCCGAGCTGGGGCTGCTCGACGAGGGGTGGCAGCAACTGCCCGACGATGTGGCAGATCTGCGGTTCGACGACGAGGCGAGCCAGCAGGTCGCCCTGCGTCTGGCGCGGGAGTCCATCGTGCTGCTCCGCAACGAGGGCGCGATCCTGCCCCTCGCCCCGCACCAGCGGGTGGCGCTGGTGGGTCCGGTCGCGGACGACCCGATGGCCATGCTCGGGTGCTACTCCTTTCCGGCGCATGTCGGCGTGAGCCATCCCGAGCACGGGATGGGTGTGGACATCCCGTCGCTGCGCGACGCGCTGAGCAAACTCTGTCCACAGTTGACGTACGCACCGGGCTGCGCGATCACCGGCGAGGACACCTCGGGCATCGCGGAGGCGGTCGCCGCTGCCGCGGCGGCCGACGTGTGCGTGCTCGCGGTGGGCGACCGCGCCGGGCTGTTCGGTCGAGGCACGTCCGGCGAGGGTTGCGACGCGGCCGACCTGCGCCTGCCCGGAGTGCAGCCGCAGTTGGTGCGCGCGGTGCTCGCCACCGGCACGCCGGTGGTGCTCGTCCTGCTCGCCGGCCGGCCGTACGCGCTGGGCGACGAGGTGGCCGCCGCGGCCGGCATCGTGCACGCGTTCTTCCCGGGCCAGCTCGGCGGCCAGGCGCTGGCCGAGGTGCTCACCGGCGCGGTGAACCCGTCCGGCCGGCTGCCGGTCAGCGTGCCCCGGGACGCCGGCGGGCTGCCGACCACCTACCTGTCCCCGCCGCTGGGGCAGCGTTCGCAGGTGTCGTCGGTCGACCCGACCCCGGCGTTCCCGTTCGGGCACGGGCTGAGCTACACCACGTTCGAGTGGTGTGACGCGGGTCCGGTGGGATCCACCGACTGGGCGGTCGACGGGGAGGCGACGGTTCAGGTCACGGTTCGCAACACCGGGCCGCGGGCCGGCACCGAGGTCGTCCAGCTCTACCTGCACGATCCGGTCGCGCAGACCACGCGGCCGGTGCACCGGCTGGTCGGCTTCACCCGCGTGGAGCTGGCGCCGGGGGAAGCCGCGCGGGTGACGTTCGTGGTCCCGGCCGACATGGCGTCGTTCATTGGCCGGCGCGGCCGGCGCATCGTCGAGCCGGGCGAGGTCGAGCTGCGCTTCGGCCGGTCCAGTGGGGATGTCGTGGCCGCCGTGCCGTTGCGCATGGTCGGCGACGAACGCGAGGTCGGCCACCAGCGGCAGCTCCGGTCGCACGCACGCGTGGCACGGCACTCCAGCGAGGAGGCCCACCGATGAGTACATCCAGGACGCTCGACCTGCCGCCGGACACCATCGAACCCCGTCCGGCCGGGCCCAGCACCGCACCGCCGCCGCGCCCCCGCCGCCGGACCTGGCGGTACGCGCTGCGCCGGGACTGGCAGCTGTACTCCCTGGCGATCCTGCCGCTGGCGTTCTTCCTGATCTTCCGGTACCTGCCGATGCTCGGCAACGTCATCGCGTTCCGGCGCTACCAGCCGGGCGGTAACCTCTTCGGCGAGACCTGGGTCGGCCTGCGCTACTTCGAGCTGTTCTGGAACGACCCGACGTTCTGGCGGGTGTTCACCAACACACTGATCATCGGCGGGCTGACCCTGCTGCTCTGCTTCCCGGCACCGATCATCCTCGCCCTGCTGCTCAACGAGGTGCGCACCCGCTGGATGAAGCGGACCGTGCAGACCATCTCGTACATGCCGCACTTCCTCTCCATCGTCGTGGTGGCCGGCATCGTGCTGGACATGGTGGCGGTGGACGGTGTGGTCAACCAGGCGCTGCGGGCGGTCGGCCACGATGCCATCGCGTTCATCCAGGAGCCCGGCTGGTTCCGCACCATCTACGTCTCCTCGGAGATGTGGCAGACCGTCGGTTGGGGCACGATCCTCTACCTCGCCGCGCTGACCACCATCGACCAGGACCTGTACGAGGCGGCCCGGGTGGACGGCGCGAACCGCTGGCGGCAGACCTGGCACGTGACCCTGCCGGGCATCCGGCCGACCATGGTGACCCTGCTGATCCTCAACATCGGCACCTTCATGGCGGTCGGGTTCGAGAAGATCCTGTTGCTGTACAACCCGTTGACGTACCCGACGGCGGACGTCATCTCCACCTACCTGTACCGCGTCGGCGTCACCGGCGGCAGCTTCAGCTACGCCGCCGCGATCGGGCTGTTCGAGGCCGTGATCGGGTTGACGCTGGTGCTCTCGGCGAACGCCATCTCCCGTCGCACAGTGGGGGCGAGCCTGTGGTGAGCATCGTCGCGAAGACATCCCGGCCGAGCAGGATCCGGCCGACCCGGGGCTACCGGGTGTTCCAGGCGGTCAACGGCGTGGTGCTGACCGGTGTCGTCGTGGTGACCCTGCTCCCGTTCGTCAACATCATCGCCCGCTCGTTCAGCTCGGAGGGGCCCATCCGGGCCGGCGAGGTCAGCCTGTGGCCGAAGGGCTTCAACCTCACCACGTACAAGCGGGTGCTGACCGACTCGTTGTTCTGGACCAACTACCGCAACACCGTGATCTACACCGTCGTGGCTACCGCCATCGCGATGGTGTTGACCACGTGCTACGCGTACGTGCTGTCCAAGAAACACCTGAAGGGCCGCACGGCGCTGATCGGGATCGCCGTCTTCACCATGTTCTTCAACGGTGGCCTGATCCCCAACTACGTCCTGGTCAACGCGCTCGGCATGCGCAACACGATCTGGGCGATCGTGGTGCCCAACGCCATCAGCGTCTTCAACCTGCTGGTGATGAAGGCGTTCTTCGAGAGCCTCCCGCAGGAACTCGAGGAGGCCGCCGCGGTCGACGGCATGAACACGTACCGCACCTTCCTGTGGATCGTGCTGCCGTTGTCCAAGGCGGTGTTGGCCACGATGGTGCTGTTCTACTCCGTCTCCTTCTGGAACTCGTGGTTCTCTGCCTTCCTCTACATGGACAAGCAGAACCTCTTCCCGGTCACCGTCTACCTGCGCAACATGATCGTCAGCGCGACAACCGGTTCGGACGTCTCGTCCAGCAGCGACTTCGCGTTGCAGGTCGGGGCGAACATCCGGGCAGTGACGGTCGTGCTCACCGCTTTGCCCATCATGCTCGTCTATCCGTTCATCCAGCGGTACTTCGTCTCCGGGGTCATGCTCGGCGCGGTCAAGGGCTAGCGCCGTGCCCCCAACCCTTTCACGGAAAGAGGTGTTCTCATGCACCAGCTAACCCGGCGTCAGTTGCTCGCCGCCGCTGGCGGCGCCGCCACCTTCATTCTGGTCGGCTGCGGCGACGACGGGGACGACAGCGGCGGTCAGGACCTCGACAGCAAGCGGGTCGGCGCCATGGAGAACTACGGCGTCGGTGACACGTTCAAGGCCACCGAAGAGCTGACCTTCTCCATCGCGATCCTGGACAACGCGGCGTACCCGTACAAGGCGGACTGGCAGTTCTTCCAGGAGCTGACCAAGCGGACGAACGTCAAGTTCGACCCGACGGTGATCCCGGGCAGCGACTACAACCAGAAGCGCAGCGTCATGATCGCCGCCGGCAATGCCCCGTGGATCATCCCGAAGACGTACCACCCGTCGGAGGAGGAGTACATCGCCGGCGGCGCGATCCTGCCGGTGAGCGACTACGTCCACCTGATGCCGCACTTCCAGGACAAGGTCAAGAAGTGGAACCTGCAGCCTGACATCGACTCGCAGCTCAAGCAGGCGGACGGCAAGTACTACCTGCTACCCGGCCTGCACGAGGACGCCTGGCTGGACTACTCGCTGGCGATCCGCACCGACATCCTGTCCCAGCTCAACCTCCAGGTGCCGACGACCTGGGACGAGCTGACCAACGTGCTGCGGGCGATGAAGCCGCTGGCCGGCCCGTACCCGTTCTCCGACCGGTGGAGCAAGCAGCCAGAGGGTCCCGGCGCGAACGCCCTGCTGGCCCACATGAGCGACGCGTACGACACCCGCGCTGGGTGGGACTGGCAGCCGTACCACTGGGACTCCAATGCCGGCAAGTTCGTCTTCCCCGGCGCGACGGACAACTACCGGAAGATCCTGGAGTACCTCAACGCGCTGGTCAACGAGAAGCTGATGGACCCGGAGAGCTTCACCCAGGAGGACGACCTGGCCCGGCAGAAGTTCGCCACCGGCAAGTCGTTCGTGATCAGTTGCAACGCTCAGACGGTCGTCAACGAGCTGCGCAAGGACCTCACCGAGAGGAACCCGAAAGCGACCGTGGTGAAGATCCCGCGGTTGATGGGGCCGATGGGCGCGACCAAGCGGCAGAGCCGGCTGGAGAACGGCGTCATGATCTCCAAGAAGGCGCTGGACAGCAAGAACTTCGTCGCGATGATGCAGTTCGTCGACTGGCTGTGGTACTCCGACGAGGGGCAGATGCTGGCCAAGTGGGGCGTCGAGGGCCAGACCTACACCGGCAGCGTCGAGGACGACACCTTCAAGCTCGCCCCCGACGTGGACTGGGCGGGCCTGAACCCGAGCGGGACCAAGCAGCTGAACGTGGACTACGGCTTCTTCAACGGCGTCTTCGCCTACGGCGGCAGCACCAAGTTCCTCAACACCCAGTTCACCGAGGAAGAGAAGAAGTTCCAGGAGGTGATGGCGCAGCGCCAGCTCCGGCCGGCCGAGCCGGCGCACCCGCTCACCCCCGAGGAGCGCGAGCAGACCACCTTGTGGGCCACCGCGCTGAAGGACCACGTCAACCAGCAGTCGCTGCGGTTCATCCTCGGCCAGCGGCCACTGTCCGAATGGGACGCGTACGTCCAGGAGCTCAAGGGCAAGAACATGGACCAGCTCATGGAGGTCCACAACAAGGCGTACGAGCGGTTCAAGAAGGAGCACGGCTGACCGTTGCGGATCACTGTTCCTGAACAACCGACCGGCCGGTTGCCCGACGCGTGGCGTGCCTGCGTCGGCACCGGCCGGTTCGACCTGGCCCTGCGCCGCGACTACCAGGACTCGCTGGCCCTGGTCCAGCGGGAGATCGGCTTCCGGCACATCCGCGGCCACGGGCTGCTCAGCGACGGGGTCGGCGTCCACCGGCCGTACGAGTACGGTGGCACGCGGCGCGTGCTGCATTCGTTCACCTACGTCGACCAGGTGATCGACGCGTACCTCGGCCTGGGCATCCGCCCGTTCGTGGAACTGGGCTTCATGCCGTCCGGGCTCGCCTCCGGCGACCAGACGGTGTTCTGGTGGCACGGCAACGTCACCCCACCCCGGTCCTGGCGCGAGTGGGCCGACCTGGTCAGCTCGACCGTGCGGCACCTGGTGGACCGGTACGGGCTGGCCGAGGTGCGCGGCTGGCCGATCGAGGTGTGGAACGAGCCCAACCTGACCCAGTTCTGGCAGGACGCGGACGTCGCCGCCTACCACCGGCTGTACCAAGTGACCGCGACCGCGGTCAAGGAGGTCGACGCCGGGCTACAGGTCGGCGGCCCGGCCATCTCCCCCGGCTCCGAGGCCGATGACTGGCTGACCCGGTTCGCCGAGTTCGTCACGGACAACGCCGTGCCGGTGGACTTCATCAGCCGGCACGCGTACAGCTCCGGCCCCGCCCAGCACGTGCCGTTCGGCGTGCACCAGACGCTGGCGCCCGCGACCACCCTGCTGGAGCAGTTCGCCCAGCCGCGGCGCGCGCTCGCCGGCACATCGCTGGCCGAACTGCCCGTGCACATCACCGAGTTCAACTCCTCGTACCGGCCGGACAACCCGGTGCACGACACCGCGTACCACGCCGCCTACCTGGCCCCGGTGGTGACCGCCGGCGGTGACCTGGTTGACTCCTTCTCGTACTGGACGTTCAGCGACGTGTTCGAGGAGGTGGGCGTGCCGACCGCGCTGTTCCACGGCGGGTTCGGCCTGCTCACCCACTGCCAGGTCAAGAAGCCCACCTACCACCTGTACGCGTTCATGGCCCGCCTCGGCGACCAGGTGCTGGCCCGCGGCCCGGACCACCTGGTCACCCGGGACGCCGACGGTCGGGTCGCCGTGCTGGCGTGGGCGATCGACCCGGGTACCCTGCGGCTGTCGATTCCGGTGCGGGCGACCGCGCCCCAGGCGGCCGGGCGGGACGGCCCGCCCCACGCCGCCGGTCAGGACGGCCCGCCCCACGCCGCCGGTCCGGACGGCCCGCCACCCGGCCTGGAGCACGGCCGGCCGGCGCCTTCGGCGTTCCTGTCCCGCTCGTCGGTGAACGAGGAGGCGGGCAACGCCTGGACGGCGTGGTGCGAGATGGGCCGCCCGCGATCCCCCCGTCCGCGCCAACTCGACACGCTGCGGGAAGCCGCCGAGCCGGTCCGCAGCCACCGCAGCCTGCCGGTGACCGGCGGTCGGGTGGATCTCGACCTCACCCTCGCCCGGCACGAGGTGACCCTGGTCGAGGTCACCCCGGTGATCGACGAGACCCCACCGTGGTGGGACGAGATGCGGATACCCGGCTATGAGTGAGGCCACCCAGGCCCGCCAGTTCGGGGAAGGACCGCTGTCCCGCATCGCGGCGCTCGTCTACACCCTGCTCGTCATCGAGCTGAACCTGCTGGTCGCGGTGCTGCCCGGGGTGGTGCCGCTGGTGCTGCTGGACCGCGACGCGAGCAATCTCCCGCTCGTCGCGGCCTGCGCGCTCCCCCTCGGCCCAGCTCTCTCCGCCGCGCTGTACGCGCTGCACCGGCGCAGCCGGGACATCACCGAAATCAAGCCCGCGGCGGCGTTCTGGCGCGGCTACCGGATGAACCTCTCGGGCGTACTGCGGGTCTGGGTCCCGTGGCTGGCCTTCCTGACCGTCGTCGGGGTCAACCTGGCCTACTTCTCGGCCACGAACGTGCCTGGCTGGTGGGCGGTGCTGCTGGTGCTGATCGCGCTGGCGGCCGCCCTGTGGATGGCGAACGCCCTGGTGATCACCTCCCTCTTCGTGTTCCGGGCGGTGGACATCGCACGCCTCGCGACGTACTTCCTCCTCAAGCGGCCGGGTGTGACGCTGGGCAACGCCGGTGTGCTGGTGACCGCGGCCGCGGTGACCTACGCCGCCTCCGAGGCGGCGCTCGCGCTGGCGGGTTCGATCCTCGCCATGATCCTGTTGCTGACCTGCCGCCCCATGATCACCGAGGTGCACGAGGAGTTTGTGGCATGACCCTGCCCGCGACCGCGAAGGTGCCGTACGGCGGGGACTACAACCCGGAGCAGTGGCCCGAGGAGGTGTGGCAGGAGGACTACCGCCTGTTCGACGCCGCCCGGATCGACACCGTCACGCTGGGCGTCTTCACCTGGGCGCTGGTCCAGCCCGCGCCGGACGTGTACGACTTCTCGGTGCTGGACCGCATCGTCGAGCGCGCCACCGCGGCGGGCCGCAACATCTGCATGGCCACCGGCACCGGGGCGCACCCGGCCTGGCTGGCCCGGGCGCACCCCGAGGTGACCCGGGTGGACTTCGAGGGGCGTCGGCACCGGTACGGCCAGCGGCACAACTCCTGCCCCAGCTCCCCGGTGTTCCGCCGGCTCTCCACGGAACTCGCCCGCCGGGTCGCGGCCCGGTACGCCGACAACCCGGCGATCGTGGCCTGGCACGTCGGCAACGAGTACGGCGGGGCGTGCTACTGCGAGAGGTGCGCGGCCGGCTTCCGCGACTGGCTGCGCGCAAGATACTCCACTTTGGACCGGCTGAACGAGGCCTGGTACACCAGGTTCTGGTCGCACACCTTCACGGACTGGGAGGAGATCGAGCCGCCGTCCGCGCTCACCGAGCACTGGCGCGGGCCGGAGCACACCGCGTTCCAGGGCATCACGCTGGACTACCGGCGGTTCATGACGGACGCCATGCTCGCCAACTTC
>Ga0310828_1001400_pt1 | contig 14193 bp, 7 predicted proteins | sample WT_ome_3_FD_202242 | JGI IMG/M metagenome (GOLD analysis project Ga0310828, IMG submission 202242) | Sorghum-adapted microbial communities enriched on wild type (WT) sorghum from Joint BioEnergy Institute, Emeryville, California, United... ... | reverse complement strand
CAGATGATCGGTATCGATTACAACATTCAACACAAATTCGCGTTCGCTCGAATTGCCGACCTTGTCGGAGGCAGTCACCCTGAGGGAATGGTCGCCTGCCGCAAGAGTGAGGGCGGCGATCCTTACCGGATTGGCCGCAGGTACACCATCCAGCGTCACCGATACTTCCTGCACGCCGCTGAGCGGATCGCTTACCGGAATGTACACACTGGGCGAATCGGTCTGCAGGATGCTGAGGGTATCCGGTTCCCCAATTTCGGGACCGGTCTTGTCGATTCCCACGATCCGCTTTCTGGTTTCCTCGACATTGCCGAACCGGTCCTCCGACCGGAACTGCACATTGTAGATCCCATCCCGGGTGAACCGGTAGACGGCATTGGTTACCGCTGCCGCTTCCTCTTCCGGACTTGCCGTATCGGGGTTCAAAGCCGTCCGGTAAACCGAATCGGCAACAGTTATCCAATCTCCACCGTTGATCCGGTATTCCGTGCGCTTCACTCCGGATCCCCCGGGATTGTCCGCTGCCGAAAAACCGATCCCGACGTCCTTTCCGTTAAACGTTCCCTCACCTGTGATTCCATCGACTTGAATCGTGGTCTCAGGCGGGGTTTCGTCCACGATTTCCTCAGCCAACGGAATGCGGAACGCTGCGCCCTCCGCAATATTGTAAACGAAGCCTTTGCTGAAATCGTTCGCGTCGCTCCAGCTGCGGATCAGCGTGACGTCCCCCAGGTCAAGCGCTGCCAGATTTCCGGATCGCCGGGCTGCCCCTTCGATCCGGTAGCTGCCGTTCTGCGTGCCGTCATTATCGATGTAGAGATAGGAACCCGCCAGCTGGTCAAGGTTCCCGGCGTTTTCATTCAGCTGCACGGTCATTTGATTATCGTTGCTCAATTCCTTCGTAAAATCGGCGACCGTTCCGGTGATCGCCGGACGAACGGCTGAGACGGCGCCAATTTCCATACCGTCATTCAGATACCCGCCGACCTGATGGCCGTCTTTTTCGGAATAGACACCGAAAAATCCCTGGAACTGAAATTTGCCGTCCACGATATACGTTATGTCCGAATGAAGGGCGCTGATAATGTAATCGGTTCTGCCGTTTTTCAGCACAACTTTGACTGCTTTCACATCGGCATCCGCCGGCTGTCCGCCTGCCGTTACCGGAGCCGGGCCGATCGCTTCGATGAATCGGTCCGATCGATAAGGTTCAATGACGGAGGTAAAGGTGCTGTCCAGATTGTCGCCCGACCGGTGTGCGATCAGATATCGGAGAGCGCTCGGGTTCCCCGGTTTATTGGTCGGCGGCACCCCGTCCGCGAGGGCCACGTCATCCGTCTGTCCGAGCATCGTAAGCCGCAAATGTACATCGGTGGCCGCATGAGGGCCGTTGCCGTACATATCCCATGTATCTTTCACATTCCAGTCCACACTGAACTGCGCGGGTGGGTTCGTATCCTTTTCGACATTTTTCAGATAATGGAATCCGGCCCCCTGGTAATTGGGCCCTGCTACACTGTCGTCCTCCGGCCTTTGCCCATAAGGCACATCCGGGCCGGCATAAGTCCCGGAAGGTTGCGCTGTCAAATGCAGACCTTCCGTCGTTACCGCACCTTCCGCGGAATGGAAGCTGAAATGATGATCATGCCCGCCTTTGACACGGAAGAAATCAACGGCGTACGAATTGGCGTCGTCAACTTTGATCAAGGCCGTGGTCCGTTTGTACAGCTCCGTCTGCGGATATACCTTCGGCGCTTCCACATCAATGAGCTTGACCATGCTGCTGTCATCGTAATGCCGGGGGAGGGCCGCTTCCTGAAACTGCTGTTTCGTTTCATCCACAATAACGGTATTGTGACTGACGGTATTGTTCTCCCATTCATACCTTCGGGGATGGACCGTATCGGCGAACTCCGGATAGCCGAGATCGGGAAGCAGATCGAGATTGAACGCGTGCATGCCGATATTCAGCGTATCTCTATGGCCGTGATGTCCGTTGTTGCCGTAATACATCCATAAATCCCTCTGTGTGTTCACGTTGGCGGGGTTGTTCTTTACTTCCTGCGCCGCCTTGTCGTAAAGCTGAAGCTGGATGACGCCCATCTTGTAGTTGGTGGCGGTATCTCTCTTGCCTGCTCCTGTAAAAGTAATGGTGTGCGTCCCTGCGGCCAGCGGAAGATTGGCGATGGTTTCAAGGCTGGCCGATGCGCCGCTCGATCCGAAAAAGTCGAATCGGGCGACCTTCCCGCCATCGATCAGGATATCGTAAATGCCGTAGCTTTGCGCCTTGAACGGCTTCAGGTCAATCTCATACTGATCTGTTTTCGGCACGGCAAATTCAAACGTAATGCGCTGATTTGCCGACTCCGCGTTAAACTGCAATGTGCCGGAATTGGCATACAATTGGTAATCGGCTGTGGCATCGGTAACTTTCAATTTGCCGAAATTGAGGCCCAGTCCCGAAAATCGCTTCGTGTTGACCCCGTCGCGCAAAGCGGTAAATCCATAGCCGGTCAGGTTGCTGCTTTTCAGATTCAGCGGACCCTGCCGCTCAATCACCCCGGCAATCTTTTCCGCGATTCCCTCCGGATCCGGCGTAAAAATATCGCCGTGAATTCCATCCGTCCGATTTCCGTTCAAAAAGTAGACCAGCTGCGCGAAAATCGGGTCTCCGAATTTTTCGAACGCTTTGATGCACGGGTTGAGATCCAACAGGTTCAGCGGGCCGCCCGTGTTCCCCGTGTCCCCGATTTGCGGGAAATAATGGTCGCTGAGCATTAACGGATAGAAGGCCGAAAACATTTTGCGGAATTTGACATTTTGATACAAATCCGCCGCCGGATACAGGTCATATCCGTCCAGGATGTCGGCAATTTGTTCGAATTGTCCAAGCCAGAGCTTGTTATACCCCGGCGCGGCTTCAAAGCCGAAACCGTCCCTGTCGACATCGTCGACAAGCGAGGCCAAAATATTGCCGCCGGTCACGCGATAAGGGTTTTTTTCCAAGCCTCCGGCCTGAAAATCGAAATCGAGCCATTCCTTTGTTTCCGGCAGCGTATCCAAAACGACGGCCGCAAGCGCCAGGGTGCTCTGATGCATGCCGGTATTGCCGCGGATCTGAGCTTTCCGCACCGCCGGATATACCTGGCGGATAATCCCGTCCTCGATATTCCGGCGGATCCCCGTGCCCGATTTTTTCAGAACGCCGAGATGGTAGGCATCCGACTTGGCACTAAGGAAACCGGAAATTTCCGGATCGTCCATAACCGGGAAAAAAGCGTCATACGCGCTGATGAAGTTATTGACAAGTCCCGTTTCCCAGATGGAGCCGACTACTTTGCCTTGTCCCGTTCCACCGTGGGAATTCAAATATACGGAAGAATCATACGCGGAGATGTCCATGTCCGGATAAACATCGGCGATCCGGTCCAGAAGAATTGTGCCTGCGCGGGCATATTTGACGTCTCCGGTATAAATGAAGGCATCCCTCAGGGCGCTAACCGCCTGGGCGATCAGTCCCCCGTGCCAGACGGCCCAATGGTTGTAATAGGCGATGAACGTCCATCGGCGGCCGTTTTCATCCACCCAGCCGAATCCGTCGTCAACTCCCCAATCGAGGCCTTTGTCGGGATAGAGCGTGTTGACCAGCAGGCTCCTGTCCGCAAGCTCCGGGCGGAAGATTCCATGATCATCCAGACCGCTTTGATAGTAAGCGCCGAAATCGTTGGTCGGGAATTGATACCCGCTGCTGGGGTCCGTCAGCTTCCATGGATTGTTGACCGGATCGGCCACCCACGGATAGTTGCCGTATTTGTTGATCTCCAGACCGGTAATCGGACTTCCCAACTGCTGGTTCACCCCGTAGCTTCGCGGAAGGCTCTGGGGGGTGACCATGTTCCAGAGGTAGTCATAGCCCAGCGCCAGAAATTTGTCCGCGTTCGCCACCGCATTATCCCTGATATTTTTCGCCCATTCGTACTTTGCGATATTGTCTCTGGCCGCGGCAATCTTGGCCGGTGTGTAATAGGTGCTTCGCGTTTTGCTGCTGGACACCATCCGGGAAGTGATCTCCACACCGGCCGACATGGCGGAGCCGTCGAGGGAACAGGAGGCCGTGATGCGGGCCGTTCCCGTCCCAACAGCATGAACGATGCCGCCGGAATCGACCGTCGCAACCTGCGTATCGCTGCTCTCATACGTGCACTCGGCCGCGGACAAGTCGGCAGGCTCTCCGGTGCTCAGCGACCCGGTCAGCTCCAGCGGAAAGGCATCGCCAAGAAAAAGGGCGGTTCTGTACAGACGCGCTGTCAGCTGCTGCAGCGCGGAATTGACAATTTGCAGTTCAAGTTCGGCGGAACGGGTCACGCCTCCCAATGTTACATCTGCGTGAATGGCAGCCTTTCCCTTGGCCCGCGCCGTTACAACACCGGATTCATCCACCGTAGCCGCCGATTCGTTCAAACTGCGGTAAACGATCTCCGCATCCTTCAAATCAACGGGCGTCCCGTCATCGAGCGTTCCCGACACTTTGAGCGTCGCGGAAGATCCGACGGAAATTTGCAGCTTATCCGATGTCAACGACACGTGCCCCAAAATTTTATCATTGACCGTAATCGGGATGTCGGCCTCTTTTGTCACTCCATTCAGGGTGACCGTCGCACGAATGGTGGCCGTTCCCGGTTGAACGGCCTTAACGATACCTCCGGAATCGACGATTGCAATCGATTCATCCGTGCTTGTAAAGCTTTTCACAGCTTCGGCCAGCGTCCCGAGATCGAGACTGCTTCCGTCCCCGAGCGTACCGGTTACTGTGAGCCGCGACGTTTGTCCGGCCATCAATTCAGGCTTTTCGGACGCCAGTTGAACTGACACCAGCGAAGGAAGCGCTTCCGATTTCACCAGGATCATCTCCCCGGGATACATATGATAGTAGCCGGCCTTTTGCTTGACCTTCAGCGTCAGCTGATGCACACCCTGCGACACTCCGATAGGTCCCATGGAAATCGGGCCTTTTTCCGGAATGTAGGTACTGGAATAAAAATTATACTCGCCGATTTCCTTTCCGTCGATCAGTATCGACGCAATCGAACCGCTGCCCGCTCCGGCCCCGTTAAACTGAACGGTATAAAATCCGGTTTCCGGAACATGAAAACGGATGGTAATGTAGTGTCCGATATTCCGGGCCTGCACCTGAATCCCGTAGACCTGATGCCGGAAAGAACCATCGGGTAAATAGACATCGGTAATTTCCCAGCCGGCATCCTCGATCTTCGAATCGACTGGCAATTTGAAATCGTATTTGTACGTTCCGGATTCGCCACCGGAAGCCGCTGTTTCGGCTGCCATCCCGGCGTAGACGGGAAAGCTTCCCGTTACCAGGCTCAACAGCAATACGACAACCAGAAATGGAGCCGTTCTGTATTTGCCAACCACCACAATGCCGAACCTCCCTGATCATTTTTGAAGTTGCAAATCCGTCCATTCCGCCCACCTGATTCGTTAAGGGTCTATCAATTACAAAGAATCCCCCCTTGTCCTGTTGGCATTGACCCGGATTTGGATACAGGTCGCATACCTATTATTCCATGGATTTCCTTCCATTTCCTTCAATCCGATCCGATATTTTTCCAAAAAAACAAAAAAAACCGCCTCTTTAAGGAGACGGTTGACCGTTCCGGCAAGAACAGAAGATGAAACCGCTCATTCCTGCAGCCGGCGCAGTGCCTGAGCATAGTAAAACTGTCTTCGTTCCAAAGTCCACGCATCGGGCGATGCCGGCGAGACGGAACCGCCGCCTGTTCCGCCTGCCGCCAGTTCCGCCATCCAGCGGCTTTCGAGCGCCGCGGCTTGCAGCGGCTGAAGCCTGACCGCCGCTTCATACAGTTCCTCCAGTTCGTTCCTTGCGGCGAAAGACGTCCAAGCTTCAAGGTAGCCCTCTTTCAAATGCATGATTACATCCTTCGGCTGAGAGCCGCTTAAATGGTGCAGGAATGCGGCCGCCGAAATAAATGGATGGGCCACCGCGCTCCAGGCCCAGTCGTAAAACACGATCCCCTCCGGAACGAGCCGGATATTGTCCGGACGCAGGTCCCCATGATCCAATGAAAGCGGGACCGCACCGGCCTGCAACAGGCGGCAGCTTTCCTGCCAGCGGACGATCCCGGCCGCCAGCCTCCGCGTTTCCCCGGCCGTCAGGCGGTAGGGCGAACCCTCCAGCCATTTGCCGGATTCCTCCGGAAGGCTGCCGGCGAATGCGGACAGTGCCTCCGGGCGAAGATCGTGGAACGGATAAGCCGACTGCCGGTTCCGGATCCATTGCACCGCCCGGATCTGAAGCGCGGCCCATTCCTGCATGACCCTCAGCAGAACATCCGGGCCCGCATCAGGAGGCAAATCCTTCCCTCCCATGTCCTTCATCAGCACGCAGCCAAGCCGCTCGTCCGCGGCGATCCACTCCGGCAGCGGCAGTACCCCCCATTCTTTCAATTGGCGGGTAATCGCCAGTTCCCGGATGAAAACGGCGGACGGAATCTTCAAATACAGATCACCCTGTGCAGTCGGGCAGCGAAACACGCTGGAAACATAAGCCGATTTGATCTGTCGGGGCGCGCCGGCCGGCTCAATTCCCTGCATACGAAAGGTTTCATTCAGCCAGTCCAGATAGATTCCGTAACCTCCGGAGGAAATCCAGGGCATGGAGCAAGGAGCCGAGTAATAGCAGGAAAGATCGGCAAGCATGCGGGAAAGAAGCGATCCCGCGGGCGCCCCGGCGGCAGCGGTATCGTGCCGGATCCAGGAACCCGGGACAGACCTGTTCTCCCCTTCGTAATGCGGCTCCAGGACGAAGACCGTCGATTCGGTAAATTCGGATTCAAACAGGTACCGCCTGTACACCGGTATGCCGTACACCCGTTCAAACCAGCGGTTGTAGGCATCCGGTTCTTCGAAACCGATCAGATCCGGGACTTCCCGGTCGTAGACCGGGCATCTCCAGCCTTTCCCGCCGGCAATTCCGTAAACCTCATGTCCGCGATCGCGGGATAAAATAAAGTATAGCGGTTTTTCCTTCATCGCTTCTTCCGAACCCTCCGTCCCTGCCCCGAATTTTCCGATCCTGTCTTGTGCGGGCGCTACCCACAGTCTAGCAAACGGACTTTGCCTCGTAAACGCTTCATTTTAAACCGGTCCAATAAAATATCCATGTTCAAAACATACGGAATCGTCCCCCCCCCCAAAATGAATCGTTCCCCCGAATACTTTGGTTGGGGAGAACGGACAAGCCGCTTTAGCTCCATTTTCCATACTGCCGGATGCATGTTGCGAAAGTCACCGCTATAAGATTTTGCAATGGTCAAAAGATTATGGAGGTGCTTGGACAAATGAAAGGACAGTATACCGAAGAATTTCGCAAAGAATTGGATACGGAATGGCTGGACTTGATTCTCAAAGCCCGCACATTAGGCATTACCAAAGAGGAAATCCGGCACTTTTTGTCAGAAGGAACGCAGGACAGCAAAACTGGCACAAGATTACGCTTGATCTTGAATTCATATGGCAAGGCTCCCTTGTAAACCCGTTTCTTTTTGATTCTCCCCTTTTTTTGGAAAATAATGCAAACGTTTTCATTCCAATTCCATGGAATTTTCATTACACGTGCCGCCGTTTTTCTGATAATATGAATAATTAGAGAGAATGTTCGCCAACAAGGGGGATATCGTCGTGATTGGAAGACGCGTCAAGCAGCTTCGTTCGGAAAAAGGCCTTTCCCTGAACGAGCTCGCCGAGAGAGCCGGTGTTGCCAAATCTTATTTGAGCACCATTGAAAGAGATATTCAATCGAACCCCTCCATCCATTTTCTGGAGAAAATTTCCGCTGTTCTGGAAGTCCCGATTGAAACATTCTTCCATGAAGACCGCCAGCCGCAGGAAGAGCTTGATCCGGAGTGGTTGAAGCTGGTCCGGGAGGCAATGGAGTCCGGAGTAAGCAAGGATCAGTTTCAGGAATTTCTGGAATTTACCAAATGGCGTAAAAACCATTTTCAAAATAAGCAATAACCGGATACATACAAGAGTTGAAAAAGGGGAATGCCGGAACACCGGCAGTTCCCTTTTTGCTTGCATTCGTGCGGTCCGGTTTTCATGGGGGCGGCACCTGATGATAGACATCTTTCATGATCTCGTAGCTCTGCTTGGGCCTTTCGTTATACCGGACGGAATTCCAGGAATTCCAGCGGTAGCGGGGCAAGTCCGTCACCCTGTAAACGGAATTGCCGTCTCCCAGACCCACGATCCCGCCGCCTGCGCGCTTTTCGATCCAGGGGACAAGGCGTATGCCTTCCGTCTTCACACTCTTCAGATCTTTTCCGCCATATGCCATCACCTGCAGCGAGCTTGGATCCGTAAAGCCCATCAGCATCCACGGTATCCGCAGTTCGACAACCCGTCCGCTAGCCTGCCACAAAGCCAACGTGTTGTAATCCGGAGAATTCGGGTCCGTCGTTCCCCTGCGGAAACGGCCGACCTCGACCTCCTCAAACGGATAGGTCCTGCGCGCATCCGGCGGTTCCAGCTTCAGGCCGACCGCCAGCTTCCAGGGGTTGAATACGCCGGAATCGTCGGCCTTCTCCTCCTTTCCGACCGGGATCATCCCGTATCTCTGGCCGTAAAGGCGCTGATGAAAATCGTAATCGGCGGCGATCCGGATCCCGCTTTCCCGGTCATTGCCTAGGGTAATCATCGTCTCCAGCCCTTCATCGAGCTTCCGGTTTCCCATGGCGGTCCCGTGCCGGTTGCCTCCGGGAAGCGTATCGATCCCCAGATGCAGAATCTCCCGGTCTGGCGCGAAATTTTCGGTTAATTCCGCGGCAACATAAACATAGGCTTCGTCATGGGTCACTGTAATCCGGTTCCAGCCTGGCGCCGGTTGATCCCATTGCATTTTATCGTCCTTTGGCAGTTTGTCCCAATCATCCAGGTTACCGTCAACGGATAAAACGCCCTCCTTGCCGGGATACATGCCCAGCACCCCGAACATTTTTTCGTTGGTCAGCACGTTCAGCCAATATTTCCTGCGTTCAGCGGGCAGCTCGAAATGCATTGTGTTCCATGTTTTCTTGAACCACTCATCCTGCCAGCTGAACAAAATCGCACCGGCAAAATGCTCTTCCACGATCTCCTTGTAAAGAGCGGCATCGATTTGCCCCTGTTCCTTCTCGTCATGTCCGCCCTGGTCCCTGCCCAGATTCCCCAGGTGCGCAAGCCCGATGGAGGACGGCACGCCGAATTCCGTGACCATAACAGGCATTCCCCTGTGGTAAGCCTTCAGCTTCCGCAGGTAGGCCCGGTACGTATCGGGGCGTCCCTGCCCGTCCTTGACGTTCATCAGCGTCGGATCGATACGAAAAAAATCCGGATAATAGGGATATACATGATACGACGCGAAATATCCCGCCTGCCAGTGAACCGGCTCCATATGCGTGGGATCAACGCTGACGAGATCCTCGTTATTCAGCAGCTCTCCCGGGTGGGTCAGCGGATCGGTCGTCACCCAATTGGTGAAGGTTTGCGGGTGAAGCCAGCCCTTCCCGCTTTCCCCGGCGGCCACGGTATCAATCATCTCGGCGATCATGCTTTCAAACGGCGAGGCATCCGGTTTGGCCTGGAAATAACGGCCGCGATAAGGAGGCTCGTTCCTGTGAAGCTTGTTTGTTTTGACAACCAGCTCCGGATCCCACTCCGTTCCGATATGCCAGGCGACAAGATAGGGAGCGGCATTAACGGTATACTTCCCGCTCGCCTTGCCAGGCCGTTCCGGCAGAGTGACGCTTCCGTAAACGGCTCCCACGGCATCCGCGATTTCCTTGCGAAAGGCGGTTCTGGCCTGTTCGGACAGGGCATCTCCGGTTTCCCGGAAAGCTTCCTCCGGCGACCAGACGCCCTGAATGAAATACAGCGGCCGGTCCGCATGCTTCTGGTTGTACTTCACCAGCGCCTGGTAAAATACGGGCTTTTGAATCGTGTAAACGCGGACCACGTTCGCTCCCATTTCCGCCATCATCCCGAACCAGCGTTCGTAGGTCGCCCTGTCGATCGGAAGTTCCCCGGGATCGTGTCCGGGCAGCGTCGCGCCCAGATTCACGCCCTTGGCAAAAAACGGCCGCCACCCGCCGTTCCGGTAAATTTCCAGCTGCTCCCCGGCTGTTCTGAATTTGAGATGCCGCCCTCCGTCAACCCGCATGCTTTCTACCTTCCCGGGAGGCCAATAGTGCCAGGCCGCCAGTCCGAGGATCGCTGCGGCAATGAAAATGGCGGTCCAGCTCATGGAATTTCTCGTCCTCATATCCTCCGTTCTCCTTTGATGTCCGGTCTTGATTCCACGCTGCCCTAAAGGGCTCTGTTCCGCATTATGACGAAAGCAGCCGCTTCAGTCTTGCTTCCAGTTCAACCGGCGAATAAGGCTTCCGGATAAAATCATCCGCCCCGAGCTGAAAGCACAGACGGATATCGTGTTCCAGACGGCGGTCCGACAGGACCATAATCCTGCTGTCCAGTTCGTTGTTCTTGCGGATCGAACGGATCACCTGGTACCCGTCATAGACGGGGAGGGACAATTCGGTAATTACCACATCCGGCAGCAGCTCGCTGCAGAGACGGATTCCTTCCAGCCCGTCGCAGGCGTTATGGACGTCGTACCCCTGCAGTTCAAGACGGGGGTTCAAAAACTGCGGAACCGTCTCGTCAACGTCGATGATCAAAATGGTCGGGGCCTTCTTCTCCATCTTCCTGCCGGCATAGATCATGATGTCCTTTTCCGCCGCATCCCCTCCGGCCAGCAGCATTTGCAGCATTCGCCAGAGCTCCTGCTCTGTTGGACTGGCATAGCCGGGAAACGCAGAAACGGCCATGCGCACATTCCGCTTGCGTATCTGCTGAAGGAATGGTTTGGCCTGAAGCGAAACAAAATGGGTTTTTGCCAGCTTCTCCCCTTCCAGGAGCAGGGTCAATATTCCCAAATCCCGGTCGTAGAGGAACTGTACCTTCAGCTGCGGGTCTTCTGCAAGAAGGCGTGTTTCCAATGCCCGCAGCACGGAATCCTTCCAATCGCCTTCGACCAACAAAATTCCGCAGGAGGTGGAGGAGGAACCTAGCATGGCCCTTCTCACTCCCGACAAGATCCGGCCTGCCCATTCCGATGTTTGCCTCTGCATGCTTACCCCTCCCAAATGCTGGTTACTCCCATAAATACCGTGTCTTTAATTTGGATTAGAGCGATTGATTAGTGACCGCTTGCTTGCCGGCCACGTCTTCCTGCCAGCTTTTCCTGACCATCACGCCCCAGCTGTTGTGCTTGCGCAGGGCATCCAGGTGACCGGCGAGCTTCCACCAGACATTAAGCTGATCGTAGCCAAGGACCATCAGGACGGAAAATCCGAGCATTTTCAGCAAATCCTTCAGTTTCGGATAACGCCGGAAAGCCATTTCTTCAATCCATAAGGCCCCGCAGCTGAACAGCATACCGATAAGCATATCGGCAAGGAAAAACAATACCAGTACCCTCCAGCTGGTCATATCGGTCAGGACGTATCCGAGGAGCGCCAAATAGCCGGTCAGCCGCAGATACGGGCTCAGCATTTCGTAGAAGAAGGCGTAGGGCAGAGAAAGCAAACCAACCGTCCCATACCTGGGAATAAACATCATTCCGCGGAACATCCATACATTCTTCAGATTTCCGCGGCTCCAGCGCTTCCGCTGGCTTCCCAGAACCGGCAGTGTGTCGGGAACCTGCGTCCAGCACACTGCATCCGGGCAAAAGGCAATCCGGTACGGCCTGCCGCTCTCCAGCATCCGCTTGTGAAGCTTCAGGATTATGTTCATATCCTCTCCGGGAAATCCCCCGCCGTAGCCCCCGACTTGAATCAAGGTATCCTTGCGGAACAGACCGAAAGCGCCGGAAACGATCAGGAGGCCGTTTATCGCGCTCCAGCCAATGCGTCCTCCGAGAAAAGAACGCAGGTATTCGATGTGCTGGAAGAGGGGGAGCAGCTTGTTCGGCAGGCGGACTTCCGTGACCTGCCCGTTCTCGATCACACATCCGTTGGCGACGCGGACATTGCCGCCGATCGCAACGGTTTCTTCCGGATTCTCCATATAGACCCGGACCAGGCGCAGCAAAGCATCGCTTTCCAGCAGCGAATCCGCATCGACTGTCGAAACCAGCGCATAGCGGGACATATTGATGCCTGCATTCAGCGCATCCTCCTTTCCTCCGTTATCCTTGTCCATAACAAAGAAATTGGGGTAGAACGGATTGTGATAGATCCCTTTGACCGGGCGCGCCTCCAGCTCCCGATTCTGGGCTTCGTAAGGCATGGGGATCAGCCCGAACGCTTCAATGAGCACCCGCAGGGTTTTGTCCTTTGACCCGTCATTGATGACGATGACTTCGTATTCGGGATAATTCAGGGAAAGCAGCGAACGCACCGATTCCAGAATGGTCAACTCCTCGTTGTAGCAGGGAACCAGGATGGATATGGGGGGGATGTACTCCGACCCGGACAGATCACGGTATTTGGAAACATAGGCAGGCCGCAGCGTCCGGAGTGCCTGCCTGTGGGAGATCAGCAAAATCAGGAGGTACAGGGCGTAGACGATAAGTACGGAATAAACGGCAAATACAGCGTAATCCAGCAACCATACACGCATGGCTTTCTCCTTTCCGGGAACGTAGTTCAGAAGATCCCTGCCATTGCTTTCTCCCGAACCCCCGGTACCTTGTGTCCGGGTTCCGGGAAGTAGCGGCGATATATATTCAGGCAGCGGTGAAAAGGAAGAATTTCTTCCGGGAAATCCGCGGCACGGGCTGAGGAGATCCGCAGTTCGCCGATCAGAACGTTTTTTGCAATTTGCCCGGAGGGCAGATTCTCTTCCTTCACCGCAGTCCGGCAAAGGGCTTCCACTCCGGCCTCTCCCAGCCGATACAGGCTTCGTGCGCTTTCATAGCGGACACGCCAAAGCTTGTCCTTCAAACCCCCGAGCAGATGGGGAATCATATCCTCCGTACCGATCCGTCCCATCACCCTTGCAGCTTCCAGGCGAATCTCCTCATCCTTGTCTCGAGAAAGCTCCCTCAGCTTCTGCGGATGGATGATTCCAACGGGCTCGAGCGCGGCTTGCACGGCTTTGCGCCGCATGCTCCGGCTGCCCGTTTCCAGCAGCCGTTCAAAGGCCGGCAGAAGCCGCGGGCAGGGATATCCCCGCAGCCCAAGCAGCGCAATCATCTGCAGATCGGGATCCTCTTCGTCCAGAAACGACTCCAGAAACGGCGTGAGATCAAGGGACGAATCGTGTAATACGTCGGCGACCAGCTCATGGCAGGGCTTCTTGTGCCCGGCAATCACCAGGGTCATCTCCCGCAATACTCCCGGAGTGCGGGCAGATTTGGCAATTGCCCGCGCAATGATGAACAGGGACGGACCGTATTTTTCCTTGCGCAGCAGGTCCAGCAGCGCGGGAACGGCTTCCTGCACCCGCAGCACCCCCAGACGATGGGCCGCCTCCACCTTCATCCAATGGAGCCCTTCCTTCAAGGTCTTCATGTCCTCCCCGGCCAATCCCATATCACGGTATAAGCCGATAAGCTTCCAGCGTTCTTCTCCCCGGATGCGCTCCATCCATTCCACCAATTTATCGCGAATAGCTTCTTTCTCAAGCGCCGCCAGCTGCCCCGGGGGAGGCATGAGCGGCTCCTCGCCGCCGACGTGGGCGGCAAGGTAGGAGAAGTATTCCCGATGCTTTTGCAAATATCGGGCGGATTGTCTGTTCATCCGCACATGTTGCAATTTTACGGCGAACAGCCCTGCCGCCCCAGCCAGGATGAGCGCGGCGGCGCCTTCCGTTAACCGGATCACAGAAGACAGATCGTTCAGCAAACTCTATCCCTCCTCATCGGCTGCCGCTATTTCCCGGCAAACCGCACGGACTGTCCGTGTTCTTTAGAAAGAACACCCTAGATCAGTATAGCGCAAAAAGACCGAAAACAAAAACTGAAAATTTGCATAATGTTCTGTTTATAGAACATAATTTGCGCTTTTCTCGCTTTTTTTTCCAAATTTCTTACAAAAACTTCACTTTATAACGAACGACTTATTCTATATAATGAACCAAGCGGATGGGTGGGTTCCGCAAAAATCATTT
>Ga0310828_1001394_pt1 | contig 14284 bp, 8 predicted proteins | sample WT_ome_3_FD_202242 | JGI IMG/M metagenome (GOLD analysis project Ga0310828, IMG submission 202242) | Sorghum-adapted microbial communities enriched on wild type (WT) sorghum from Joint BioEnergy Institute, Emeryville, California, United... ... | reverse complement strand
CACAAACACCGCTCCAAGTATCCGGTGTCGGAGATGTGCAAGGTTTTGAACGTATCCCGGAGCGGTTACTATCAATGGACCAGACGCCAGGAAAGCGAGCGAAAGAAACGTCGCCGAGAACTGGAACAACAGATTAGCCGTATCTTTGTGGACTCGCGTCGCCTGTACGGCAGCCCGAAGATCACTCAAGTCCTGCGCCAGCAAGGTGTTCGGGTATCCGAGAAAACAGTCGCCCGCATCATGAAGGAGTTGGGACTCAAGTCGCGCACCGTCAAGAAATACAAGGCGACGACGAACTCGAAACACCATCTGCCGGTGCATGACAATGTGCTGAACCAACAATTCACGGCACAAGCTCCCAATCAAATCTGGATGGCAGACATCACGTACGTTCCGACAGACGAGGGATGGCTTTATGTCGCGAGCGTGATGGACTTGTATACGCGTAAAATCGTAGGCTGGCACGCCGGCGAGCGAATGACCAAGGAATTGGTCCTGCAAGCTCTGGATCAGGCTTACAACCGTCAACGGCCGAAAGGCGAAGTCCTGCATCATTCCGATCGCGGCAGCCAATACGCATCTCATGAGTATCAAAAACGGCTCTTGAAATACGGGATGAAATGCAGCATGAGCCGCAAGGGCAACTGCTATGACAACGCCTGCATCGAATCGTTCCACAGCGTGCTCAAAAAGGAACTCGTCTATCTGGAGAAGTTCAGAACCCGCAAGGAAGCCCAAAGTCGGATTTTTGAATACATCGAGTTCTTCTACAATCGCAAACGCGTTCATTCTGCAATTGGGTATCTTACGCCCGTTCAATACGAACAAATGTACGATCAAGCTGCGTAATTTTCTCGATTCTGGCTGTCCAATCTATTGACAGAGGTCCAGAGTGCGTGGATTGAAATGCGAGATCATCTTTGTTATGCCGCTTCCGAAAGAGTCGCACTCCGTATGGAGTGCGTGGATTGAAATTGAAACGTACCTCCACAATGCGACGGAAGTACAGTGTCGCACTCCGTATGGAGTGCGTGGATTGAAATATCAAGGACAAGCTGCTTACGGATCGTGCGATGTCGTCGCACTCCGTATGGAGTGCGTGGATTGAAATACCTCTCAGTTAACGTCAGTTTGAGCCCAGTCCAGGTCGCACTCCGTATGGAGTGCGTGGATTGAAATATCTTGCTGCCGGACTTCTTGATAACCGGATATTTACGTCGTAATCCGTATGGAGTGCGTGGATTGAAATAGCCTGCGGAAGCCCGGCACCTTAGGCGACCATATAGTCGCACTCCGTATGGAGTGCGAGGATTGAATTGTAATGTGTCTGGTTGCCTCCTCGTGGAGTGCACGGATTGACAAGCCGCTCTTTTGAGCGGCTTTTTTGTGCTGTGTTGATCCTCTTTGTTGCTCGTGGCGGGAGGAGGGAACGGAAGATCACGCCGAGATCAGCCCGCCCACCGTGACGGAACGTGGATCCGCTATATGCAGCATAACGGCCATTTGCACCAGGCTAACGGAACAACCGATCGGTCCACAGCCTTTCTTGTTGCTCTCTCAGGTCGAAAAAGTGTTGTTCGGAAGTCGAAAGTCAGGTAGCAGGGTACTCCGGCTGCCGGGTAGGATGAGGATAAGACAAGCAAGATTCTCATCGGAAGGAGCCAAACGATGGACACGAAGCAAACCGTTCCTGCCATCCCCGACACTGGACGGAAGCAGAGCCATTCGCTCTGGAAGAGGATGAAGCCGTACTGGCCCATCTACCTGATGATGGTGCCGGGGCTCATCTATCTGCTGATCAACAACTATCTGCCCATGTCCGGCCTGATCATCGCCTTCAAGAAAATCGACTACGCCAAAGGCATCTGGGGCAGCCCCTGGTTCGGCCTGGAGAACTTCAAGTTTCTGTTCCGCACCTCGGATGCCTGTATCATCACGCGCAACACGCTGCTGTACAACGGAGCGTTTATCATCCTGACCCTCGTATGCTCGGTGGCGGTGGCGATCATGCTGAACGAGATTCGCAACAGGTTCATGTCAAGACTGTACCAGAGCGTGATCCTGCTTCCGTATCTGATCTCCATGGTCATCGTCGCCTATCTGGCCTTCGCGTTCCTGGGCATGGAGCAGGGATTCTTCAACAATACGCTGCTGCCTGCCCTGGGTCTGGAGCCGATCGACTGGTACCTGGAAGCGAAATACTGGCCATATATCCTGACCTTCGTCCATCTGTGGAAGAACATCGGATTCACCTGCATCATCTATCTGGCGTCGATCATCGGCATCGATCCCGAGTATTATGAGGCGGCCACGCTGGACGGCGCGAGCAAGTGGCAGCAGATCCGCAAGATCACGCTGCCGCTGATCACGCCGACGATCATCGTCCTGACGCTGCTGTCCATCGGACGGATCTTCTATGCCGACTTTGGCCTGTTCTACCAGGTGCCGATGAATTCGGGCATGCTGTACGACACGACCAATGTCATCGACACATACGTATTCCGCGGATTGCTGCAGCTCGGCGACATCGCCAAGTCTTCGGCTGCCGGCTTCTATCAGTCGATCGTCGGCTTCATCCTGGTGCTGCTGGCGAATGGCATCGTGCGGAAGATCAACAGGGAAAATGCGCTGTTCTGACTCTATTCTGACTCGAGGTGATCCTACATGGGTACAGAGAACCGAATATGGCATGTGATGTCGCACGTATGTCTGATCTTTCTATGCCTGCTCAGCATCATCCCGTTTATCCTGCTGTTCATCTCCTCGATCACAGCCGAGAGCGAGATCCTGTCCAACGGGTATCGTTTCTGGCCGAATGAATTCAGCCTTGATGCATACCGTTACCTGCTGTCCAATATACAGGTCATCGCCCGCGCATACGGGATCACGATCCTGATCACCGCGGTCGGGACAACGGTCAGCCTGCTCATCACGGTGATGCTCGGTTACGGGATCTCCAAGACGGAGATGCCTGGCAGTCGCATCCTGTCGTTCCTGGTATTCTTCACCCTGCTGTTCAACGGCGGACTGGTTCCGACCTACATCATCTACACCCAATACCTCGGCATCAAGAACACCCTCTGGGCGCTGCTTGTGCCAAGCTTGCTGATGAATGGCTTCAACGTGTTCCTGGCGAGCAACTTCTTCCGAACAACGATCCCGCAGGGGGTGCTCGAGTCGGCGAGGATCGACGGTGCCGGGGAGTTCCGGGCCTTCTTCCGCATCGTCCTGCCGCTGTCGCTGCCGATCCTGGCAACCATCGGCCTGTTCAACGGGATCGCGTACTGGAATGACTGGAACAACGGCCTGATCTACCTGTCTGATCCGAAGCTGTACAGCATACAGAATCTGCTTAACCAGATGATGCAGAACATCGAAGCGATCAAGACCGCGAGCACGGCTTATGGCGCCAACGCATCTGCGATGAAGCTGCCCGGCGAGACGGTGCGCATGGCGATCGCGGTGATCGGGGTCGTGCCGATCCTCATCATGTATCCGTTCTTCCAGAAATACTTCGTCAAAGGGATCGTGATCGGCGCGGTCAAGGGCTGATGAGCGGAACCTTCGACCCAGCATTCGGATGAAAGAAAGGCGGAGAATGACATGCCCATCGTCAAAATGAAATGCAACCACATCACCAATCCTCTGGGATACGACATTCAAACAGCGGTGCTCAGCTGGGTGACGGAAGTGACAAGCGGCACGCGCCAGACCCGGGCTTCTGTCCAGATCGCTCTGGACCCGGCGATGCAGAGTGTCATCTACGATACCGGAGAGCGCGAAGACATCACCGGCATCGCCCATCCCGTGCGGCTCGATTGGCAGCCGCGAACCCGCTACTATTGGCGCGTCAGGGTATGGACCGATGCGGGGGAAGTGATCGACAGCGACATCGCCTGGTTCGAAACCGGCAAGCGTGATGAACCGTGGTCCGCCCGCTGGATCGGCGGCCAGCCAGGCATGGAGCACCCCTGTTTCGTGAAGCGGTTCGAGCTGACGGACAAGCCGGTGTCTGCCCGGCTGTACGCCAGCGGAGTCGGCTTGTACGAGGCCACGCTGAACGGAGAGAAGATCGGCGAAGATTATCTGACGCCGGGCTGCCATGATTACGATACCTGGCTGCAGGTACAGACGTACGATGTGACCGATCAGCTTCGCGTCGGAGGGAACGAGCTTGTCGCCATGCTGGGACCCGGCTGGGCGATCGGACGATTCGGCCTGCATGGCGGCAGAGTTCGCATGTATGCCGATGCGCCAGCCTTCCTCGCGGAGCTGGTCATCCGGTTGGCCGATGGCCGAGAGCTCCGGATCGGCACCGATGCCACCTGGGAGACCTGCCCCAGCCAGGTATCCGCAAGCGGCATCTATGACGGCGAAACCTGGGATGCCCGGGTGAAGGCAGCGAGCGTCCCAGTCCCGGCTGTGGAGGTTCCCAAACCCGTCAAAGGGCGACTGCAAGACCGTCTCGGGCTGCCTGTCGTATGCAAGGAGGTGCTGAAGCCCGCCGCCATCCTCACGACGCCGCAAGGGGACAAGGTGATCGATTTCGGTCAGAACATGGCCGGATGGGTAACGTTCCGCGTGCATGCCCCGGCCGATGCGGAGGTCGTGCTCGAATACGCGGAATACATGCAGCATGGTGAATTCTACACGGCCAATCTGGGAACGGCCAAACAGACGTTTGTCTATATCTCGGACGGCCAGCCGGCATGGGTGAGACCGCATTTCACCTACTTCGGTTTCCGGTACGTCCGGGTGCGCGGTCTGGAGTATATCGATCCGGACTCGATCGAAGCCTGGGTGCTCTACTCCGACATGGAGATGACCGGCTCCCTGGAGACGTTCCATCCGCTGGTGAACAGGCTGATCGCCAATGCTTGCTGGAGCCAGAAGAGCAATTTCCTCGATGTGCCGACCGATTGCCCGCAGCGCGACGAGAGGCTCGGCTGGACAGGCGACGCGCAGGTCTTCGCTCCGACGGCCAGCTTCTATATGGATACGCGGGCATTCTTCGCCAAGTATCTGTATGACATCTCCTGTGAGCAGGCCAAGCGGAATGGAGCCGTGCCGCAGGTCGTGCCGAAGATGATCGACGGAGAGACCTGCTCGGCGGCATGGGGAGACGTGGCGACGATGGTTCCATGGCAGCAGTACGTGCAATATGGCGATATCACCGTGCTCGAAGCGCAGTGGCCGTCGATGAAAGGCTGGGTGGAGTACGTGAGGAGCCGCGCCGGAGAGAAGCATATCTGGAGCGATGATTTCCACTTCGGCGATTGGCTTGCCCTCGACAGCGTGACCGGCAGCTTGTCCGGCGGGACGTTGCATGAGTTGATCGCGACCGCCTATTATGCCCACTCTGTCCGGATCTTGTCCAGGGCTGCCAGGGTGCTGGGCTACGAGGATGAAGAGCGGGAGTATGCTCGACTGTACGAGCAGATCAGGGAGGCCTTCCTGCGGGAGTTCGTCTCTCCGAATGGACGGATCGTCTCGGTGACGCAGACCGCCCAGATCCTTCCGGTCTACATGGAGCTTCTGCCGGAGGAGTGGCGGCAACGGGCGGTCGATACCCTGGCCCAGCTCGTCATCAAGGCGGGCTACAAGCTGCAGACGGGATTCGTCGGCACGCCGCACCTCTGCAAGGTGCTGTCCGACTACGGTTATCTGGATCTGGCCTGCAAGCTGCTCATGAATGAGGAGCCGCCGGGCTGGCTCTATCCGGTGAAGATGGGCGCCACCACGATCTGGGAGCGATGGGACTCCGTCCTGCCGGACGGCACGCGCTCAATCGATATATCAGGAGCAGCCTGCTGACTTCTTTCGAGGAGAGCGACGTGCCGTTGCATTGGTTCGTGCGACAGATCGGGAGCGAGTATTATCTGTTTCGCGTACAGCCGATGGGACGGCTCTGGCTGGGCGCCTGGGTCAATGTGAGAACCTTGCAGCAGCCTCTGTCGCTCATCGATCTGGGGCAGGAAGGCGCCTCCCTGTTCCTGACGGTGGATGGAGTTCCCATGACGAATGAGGCATTCATCCGGGAACGGAAGATCGAGCTAAAGCCCATCGATCAGCATGCTTACCAGACTGGGCCGAACGGGCGTTATCATGTGATCACCCAGGCCTCCACCAAAGGGGACTTCGGGTTGTCGGCGGTGGTGTCCGATGACAGCATCCTGCAATACCTCCCTTACCTGAACCGCATCGTCATCATCCTGACAGTGATCGGGGCGCTGATGATCCCGTTTTTCTTCCTGTATCTGCGCAAGACGGTGCTCACGCCGTTGAACAAGATCATCCAGGCGACCAAGCGGATCAGGGAGGGCAGCCTGCATACCAGGATCGAGCCTATCCATACCTCCGACGAGTTCCTGATAGTGAACCGCAATTTCAATGAAATGATCGACCAGATTGAGTCGCTGAAGATATCCGTTTACGAGGAGCAACTGAACAAACAGAAGGCGGAGCTGCAGAACCTGCAATCGCAGATCAATCCTCACTTCTTCCTGAACACGCTGAATCTGATCTACAGCCTGGCGTTGGACAGGGATTACGAACTGATCAAGGAGATGACGATGCGGCTGATCCGCCATTTCCGCTTCATGTTCCGAAGCAATCTGACCTTCGTGCCTCTCCGGGAAGAGCTGGAGCATGTGCGCAACTATCTGGCCATACATGAGCTGAGGTTCCAGCAGACCTTCGACTGCAGGATAGAGGTGCCGGAGGAACTGATGAAGGCGATGGTGCCGCCGCTCGTCATTCAGACCTTCGTCGAGAACGCGCTGAAGCACGGCTCCTCCATCGAGCGTCCCCTGAAGCTGAATGTCACCATTCGGCAGGATGGCGCGGACACCGATTCGGGCATGATCATCGTGATCGAGGATGCGGGAGAAGGATTCCCGGAGCATCAGCTTCCCCTGCTGAATGCCGGGGAGCGCATCGAGGATGAACAGGGCGAGCATATCGGGGCATGGAATGTCTGGCACCGGTTGCGCCTGCTGTATGGTGATCGATCCTATATCCGTTTCAGCAACGTAGAAGCCGGAGGAGCGCGCGTGATGATCCGTCTGCCGTTCCATGAGCAAGCACGGTGATTGGAGGGTATCCCATGAATCTGTTGATCGTAGACGACGAACCGTTGGCCGTACGAAGTGTGGTGAATGCGATCGATTGGTCCAGACTGCATATCGACAGCGTCCTGGAAGCGAACAGCGCCTCGCAGGCGAAAGAGCTGTTCGCCAGGGAGCCGATCGATATCATGCTATGCGATATCGAGATGCCGAAGGAGAGCGGGTTGAAGCTGCTCGCCTGGGTTCGCGAGCAATATCCAGCCACAGCCCCGTTGCTGTTGACCTGCCATGCGGACTTTCAGTTCGCGCAGGAAGCGATCAAGCTGGGAAGCGTGGATTATCTGTTGAAGCCGATCCCGCCGGATGAACTGGAGGCCGCGATCCGCAAGGCGATCAATCTCGTCCATACGCAGCAGGAGATGAAGCGGCAACGGGAGACCTGGGTGAAGCACCATCCGCTGTTCATCGAGCAGTTCTGGATGGATGTGCTGAAGCGGGAGATCCCCGGTTCACCTGAAGCGATCGCGCAGACGGCGCGGGAGAGGAATATTCATCTTCCGGAGGGACAGATCACGCTGATCCGGGTGCAGGTGCATCGCTGGAGCAAGTCGCTCAGTATGCGGGACGAGAAGATCATGGAATACGCCCTCGCCAATGCCCTGGAAGAAACCTGCGCCAAGTTGGGCGCAAGCTTCGGCATCGTCACGGCGGAACGCGGCTGCCTGCTGGCGATGATCGAAGTGAAGGCAGAGTGGCGAAGCGTCAGGGCTGAGCTGGAGGCGTACATCGCCGATTGCAGACGATTCTTCTACTGCGACTTGTCCGTCTATGTTGGCGAGCCGACGCAGATCCACGAGATTCCCGAGATGAATGATCGTCTGGCAACGCTCATGCTCGATAATATCGCCAGTGAGAATCAGGTGCTGTTTCTGGGCGCAAGTCACAGGAAGGGCTCGACCATCGACTGGCCGGACATGAAGATCTGGCAATTCATGCTGCGGGATGGCGCCAGATCGGCTTTGCTGGAGGAGGTGGAGGATTTCTTCCGGCGGCTCAGGCAGGCCTCGGGCTTGAGCGTGATGATGCTCCATCAGTTTTATCAGGACATGCTGCAGGTCGTCTATACGGTGCTGAATGAGAAAGGCATCCGGGCCCACCAGCTGTTCCAGGACAAGGTGTCGATCGAGCTGGCGGATCATGCGGTCAGAAGCGTGTATGACATGTGGCAATGGACGAGTCATCTGATCGGGAAGGCGCTCGATTATCAGGAAGAGATAAAGGCCCATGAATCCGTGGTGGAGAAGGTCAAGCAATTCATCGTCGACCATCTGGGCGAGGAGCTGAATCGCGAAAGCATCGCCAGCCGATTCTTCCTCCATCCGGATTACCTGAACCGGCTGTTCAAGAGGGAAACGGGGCTGTCGATGACGGAATATCTCCTGATTGAACGGATGAGGATGGCAGCGGAGCTGCTCCGCAAGACCGACATGCCCGTGACGGATATTGCCTTGCAGGTGAGTTACTCCAATGTTTCCCACTTCGCGAAGCTGTTTAAAAAGCAGTTCGGGGTTAATCCCAACGAGTACCGGCAAGCGGCGAGAGAAAGTCGAAAATGTATTGCTTCGAAGTCGAAATCCGAGCGGTAGGCGATGGCAGGGCAAGGTAAGATGAGGTTGTACCGCGGGTACAAACATCAGAAATGGGGGAAGCAATATGAGAAGAGCAAAAATATTCATCAGCATGTTGATGGTTGTTGCCCTGTTGTTCCTGGCAGCGTGCGGCTCGGGCAATACGTCGTCCGGCAGCAACGGCACAGGCAGCGCAGGCAGCTCCAGCGGCACCAGTTCGTCCGGCAACTCTTCCAGCTCCGGCAATTCGTCATCGTCGCAGGAGCCTCCCTATGAAGTTGTCATGGGATATCCGGTGCTCGGCGAAGTGCCAGCTGATATCGATGAGGTAGAAGCTGCGATCAACGAGATCACGTTGGAGAAGATCAATGCCACGGTGAAGCTGTCCCGCATCCCGATCGGCCAATGGTTCCAACAGAAGAACCTGATCCTCGCCAGCAACGAGAAGTACGATCTGATCCTGACAGATTTCCAGAGCTACAGCGCAGCGGTGGCCCAGAACCAGTTCCTGGAGCTGGATGAGCTGCTCGAGCAGTACGGTCAGGACATCCGTGCGGCGCTTGGCGCCAATCTCGATGTGGCCCGAATCAACGGCTCCATCTATGCGACGCCGGTGAAGGGCTTCAATGAGGCGGGAACGGCGCTGATGATGCGCAAGGACCTGCTCGACAAATACGGCATCGATGCATCCTCGATCAAGGGCACCAATGATCTGGACGCGGTATATGCCACGATCAAGGCGAACGAACCGGACATGACGGTCCTGGCGCCTCCGAACAACACGATGCCGATGACGTCGGTGATCGACTGGCTCAATGTGGACATGCTGACCGACGGACTGGGTGTTCTGCCGAATGATGCAACGGACATGAAGGTCGTCAACTACTATGAATTGCCTGAATATGTGGAGGCGCTCAAGAAGCTTCGCAGCTGGTATCAGGCCGGCTATATTCCGAAGGATGCGGTGAACAACAAGGCGAATCCGCAGGACCTGATGCGAAACGGCGATTCGTTCTCGCATTACGAAGGCTACACGGTCTTCCTGGCGGCGCAGCTCTCTGCGACAACCGGCCGTGAACTGGTCAGCATCATGATGCAGGAGCCTGTGCTGACCACGCAGAACGTCATCGGTCTGATGTGGGCGATTCCGCGAAACAATACGAAGAATCCGCAGAAGGCCATGGAGATGCTGAACCTGTTCTATACGGACAAGGACATCATCAATCTGATCAACTACGGCATCGAAGGCAAGCATTACACGAAGGTCGATGATCAGGTGATCCGCCTGAATGAGAACAGCGGGTACACCATGAATCAGGCCTTCATGTTCGGCAACCGTTATCTGACCTATGTGCTGGAAGGCGAAGATCCGGCCCTGCGCGATGAAGACAAGGTGCTCGGCGAATCGATGCAACGATCCAGGGCGCTTGGTTTCCTGCCGAATCTGGAGGCCGTACAGACCGAGGTGGCAGCGGTCAACAACGTGCTCGAACAGTACCGAACGGCACTTGAGACGGGGAGCGTCGATCCGGACAAGGTGCATCCGGAATTTATCTCCAAGCTGAAGGCTGCCGGCATCGACACCATCATCGCCGAGAAGCAGAGACAGCTGGATGAATGGCTGGCACAGAAATAACAGCGGGAGCAGTTGCGAAACCGACCATCCGGTGTGGTCGGTTTCTGTTTCATCATCATGACTTCAAGCAGGGAGTGTGGAACATGGGAAGAGCTTTGCCGAAGCATTTTCTGGTCGGTTCGTCCACTGCGGCTTACCAGGTGGAGGGCAACAACACGAACAGCGATTTCTGGGCGGAGGAGTATGCGGAGGGCTCACCATACGCAGACAAATCGGGCGATGCCATCGATCATTACCGTCTGTATCGGGAGGACATCGCTCTGATGGCCAGACTGGGGCTCAAGGCTTACCGCTTCTCGCTGGAATGGGCGAGGATCGAGCCCGCGCCTGGGCAGTATTCGCGCTCGGCGCTGGCCCATTACCGGGATATGATCGCTGCCTGCCATGAACATGGACTGACGCCGATCGTCTGTCTCCATCATTTCTCCTCGCCGCAGTGGCTGATGCGTTACGGCGGATGGGCGAGTCCCGATACGCCGGACAGATTCGCGAAGTATTGTGAGGTGGTATTCCGGGAACTGGGGGAGATGATCCCCTACTGTCTCACGTTTAATGAGGTCAATCTTCCCACGATGCTGCGCCATGTCTTTGCGATGAACGGCATCGTGCCGCCGGTCGGCATAGACGCCTCCGCCTGGTCAGCCCCGAGGTGGCGGGAAGAAGCGGCCCGCCTGTGCGGGACGACGGTGGACAGGTATGTCACCTTCCATATGGTGTCCGATGAACCGACCATCCAGCTGCTGAAGAAGGCGCATCGGCAAGCGCGCGAGGTGATCAGGCGGGTGTCGCCGCATACCAGGGTGGGCTGGTCGATGGCGCTGTCGGACATCCAGGCTTATCCGGGAGGAGAACGACATGCGGAAGCCAGGTGGGAGCTGGTGTTCCGTCAGTTCCTGGATGCGATGGACGGCGATGATTTCTTCGGATTGCAGAACTATACGCGAGAGGTTTACGGACCGGAAGGTGTCGTACCGCCAGCCGAAGGGGCGGAGCTGACCCAGATGAGGTATGTCTACTGTCCGGAGGCGCTCGGCGAGGTGATCCGCAAGGTGGCGCGGGACTGGCGAGGACCGATCATCGTGACGGAGCACGGAGTAGCCACGGACAACGATGAGCGGCGCGTCAACTTCATCCGGCGGGGATTGGAAGGATTGTGCTCCTGTATCGACGATGGCATCGATGTTCGAGGATATATGCATTGGTCAAGCTTCGACAATTTCGAGTGGCAATCCGGCTACTCCATGACCTTCGGTCTGATCGCCGTAGATCGTACAACTCAAGAACGCCAGCCCAAGGAAAGCGCGCGGGTGCTCGGGCTCATCGCGTCAACACTTGAACTGTGATGCCATGCTTGCCGGAGTTCATCGGCTTGCGCAGCGGTCCCCATGCAGCGATCCCGAAGCCAGGCCTGTGACCAGGCCATCGACCATTCACCAGCGGAAAAGTCGGGATTGCAACAATCGAAGGTCGTGGTCATGGTTGAGAAGCCCGCTCCACATGAGGTACGATATAAGTTGTGATGGAAAAATCAGGCTTGGCATAGGGGCACAAGCAACAGCCCGATGCGAAGCCCGATGAGACGCGACAGAAGATCTGCAAGGAGGTTATGTGTATGTTGACGCAAACGATTCAGCTATGGGAGGACCGGGATGATGCGCGGGTACAGTGTTATATACTCCACAACTCGCCAGAGTTCCAGACGGGCGTGAAGCGGCCGGCGGTGATCGTCTGTCCGGGCGGTGCCTATCTGGGCACATCGGATCGGGAGGCGGAGCCGGTGGCGCTGCGATTCGCCGCTGCAGGTTATCATGCCTTCGTCTTGCGCTATACGACCTACTACAAGGAATGGGTAAGAGATTTTCAGAACCTGCCGCCAGGCAATCCGCGTTCCGCTTTTCCTCAACCGCTCCTGGATCTGGCGCAGACGATCGCTCTGGTGCGCCGCCACGCGGAAGAATGGAGAGTGAATCCCGACCAGATCGCTGTAGCCGGATTTTCGGCAGGCGGGCATCTGGCCGCAAGCCTCGGCGTGCACTGGCATGAACCGTTCCTGAAGGAGCGGCTGGGCATTGACAATGAACAGTTCAAGCCCAATGCGCTCATCCTCGGTTATGCGCTGCTGGACTACGTATTTATGCATGAGGATGCGTTCAGCGGCGAGGACCATCTGAAGAAGGGGCTGTTTCGGCTCGCGGCCCAGGCGATATTTGGCACTCCTGAGCCGAATGAAGAACAGCTCAAGGAGAGGAGCCCGGCATTGCATGTCTCCTCCAACACGCCTCCGGTGTTCATGTGGCATACGGCGGAGGACGGGTTGGTGGGCGCGCACAATTCCCTTGTGTTTGCAAGCGCGCTGGCCAAGCTGCGGATTCCCTATGAATTGCACGTCTTCACGAGAGGCGAGCACGGACTGTCCCTGGCTGACGAAACGACGGCGGCCAATCCGGACCAGATCAACCCGGAAGCCGCAGCCTGGTTCCAACTGGCACTGAACTGGTTGAGGAAGCAGTTTAAGTAACTGGCGACCGGCCGGCCCAGCATTCGGTATGTTCGTTGTTGCGACCAGAAGCAACAGCAGATTCATCATTTGTACAGGATGAGATCCACAACTACAGGCGGCAACCTGTTCCATGCAGGTTATCGCCTGTTTCTTTTTTGTCTGGCAGCGAAATGGGCAATCGACCAGCATCTGTGCATGAAGATTCCTGATCGACTCATGAGCAGCAATTGACGATAATTATCATCCAATAAAATCCATTTATGTACAAAAAAATATTTACTTTAACACTTCTGCCATTGATCTTTCCCATTCTTTCTACTAACATCAATAAAACCAGAATATTTGCCACATGATAGGAGGACGAGAACTTGACAGCAATCACAATGGCAAAAAACGGGAAAATCCGACTGGGCATTCGTTCCAAAATGTTGACCTTCTGCATCATCCTGTTGATCCTGCCCACGTTGGTCGTTGGATTCGTCAGTTATCAGGTAGCGAAGGACGAGACCGAACAACTGGTTCGGGAGAATATCCGAAACAGCGTCATCTCCATGCAGCAGAACATCCAATCTTCCATCGAGCTGGCCAACAGCGGATTCATGTCTCAGGAGATGGCGCAGAGGCGGGCCAAGGAGCTGATGCTCGGGCCGTTGCAGGAAGATGGCACACGCGCGATCAACAAGAACATCCACCTCGGCGAGAATGGATATTTCTTCGTGCTGGACAAAGAAGGCACCATGGTGGCACATCCCAACCGCGAAGGCGAGAACCTGTGGGATGCCCGGAACGCGGACGGCTTCTATTATACCAGGGATATCATCGAGAAGGCGCTGAATGGCGGAGGCTTCAGCATCTATAACTTCCCGTTGCCGAACAGCGACAGGGAAGCGTCGAAGATCATCTATGCGGTCGAGATACCGGAATGGGATTGGATCGTCGCGGCCGGCTCCTATTATCAGGACTACAGTTCCGGTCAGACCCAGATCCTCATGACCACCGTGATCGCCATCGTGATCTGCACGGTCATGGGCATCGCCCTGATCCTGCTGTTCTCGAATCATATCACGCGTCCGATCCGGAGAATCGCCGATGACACGAAGAGGGTGGCGGCCGGCGACCTGACCACCGGCGATGTGATCGTCCGCAACAAGGATGAGATCGGAGATCTGGCGGCGAATTTCAACCTGATGAAGCAGCAGCTCATATCGCTCGTCGCCCAGGTAACGGTCAGCGCGGACAAGGTGACCGCATCCTCCAGATCGCTGCAGCAATCGATCGGTGAGACCACACAGGCTGGCAAGAGCATAGCGGACGCCACCCAGCAGATCGCCTCCGGCATCGACTCGCAGGCGCAGAGCACGCATCAGAGCACCATCGCCATGGAGGAGATGGCCCAGGGCATTCAGCGGATCGCGGACACGGCGACCACCACGTATGAAGCGTCGGTCCAATC
>Ga0310828_1001386_pt1 | contig 14336 bp, 14 predicted proteins | sample WT_ome_3_FD_202242 | JGI IMG/M metagenome (GOLD analysis project Ga0310828, IMG submission 202242) | Sorghum-adapted microbial communities enriched on wild type (WT) sorghum from Joint BioEnergy Institute, Emeryville, California, United... ... | reverse complement strand
CCAAGGATCCCTACCTTGATTTCAAATTAAAGGAACTGTACGAAAGGCTCGAGGAGACGACGGATGCCTGCGAAGACGTTGCCGATATACTGGAGAGTATGGTTCTCCGTTATTCCTGAACCGGCAGAATACATCGGCCGCCGGAACGGCCAAGGAGGAACTCATGCTCACGACGATCATCTTAATTGTGCTTTTGGCTTTGATTTTTGATTTTATTAACGGCTTTCACGATACCGCCAACGCCATAGCGACTTCCATCTCGACCAGGGCCTTGTCGCCGCGCTTTGCCGTGCTTTACGCCGCTGTGCTCAATTTTATCGGCGCGGTCGTATCCGGAGAAGTCGCCAAAACCATCGGGGGCAAAATCGCCGACCCCGCAGCGCTCGAACACGGGGTTGACATCGTTATTGCGACACTGATTTCCGCCATTATATGGAATCTGTTTACCTGGTATTTCGGAATCCCTTCTTCATCATCTCATACGCTGATCGGTTCCCTGGCCGGGGCCGTTGTTGCCGGGGCCGGTGCGGGGGCCATTCATTGGGCGGGGTTTATCGAAATTATTACGATCCTGGTCCTCTCGCCGATTATCGCCTTCCTTGCAGGATATGTCATCATGACGCTGATCAAATATCTTATCCTGCTTCTGGGCAACGGATCTCCTTCGAAGATTAACCGCGGATTCCGTTCGTTCCAGGTCCTTTCCGCCGGACTGCTGTCCTTCTCCCACGGCGGCAACGACGCGCAAAAAGCGATGGGGATTATCGTCTTTGCCCTGGTCAGTGCGGGCTATCAGGAAAACACGCAGCATATCCCGATGTGGGTCAAGGTAGCCGCGGCAATCGCCATGGGTCTGGGCACCTCCATCGGGGGCTGGAGAATTATCAAAACGATCGGCAAGCGGATTATGAAAATCGAGCCGATGAACGGATTTGCCACGGACCTGACATCCTCGATCGTTATCCAGGCTTCCACCGCCATGGGCATGCCGCTGTCCACGACCCACGTCATTTCGTCTGCAGTCATCGGGACTGGCAGCGTCAAGAGCTTCAAGAGTGTCAAATGGGGCATTGTCATCCGGATGGTGCTGACCTGGGTGATCACCATCCCGATCAGCATTATTCTTGCCTTTCTTTTGTACAAGCTGCTGTTTATCCTGTTCTAAATACGGCAACCGCCCGAACATGGAAATAGGCCGGCCTTTAGCGGGTCCGCCGTTTCCGTTCGGGCGGTTATTCGTTCTTCCCTTTTGTCAATCCAGGTAGTACGCCAGGCTGAACAGCTCCGACGTGAAATCCGCATGATGAACGCGGACAGAGTCCGGAACTTTGATTACGGAAGGGGCAAAATTGAGAATCGCTTCGATTCCGGCCTGTACCATCCGATCCGCTACCTCCTGCGCCTCGGATGCGGGAACGGTAATTATCCCGATCCGGATGCGCTTGGCCCGGACGGTATCTTCAAGCTCGGAGATCGGCTGGACGATCAAATGCTTGAGCTCCTCTCCGGCTTTCCGGGGATTGGCATCGAAAACCGCCACAATCTTCATCCGATCCTGCTGATACGCGTTATAGTTGCACAAGGCCCTTCCCAAATTCCCCACACCCACAAGAGCGACATGGATATATTGATCCAGTTTGAGAATATGCTGGATTTTTTCGATCAGATAATCCACGTCGTACCCGATGCCTTTTTTGCCGAATTCGCCGAAGTAGGCCAAATCCTTGCGGATTTGCGCCGGGTTCAGATCCAGCTTGCGTCCCAGATCCTGGGAGGATACGGTCTGCACGTTCTGTTTTCGCAAGTCGTAGAGGAACCGCAAATAAAGCGGAAGCCGGCGGACGACCGCCTCCGATATCTTTACAGGTTTCATTCGTCTTCCTCTCTCCTCATCCATTCCTGAACCCGGGGCACCAGCTGCTCTGTTGTCATGTGCTCGATCTTGGGACCCGGCAGGGAATAAAGAAAATGCTTCCCGTAGGATGTGTCAATCACCCGCGTATCGTAAATGATAACGACCCCGCGGTCCTTGCCGGTCCGAACCAAACGCCCGAAACCTTGCTTAAAGCGGATGACAGCCTGGGGAACAGAGTATTTCAGGAATGGATTCTGCTTGTTTCTCTGGATCGCTTCGCATCTGGCCTCTACCAGCGGGTGTGTCGGAGGCTGGAACGGCAGGCGGACAATTGCCAGACAGCTTAAGGCGTCTCCGGGTATGTCTACGCCTTCCCAAAAGCTGCTTGTTCCCAGAAGAACCCCGGCTTTCTGTTCCTGAAACAGCCGGGTCAGCTTGCTCCGGTTGGTACTATCGAACCCTTGGCCGAATACTTGAATGCCACTTCCTTCCAGATTCGCTTTCAGTCCGGGATACGTCTGTTTCAGCATACGATAGGAAGTAAACAGCACCAGCATGCGTCCTTTCGTCTCGATCGCCACATCCCGCAGCGAATCAATCAGGCGTGCGGTGAACTGGTCTTCCCCCGAATTCCCCTTCAGACTGGGGAAATCCCGAGGGATACATACCAAGGCTTGTTCTCTGTAATTGAAGGGCGATGGCAATTGAACGGTTTTCAATTCGTTCTCGGGAGCAGCCGGATCCAGACCGAGCTGCTCGCAGGTATACCGGAACGATTTGTCTACGGAAAGCGTCGCCGAAGTCATGATCACGCTGTCCTTATTGTCGAAAAAATATTGGCGCAGGATGGGACTGACGTCTTCCGGAACGCATACAAGCTGGATCGATTTGCTTTTATAATACCCGTTGGCTTCCAGCCAGTACACGTAATGATCATCCTCCAGCCTGAAGAAGAAACGAAGGGTATCCCGGCTTCGGATCAAGTCCTTGACAACTCCTCCCAGGTCGGTTGCCAGGCTTTGGAGATCATATTCTTCCTGCTTGTCCTTCAATTCGGCAAGCAGTTTTTCCAGCGGTCTGATCAAATCGCCGAGATGGAGATAAATGTTCTCCTCCATGAGGAGAAGCTTGTCCCAGATCGCGGGAAGCGATCCTTTTTTGATCCGGTGTACCAACGAATTCCCATCCCCTGATCTCTCGGGCTTGGCCGGGAAGAGGCTGAACATCAGCTCGCACATTTCGTCCCAGGAGGTCTTGATTTCAACAATTCTGGGTATGAGCCGGCCCAATGTCTCCTCCCATTCTTCCCGGAAGGGATCGTCATTTGATCTGGCAAGCTTCTGCCTGAGAAGGGGCAAAAGACCGCTGTTGTTGTCTTTATACAGCCACAGCAGGGTGCCGACAAAGGCGGAATAATGGAGGTCCATGCCCAGATGCTTGCTCGCGACTTCTTCAAAATGATGGGCTTCGTCAACTACCAAATGTTCATAAGAAGGCAGCACCCGATGCTCGGCCTTGATATCCGTAAACAGCATGGAATGATTCGTAATGACAATATCGGCAAGCGTTGCCTCATGACGGGCGCGATGGTAGAAGCATTTTTTAAACCAGGGGCAGGCCCGGTTGAGACAGGAATCCGAATCGCTGGCCACCGTTCGCCAAAATTCGGATCCCCGGGGACCCAGGTGCAGCTCTTCTTCATCTCCGCGCAAGGTTTCGCTTAGCCAGACCGTAAGCTGGGCGGCCGTAAACGAATCTTCTTCTGGATAGGCAAAATCCCGCAGATTCAGTTTATTTTCGAATTTGCGCAAACATAAATAATGATTCCGGCCTTTGATGACAGAGGCGCGGAATGGAACGGGAAAAATTTCGTTAAGCAGCGGAAGATCCCGCTGGCGAAGCTGTTCCTGGAGATTGATGGTATGGGTGCTGATGACAACTTTTTTCGCTTCGCGGATGCCATAATACAGGGAAGGAATCAAGTAACCCAGCGATTTTCCTGTTCCCGTCCCCGCTTCCACCAGCAGATGGCGGCCGTCTTCAAAGGAAGATTCCACTTCCTCGAGCATTTGCTCCTGTGCGGCCCGCTCTTCATAATGTTGGAATTTGTTTTTTAATATCCCTTTCAATTCCCGATAAAATTCCGGAAAGGTTTGCCTGGCCAGTTTTTCGGCATCCTCCGGAGAACGAATCTCCGGTTCATCGCCCCAATCCTCGACATGAAGGGCGAGCTGGCGATAATACCGGTGGCCGTCCGGATCAACAGGGCTATAGACCTCCCTCTTGATTCTTATCTGCTGCAAGAACCAGCCCAAGTCGCTGGCCATCGGATCAAACAGCTGGGAAATGCGTTGAACGGAAAGAAGCGGCAGGCGGTCGAGCCGTTCCAGGCAGTGAAGCCAAATCCGGGCGGTTGCCTCGGCATCGGAATCAGCCTGATGCGGACGTTCGTGTTCAATCCCCAAACTGGAGCTTACCATGGAAAGCTGAAGACTGGACATACCCGGGTATACGATTCTCAGCAAATCCATCGTATCCAGAACACGACCGTCAAAAGGCAAATACCCGTGACGATCGAGAGCTCTCTGCAGAAATCCGAGATCAAAGCCGGCCTGATGCGCCACCAGAACAGTGTTCTCCAGACGGGGAACGAGCTGCGGAAGAACCTCCTCGAGAGAAGGGGCATTCTGCACCATTTCGTTCGTTAATCCGGTCAATCCTTCTATATAAGAAGGTATACGAACCCCCGGATTGACCAGAGTCGTATACCTGTCTATCATCTCCGAATGTTCGACAATGACCAGTCCTACCTGGATAATGGTGTCGTGCGGCTGGTTTCCTGTCGTTTCAAAATCAAGGACGGCAAATTTCATTTTCCCGTTGTTCAATCCTTTCCCACACAGCTACCTTTAGCATATCAAATTTATGCGGGATAGGGGAATACCTGTTTTTCCCTCAGGTTTCGCGGATGAAATCGGGGGAAACTTGCAAAACCCCGTTTTTCTGTATGCATGCACCCATGTTGATCAGGGGCTCCATAAAGGACGGGTCCGACTGATACGCCTTCCGGAACAGTTCATACGCTTTTTCCATGTTCTCGTTCCGGGCCTGAATGCAGCCCATGGCGTTATAGGAAATCGCCTTGATCTTGTCGTTGTCCGTAAGGGGAAGCAAGAATTGAAAATGGCGGTAAGCTTCGGCATAATCTCCCGTCCGCAAATAACTCATGGCCAAATACATGCGCCCCGCCAAAAAATCGGGATACTTTGCGATTAATTGCTCAAAATGACGGATCGCTTCCTGAAACATAAACAGTTTGTAATACCCCTGGCCTTTCGAATAGTCATCTGAAGCTTCCGCAAGGTCAAGGGAGGAACCTTCCGGCTCGGTCCCGGTGTAAATCTCCGATTCGGAAAGAGAGCCGAGCCATTTCCCCAGCTTTTCTTCGAAAAGCAGCCATTCGTCAACGAAAGTATCGCTCATGCTTTTCAGTGCGGACAGCTGTTCTTCAAGCTCGATTCGTCTGGAGGAATCGGCGGTGGGGTATTCCCGCATGATTTCGTCCAGAACAGCGTTCATTGTGGCAAATACATGATGGATCATGGGGGCTTCACCACCTGTGAAGTTTTTGCCTAACGGAATTATAGAATGGTTGAATGCTCTTCCTCGTGAATCATATTGATAACCTTGTTGTCCGCATCCAGAATTGCAATTTTGGGGCGATGCGCCTTCGCCTCTTCGTCGCTCATGACAGCATAAGAGATAATAATGACATTGTCTCCGGGCTGAACCAGCCGTGCGGCCGCACCATTCAAACAGATCATGCCGGAACCCCGCGGACCCGGAATTATATAGGTTTCGAGCCTGGCTCCGTTATTATTATTGACGATCTGCACCTTTTCATTAGTGTACATGTCGACCAAATCCAGCAAATCCTCGTCAATTGTGATGCTGCCGACATAATGAAGGTTGGCGTCGGTAACGGTGGCCCGGTGCAGCTTCGATTTCATCATTGTGCGATACATGCATCGTTTCCCTCCTTCTGCCCGTTATCGAATTTCCAGGATCGTATTGTCAATCAGCCGGGTTTTGCCGAAACGGACCGCGACTGCAATGATGATCCGGGTTCCGGGTTGCGCTCGTCCTTCCAGCGGTTCCAGGGACGGATAGCTCAGCACTTCCACATATTCGGGATCCGCCAGAGGAGCCGCTGCTATGCGTCCGGCAACCAAAGAACGGAGATAACCGGCATCTGTCCTGCCTGCCGCTGCCGCCGCTGCCGCCTCCTGCAGCGCCTGGTTCAGGACGACCGCCTGCCTGCGTTCCTCCGGGCTCAAATATACGTTGCGCGAGCTCATCGCCAAACCGTCGGACTCCCGCAAGGTGGGGCAGGGCACAATCGCAACAGGCACGTTCAGGTCCTTGACCATCTGCTCAATCACCGCCACCTGCTGGGCATCCTTCATGCCGAAGTATGCGCGGTCCGGCCCGACAATCAGTAACAATTTCAGTACAACCGTAGCTACACCTTCGAAATGTCCGGGACGGGAAGCCCCGCAAAGCCTATCCGTGATGCCGCTGACCTTGACCGTCGTCTTGACCGGTTCGGGATACATTTCCCGTACATCAGGAACAAAGGCAAAATCCACCCCCGCTTCCTGCGCCAGACGCAGATCCCTTTCCATGTCCCGGGGGTATCGGTCAAAATCTTCATTGGGCCCGAACTGCAAGGGGTTGACAAATATGCTGATGACCGCGATGTCGTTCTCCTTGCGGGCACGGCGAATCAGGCTCAAATGCCCTTCATGCATATACCCCAAGGTCGGCATGAACCCGATCGACCGGCCGGACTGCCGATGCGGCGCCAATTTCCGCCTTAGTTCCCGAATCGTGCGAATCGTTTCCACTTTGATCTCTCCCTGCTTCATTTTATCCGGCCCTGTGCGGCTTCAAGACCGTTTGGTTCCGCCGTACAAATATTCGACGACATCGTGATCCATGTGAAAGCTGTGTTCATCTCCGGGAAAGCAGCGGTTTTTTACGTCCTTGACATATTGGGCGATCCCTTCCCTGATCTGCTGGCCCAGGTTTGCATACGTTTTGACAAATTTTTTGGCCGGCCCTTCCGAGCCGTATTGCAGCAGATCGTGAAACACAAGTACCTGCCCGTCGCACCCGGCCCCGGCGCCAATGCCGATCGTCGGAATGTCCAGTTCCCCGGTAATCCGGGCGGCCAATTCCTCCGTTACCAGCTCCAAAACGATGGCGAACGCACCCGCCTGTTCCAGTGCTTTGGCATCCTCCAGCATTTTCTCCGCCTGGGCGGAATTTTTCCCCTGCACCTTGTAGCCTCCGATTTGATGAAGCGACTGCGGCGTAAAGCCGATATGTCCCATTACCGGAACTCCGGCCCGAACAATCGCGGCAACCGTGTCGGCAATCTCTTTCCCGCCTTCCATCTTGACCGCTTTGCCCATTCCCTCGCGCATGATTCTGCCGGCGTTGGCAAGCGCGGTGTCCGTGCCGCCGTGATAGGTCATGAAAGGCATGTCGGTCACTACAAAAGCGGCAGACACCGCGCGAGTGACGGCGCGGGTATGGTAAATCATGTCGTCCAGCGTGACCGGCAGCGTAGATTCGTAGCCCAAAACCACATTGCCAAGCGAATCCCCCACCAGAATCACATCAATTCCCGCTTCCTCCGCCAGCCGGGCGGACGGATAATCGTAAGCGGTAATCATGGAGATAGGGATTCCGTCCTTTTTCATTTTTCTCATCCGGGAAGTCGTCACCGGTTTCTGTCTTTCCATGAAGCAGCCACTCCTCTCTTTGCGCATATTCGCTTCTGGCTTACTCCGGCAGGTTTAGTCTGGCCTTTGCGCCGCTTTCACCATGAGCCCTTTCTCCGGTATATCCTGCTCCCGAACACAAAAAAATCCTTTTAGCCCGAGCTAAAAGGATAGTCTTCTGCTGAATCACTACAACTTCGCATGATTCTTCCGTCTCGGTCCTTTATGGCTCAGAGCAGAATTCCCAAAGCATTCCGGCGGAAAATGAAATGACTGCTTCCCGCCGCCGGGTGCGGGAGAAAGCGTAAAATAATGACTTCGTCGAGTGCGGGTCCGGAGGATACCGCCTCTTGCCGTCATTATAGCAAAATTTTTATAAAATCGATATACTTTTTATGCCAATTCGACATCACCGGAATAAAATTTCCGCAGCTGTCCGTCATCGGTTCGAAGGGCAAGCGCTCCGAAATCGTCTATGGTCTCGGCAACGCCTTGAACCCAGCCTTCCCGGGTCTGGATCCGGATCGGCTTTCCAAGCGAAATGCTGCCTGCTTCCCAAAGCAGCCGGATGGGGGCAAACCCTACCCGATGATACAAATCATATAATTCCTCCAGCTGCTGCAATATGATTGCGATCAGATTGGTCCGATCCAACTCGCGGCCGCTTTCAATACGCAACGAAGTAGCTTTCCCGCGCAGCTCCCCGGGAAAATCTTCCGGCAGCAGGTTCACGCTGATCCCGATCCCGGCTACAACGTGACGCAGCCGCTCGTCTTCCCCGCTCGATTCGAGCAGTATGCCGCACACTTTCCTGCCGCGGACAAGCAGATCGTTCGGCCACTTGATTCCTGCTTCCACCCCGGTGTTTTGGCGGATAGCCCTGCATACGGCAACCGCAACGAGCAGGGTTAACTGGGAAGTAAACTGAAGGGGGATTTGCGGAAACAGGATCAGACTCATCCAAATCCCCTTGCCGAAGGGCGAATGCCAGCTGCGGCCCAGCCGCCCCCGCCCGGCCGTCTGCTGTTCCGCCAGAACAAGCGTCCCCTCTTCCGCGCCTTCGATTACCAGCTGGTGGGCAAGATTCTGGGTCGAATCAACCTGCTGCAGAAGACGGATGCTGCGGCCCAGCGTACGCGTTTTCAGGCATGTCAACAACCGGCCGACATCCAGCCGGTCGGGCGTTTTGACCATCCGGTATCCGCGGCGGGATACGGCTTCGAATTCGTATCCGCGGTCCCGGAGGTTCCGGATATGCTTCCAAATGGCCGTCCGGCTGCATCCCAGCTCCCGGCTGAGTTCTTCCCCGGACAGAAATTGGCCCGGACGATCGAGAAAGATTTGCAAAATGCGTTCATTCATGAATTCTTCACTTCTTCATCCCATTTTTTCGCTGCGGCCAGGAGCGCATCCGGAAGGTTCGGCAGCCCGTTCAGGGCAGTCTCCGTGAGCAGCCTGTCCAGCATGCGGCCGAGCCAGGGACCGGGGGGGCGATTCAGGGCGCGCACCAGATCGGTGCCGCCGACCGCCAGCTCCGCCAGCGTCTTGACCGGCATCTCGGCGAGCCATCGGGCTCCGCCGGCCCGCAGCGCCTCGACTTCGCCGTCACCCGGCGCGAGCACCGCCGCCACCGCCAGCCATCGCCGCAGCGCCGTCTCGCCGAACCGCAGCACGGCGAGCTTCCAGCGGGCGGCAGGCGGCAGCGCCGCGGGCGGGGCGCCGGACGGGCCGCCGCCGGCGGGGCCGCGCAACCAGGCGTCCGCGGCGACGACGGCGGCGATCCCGGCGGCGGACGCCTTGGCGAAGGTAAGCCTCGCCATCGCCCGGCGGGCGCCGTCGGCGCCTGCGCCCGCCGCGAGCCAAAGCAGCGCCCAGCGCTGGGCGTCCTCCGCCAGCTCGCCGATTCGCCGCAGCGGAGCCGGCATATCGTCCGGCGTCCAGCGCTCAAGCGCAAGGCCGAGCGGCGCCTTGAGGCAGCCGAGCAGCCCGCTGGCGACGAGCCGGTCGAGCGCATAGGCGGGGGCCCGACCGCCCAGCATGCGCTCGAGCTCGACGCGTACGCGCTCCATGGCGATATGCCTGAGCTTCGCTCGCTGCTCGCGAAGGGCGTGCCAGGTACCCTCCTCGATGGCGAGCCCGTATTCCGCCGCGAAGCGGATGGCGCGCAGCATGCGGAGGGCATCCTCCGCAAAGCGCTGCGACGGGTCGCCGACGCAACGAAGGAGTTTCCGCTTCATATCGCAGACGCCTCCGAACGGATCGATCAAGCGGCCGTTTCGATCCATCGCCATCGCGTTGATGGTGAAGTCGCGCCTTTCCAGATCCGCCTGCAGGCTGGTGACAAACCGGACTTCCCTGGGCCTTCGGTAATCCTCGTAAGCCGACTCCGTTCGGAAAGTTGTGACTTCATAAGCGTGCTGCTTTGCGATGACCGTAACGGTTCCGTGCTTCAGACCCGTAGGCACGGTCCGCGGAAACAGCCGCATAACCTCTTCCGGCCGGGCGGACGTGGCTATATCGATATCGTGCCCTTCCCGTCCGAATGCCCGGTCCCGCACGTATCCTCCGACAAAATAGGCTTCATATCCGTGGGCAGTCAGAACGTCAAGCACGTATTCCGCTTCTTTGCGCATCGTTTCCATCAGGGGTTACCCCGTACAACAGTCTTCGGCGGTTTGAATCGGTTCCGGCACCGCCCTGTCCAATACCCGATAATAAATTTCTTCATACTGGCGCGTAATCCGGTCACTGCAAAACGTAAACCTTGCCCGTTCCAGGCAGGCTTTGGTCATGCGCTGATACAGCTTCGGATCGCTGAGCAGTGCAATCGCATAATGCGCCATCAATTCCGTATCGCCGATCGGCGCCAGATACCCCGTTTCGCCATGAGTGATGAGTTCGGGAATGCCCCCTGCATTGGAACCGATTGTCGGCACTCCGCAGGCCATCGCTTCCAGTGCCACCAGACCAAAGCTTTCCTTTTCCGAAGGCAGCAGCATGACATCGGCCATGGAGAGCAGTTGAGCGACGTCATCCTGCTTCCCGCAGAACGCAACACGATCGGCCAGTCCCAGTTTCTGGACTTTGCAAATCACCTTCTGCAGTTCCGGGCCTTCTCCAACGAATACCAGGCGGGACGGCATTTTTTCGTTCACCCTGGAAAAGATGTCGACAACGTCCATGACCCGTTTGACCGGACGGAAATTGGAAATATGGATCAGGATCTTTTCGTGCGGGGCGGCATACTCCCTTCTCAGCCGGGACACTTCACGGGGATAGTATACCCTTTTGTCGACAAAGTTATAAGCCAGGTCGATGGGTCTGGAGATGTCCAGCGTCTCCCGCGTTTCCCGGATCAGGTCGCCGGAGACGGCGGTAACCGCATCGCTTTTTTCGATGGCAAAGCGGATCAAATCGCTGATCGATTCGTCCTGTGCCAGTATCGTAATATCCGTTCCGTGCAGCGTCGTGACCACTTTCAATTGGTCGCCTACCATTTGTTTGGCCAGCAGAGCGCAGACGGCATGGGGAATGGCGTAGTGGACATGGAGAAGATCCAGGTTCTCCATCTTTGCAACCTGCGCCAGCTTGCTGGCCAGCGATAAATCATAGGGCGGGTACCGGAACACGTAATAATCGCTTACCTCGACTTCATGGTAATAGATGTTCCGGTCGAATTTCCCCAGTCGAAACGGCATGCTGTGGGTAATAAAATGAACCTCGTGCCCCTTCTCTGCGAGAAGCTTGCCGAGCTCGGTTGCGACTACACCCGATCCACCAAGGGTCGGGTAACAGGTAATGCCGATTTTCAAGTGGTCTTGCATCGTACGCCTCCCTTCCTATTCCCTAGTTAATGTATTCCGCAGCCCTTCAGAATAGCTCAATCCTTTGCGGAAGCTTGCTTGCAAAACCTTCCGCATACCGGATGAAAAACCGTTGTCCGAGCAGGTAATCCCGGGCCTCTACCCGCTCCAGGTATCCCTGATTCAGAGGCGTAGCGACGATATCCCGGCCTGTCTGCGTAAATTGTGAAGCGTAGGCCCGAAGGGCCTGTCTTTTGGCCTCATACACCTCCGAAACATCCGTCGCCACCTGAGGCTCGTACACATCGTTAATAAAGTAAAAATACAGCTGCTGCACGGTTACCGGCTCTACGTCCGGGCGGAAATTGCGAAGCTTGGCATTGAACACCGCTTCTTCCACCAGTCTGCTGCACATGACATGATCAGGATGCCGATCCTGCCAATAGGGGGCGAACACAAGCCGCGGACGATATTTGCGGATTTCCAGCGTGATCCGCTCAATCGCTTCCCGTTCCAGAAACAATCCGCGATCCGGCAATCCGAGATTCGAACGGACAGCGAGCCCGAGAATCTCCGAGGCGGCTTTTGCCTCCTGCTGCCGTATTTCCACCGTTCCATTGGAAGACATCTCCGCGTAAGTCAGATCGCAAACGGCTACTTTCCGTCCCGCCTGAGTATGCTTGAATATGGTAGCGCCCATGCCGATTTCGGCATCATCAGGATGAGCGCCGAAGATCAGGATATCCATCGCTTCCATGGCCGTCTCCCCTACTTGTATTTATGAACCAGCTCGCGCCAGGCAAAATCCCCGCGGTCCAAAGCCCTCACCAGAATCTCCGCGGTCGCGACATTGGTCGCCACCGGGATTCCCTGAACGTCGCACAGCCGGAGCAAGGCGATAATGTCCGGTTCATGGGGCTGCGCCATCAGCGGGTCGCGCAAAAAGATCAGAAGATCCAGGATATTCTCCGCCACCAGTGCCCCGATTTGCTGGTCACCGCCCAAAGGTCCCGACATATACCGATGGATCTGCAGGCTTGTCTTCTCCATGATACGGGCACCGGTCGTTCCCGTGGAATATAGCTTATGGCCTTGAAATACATTCTGATAAGCCGTCACGAAATTTACCATTTCTTCTTTCTTGCGGTCGTGTGCAATGAATGCGATATGCAAGCTCATTCTTTTCTCCTCCCGGAGTGCTGCGAATTCTTACCCCATCAGTTTCTCAAAGCCGTAAACCATCCCCTCGTATTGCATGACTTTCTTCACGGCATGATTGACACCCGGCATATAACCCGCCCGGTCGTACGAATCGTGCCGGATTTTCAGGGTCTGTCCGAAAGCGCCAAATATGACTTCCTGCTGGGCGAATACCCCCGGAAGTCGGACACTATGAATGCGGAATCCATTGTACAGCGCACCTCTGGCCCCTTCGATCGTTTCTTTTTCCTGAGGATTGCCCTGACGAAGCTCCTTGCGGATTTGCGAGATCATCTCCGCTGTCCATACCGACGTGCCGGACGGAGCATCAAGCTTTTGATCTCCATGATACTCGATAATCTCCAAATGGGGAAAAAATTTGGAAGCCTGGGCGGCAAATTGAGCCATCAGGATCGCGCCGATCGAGAAGTTCGGGGCAATCAGTCCGCCGATTTTCTGTTCCCGGCAAAGCCTGTCCAATTCTTCGATCGTTTCCGGGGTAAATCCGGTCGTTCCAACCACGGGACGGACCTTATGCTTGATGGCCAGGCGGGTAAATTCAAGAACGGTATGGGGCGTCGTAAAGTCCACCAGCACATCCGGCTTCGACTCCACCAGAGCCAGTTCAAGATCGGACGTCAGTTTGACCCCGCAATGCCCCAGCCCGGCTGCGATGCCCGCATCTTCACCTGCCGATGAACGGGCCACTGCGGCGGCCAGCTCCAGCTCCGGATCACCCAGCACCATCTTTACAACTTCCCGTCCCATTCTGCCGGTGGCCCCGGAGACGGCCACCCGAATCTTCGTACTCATCAACTGCACCTATCCTTTCTTCGATTCAACTAAAACTACTGGAAAAATTACGAATGCAGGGTCAATTGCCACTTCCGGCAGTATTCGTCCAGAAGTTTCTTTCCGTCCTCATGCCGGGGATCCAGCCTGAGCAGTTCCTTCAAGGCCCGCACCGCCGGGGCGTATTCCCCGAGGCCCGCATATGCCGCGGCCAGCAGGAAAAAGCTTTCCGCTTCCAAGGGATCCAAATCCACCGCTTCCTGCAGCAATGCGACGGCCATATGCAATTGCTCGGGCTTTTGCCCGAAATGCCGGCGGGCTTGCTCCCTCCGCTCCTTTGCTTGCAATATCTGAAGGTGATACCGGTATTGCGGTTTATTCTCCAGCTCCAGCGCTTTCCGGGCATGGGCGATCGCTTGTGCCAGACGATTGCTGCGTGCGCAGGTGACAGACAGTTTATAATGGTAAGAAGCGTTATCCGGCTGAGACCGGACCGCTTCCTGAAACCACCCGATGGCTTTTTCAAAATCACCCGCCAAAATTGCTTCGTAAGCCATTTGAACCGGATCGTTCCCGTTCACCTGTACCCTCCTCCTTCCATATACCGGCAAGGTGATGGTACAGCATATGAAGATCAGGAATGTTCCGTGTTTATTTTCGTCCAGCGATTGGCATCACGCGTATTAAACTTGCTCATCACTTTCTCGTGGGCTTCCGTCAAATCGATACCCAGGGAATTGGCAAAACAGATGACGATGAACAGGATATCCCCGAGTTCCATCTCGATTGAGTTTTCTGCTTCAGTCGGCTTCTTCGGTTTTTCTCCATAGACATGATTGATTTCCCTGGCCAATTCCCCGACCTCTTCCGTAATGCGTGCAAGCATGCTCATCGGGC
>Ga0310828_1001384_pt1 | contig 14348 bp, 11 predicted proteins | sample WT_ome_3_FD_202242 | JGI IMG/M metagenome (GOLD analysis project Ga0310828, IMG submission 202242) | Sorghum-adapted microbial communities enriched on wild type (WT) sorghum from Joint BioEnergy Institute, Emeryville, California, United... ... | reverse complement strand
TCAGTAACGCGGCGTTTTGGAAAAAACGAAAAAAATAACATATAAAGAGGATTTTTTACACCCGACGAAGAATATTGATATACCAGCAACTTTTGGGGTTTTGATCTTACCTATGAGGAATTGAAACTTCCAATTCAACCGACTACAAAAAAATCGAAAAAGCGTTTTGATCTTACCTATGAGGAATTGAAACTTTGACATTCCTTGAAGAACATCAACGGCTTCATAAACGTTTTGATCTTACCTATGAGGAATTGAAACTTGGAAATATAACACCTACAAAGGTGCCGAAGTCCCGTTTTGATCTTACCTATGAGGAATTGAAACTCGTCCAAAATACAAACGCGCCTCTGGTGGGGCTTTGTTTTGATCTTACCTATGAGGAATTGAAACTGGTCGAAAATCAATTCATCGCCAGGATAGGCAATGTGTTTTGATCTTACCTATGAGGAATTGAAACAATGCTCTGAAGCATAGATTGGCCTGTATTGGTTTGTGTTTTGATCTTACCTATGAGGAATTGAAACGTGCCAGAACCTTGATAACCCATATATACAGATGTTTCGTTTTGATCTTACCTATGAGGAATTGAAACATCGGCATAGGATAAACTCAACTCCATGACGCGATCCGTTTTGATCTTACCTATGAGGAATTGAAACTCGCTGAAACAAACCCCTTCACAAAACCGCCAACGCCGTTTTGATCTTACCTATGAGGAATTGAAACATAGAAAAGAGCGTCGCTTGTAATTTTTCCTCTCAGAGTTTTGATCTTACCTATGAGGAATTGAAACAAAGTTATAGTCGTAAAATTCATGTCGTCCTTTATAGTTTTGATCTTACCTATGAGGAATTGAAACTTTGACATTCCTTGAAGAACATCAACGGCTTCATGTTTTGATCTTACCTATGAGGAATTGAAACCATAAATGTTGGTAGTAGCGTAACCGCTCTTGTGCGTTTTGATCTTACCTATGAGGAATTGAAACTCACCACTTGCCGCGCTGAATAAGATAGCATCAGATTTGTTTTGATCTTACCTATGAGGAATTGAAACGATTCTAACGAAAGAATCATTGACGTTTTGACCAACCAAGTTTTGATCTTACCTATGAGGAATTGAAACCCGGAGAAACCACGATTGACGATGCCGTCATTACGGTTTTGATCTTACCTATGAGGAATTGAAACAAGAAGCGATTAGCTCAATCGATTCGTTGGACGAAAGTTTTGATCTTACCTATGAGGAATTGAAACTCGAAGCGTACAAGGAAGGGAAAGGACAAATCAATCTCGAGTTTTGATCTTACCTATGAGGAATTGAAACCCATTCCAGAAAATCTTCCAAATCGGAACTGCGGCGTTTTGATCTTACCTATGAGGAATTGAAACAAACATCCCCAACATTTTTCAATGAGCAACTTGTTTTGATCTTACCTATGAGGAATTGAAACTCCGGTGAAGTAATACCGGTCCGGACGATGTTGTAACGTTTTGATCTTACCTATGAGGAATTGAAACTCGAACTCCATTTTACAAAGGAGGAATACCAATCATGTTTTGATCTTACCTATGAGGAATTGAAACAATGATATGTATGATACTTATTCAGAATACATAAAGGTTTTGATCTTACCTATGAGGAATTGAAACTCCTGGAAACCCTGAATATGGAGTTTGCGTTTCTTTGTTTTGATCTTACCTATGAGGAATTGAAACAGACTCATCAGGGCGGCTAGGCTTGAGTTTGAAGTTGGTTTTGATCTTACCTATGAGGAATTGAAACCAGATTTTGGCTAACAACCCAAAGAACGCCCATGCCAATCAGGTTTTGATCTTACCTATGAGGAATTGAAACTCTGTATCAAAACCGTCTATATCATGACTTGTTCGTGTTTTGATCTTACCTATGAGGAATTGAAACTGGATAGTCTTTCGTATCAAGAGAAGGTGAAAAATCTATGTTTTGATCTTACCTATGAGGAATTGAAACCAATTCATTCGCATACTGTCTATACTGAACAATCATGTTTTGATCTTACCTATGAGGAATTGAAACCTACTGAGCTGATATTGTCCAGTAGCTCGATATAATTCGTTTTGATCTTACCTATGAGGAATTGAAACTAAAGAACTGATAGACGAATGCTTAAGCTCATTTTGTTTTGATCTTACCTATGAGGAATTGAAACTATATCGAAAAAACAAATTGACGATTTGCTAAAATTGTTTTGATCTTACCTATGAGGAATTGAAACTTCACTTACAGGCTACTATATGGACGACGAAATATGTTTTGATCTTACCTATGAGGAATTGAAACTAATAAAGATAATCAGAAAAGGAGGTGTTACTATGAGTTTTGATCTTACCTATGAGGAATTGAAACATAGAAGAGATAAAAAGACGATTGAATGGTAAAAATGTTTTGATCTTACCTATGAGGAATTGAAACTCCAATTCGGTATAAACGTTGGCTGCAAGGTGAAGCTGTTTTGATCTTACCTATGAGGAATTGAAACTTTCGCAGTTCTTCAAACGTGTTCACTGCGTCATCTAGTTTTGATCTTACCTATGAGGAATTGAAACAAACCATAGCCACGATGATATCTAATGTGACTACAAAGTTTTCATCTTACCTATGAGGAATTGAAACTTAGGCTTCGACTCAAGACGCATTCCATCGTCACTGTTTTCATCTTACCTATCAGGAATTGAAACTTTGAAAGCTAAAGGAGATGCTATGGAACCAACGGTTTAGATCTTACCTATGAGGAATTGAAACCGGTCGGTCAATGAACAGTTAGAAAAACAGCCGGGTAGAGTTTTCATCTTACCTATGAGGAATTGAAACCATAATGTAGCCGTGTTTTAAGGCGAAATCTGCCCCGTTTGGATCTTACCTATGAGGAATTGAACTTTCAGAGCAGCTACCAACAAATATATCCATCGAGGAAAAATGAAGGGAATAATTAAAATGGTCCGGTTATAGAAACTGTTCAACCCAGCCCCTGGTGCTAAAGAGAACTGGGTTGAAGATTTTATTTCTTAATTTTGATATGGTTTCTAAAGAATGAAACGATAAGTCCTATTAAATGGAGACGCTCTTTTTTTTGTCGGCTTCAGCGACAAAGGTTTTAAATAGAGTAAGCATCAAAGGGTCTTTGTGTGCCAGCATTTCTGGATGCCATTGAACGGCCACGACATAATCGTCGCCTTCTTTTTCTATAGCTTCGATAACGCCGTCTTTGGCAACAGCCGCGACGCGAAAGCCGGGAGCCACGTCTTTTATGGCTTGGTGATGAAAGGAATTAACTCGTGTCGAATCACCGAAAATCTTATACAGACGGGATTCACTGCTGAAAGTGACGGTATGGGTGGACAAGTCACTCCTCGAATATTGGTCATGTTTGATTGTACAATTGTCGATATAACTTAAATCCTGATAGAGCGTGCCGCCAAATGTAACGTTAAGGATTTGGATGCCTCGACAAATGGCAAAAATGGGTTTACGGAGTTCAAGTGCGAATTTAATGAGCCGGCTGTCGAATATATCCCGCTCCGGGAAAACACCGCCAAGCTTCTCCAATGGCTCCTCACCGTAGAATTGCGGGAAAACATCATCACCCCCGGAAAGAATCAGTCCATTGACATTGAGTACTTGTTCTCGAATGACCTCTTCTTCGTCATTCACGGGAATGATGTATGGCACGCCTCCTGCCGCAATCACGGATTGGATATAGTTGTCGTTGACATAGGAACGTTTATACCCAGGAAAACGGCCGCCTTGATCGATTAGATGCCCTCCCGAAATGCCGATGATTGGTTTCATTTGTCTTCCTTCTTCCGCATTTTATTTTATTTAGTAAAATGCTGCAAAAATAGCTCGCCGAATTGGGAAATTGTTGTCCCCGAACGGCCTTGACGAACTTTGATCAGATTCAATTTTTGTAAAATCTCAAGCCTTTTTCTAAGCTGCTGTTCTGTTAATATTATTTGATGATTTTGTTTTAAAAGCTTCCCAATCGGTTTTCTGCCATAGGAAGTTTGTGTTGCTTTCCCGTCTTGCAAGATATTCAATATGGCAAGGCTTTCATTTAAAAATCCATGTTCCTCGATGATTTCCACGATATCTTTGTACTGATCATCACTTGCTATATCCCGCTCCATACCTTGCAAATAATGGGGTAAGGACTGCACGGGAATAGGGCTCTCATTTAAACAAGCACAATAAGAAAGAACATTAAAGAGTTCACTGACGTTTCCTGGCCATGAATACTTCTTGAGACATTTAAGGGCTTCATTTGTAAAGACAAGATGGTGATAATTAAACTTTTTTTTAAAAAAAGACAGCAAGGATTCGATATCGCTTTTCCGTTCCCGCAATGGTGGAATTTCAATCGTGTTAGCACAAATCATCTTTAAAAGATCAGGTTGAAAACGGCCCATTTCTTTCAAACTTGTTAGGTCAATACAACTTGATGTGATTACGCGCACGTTGACATCAATGGTTGCATGGCCGTTAATTCGTGTCATTTTCTTTTCTTTCATTATATGGACAAGTTTTTTTTGAAAGGGGATTAAGGTTTTATCAATATTCTTTAAAAATATACTGCCGCCCATAGCTGCTTCAAAAAGACCAATTTTTATTTCTTGACCTTCTTCAACCCCAAAAAGTTCTTTTTCCAGTTCATCTGGGTCTGTTCCACAATCAATGGCCATAAACGGTTTGTCACGGTAAATAGAGGCGGCATGAATGGCTTCTGCAAAGACGCTTTTTCCCGTGCCCGCTTCTCCTTGTATATATAAAGGTGCATCAGTTAAGGCCATTTTTATGGCTTGATTTATAACCGTGGATAAGGAAGGTGTATTCTGTTCGAGCTTATTAAATGTCATTGGTACTCTTTTTGTCCATTTTGCTGGCCATGATCTCTTTTCATGTTCCTCCAAACCTTGCGAGAGTGCTACCATTGATTTGATATGTCGTTTAAAAAGGATTTCGTAATTGTGTGTCAGACCAAAGACTTCCGCGATTTCCGAAATCGTAACGAGTGAAAGAATCCGAGGCCCTATATCGATAACAGGTTTAATAAAATGGGGGACTAAGTAACGTTCACCAGGTGTTACGATATAATCAATTTTGCGATTGAGCGGTTGCTCCGGATAATAAGGAATAAATTGATGTTCAAAAAGGATTTCGCTTAGGCTTTCAACCGTATCATCAGTATTTTCTTTTGTGTCATTGACAACAAGGATGGTTTGCCCTTTAGGCAGTTCAATTAATCTTTTAATGTTAACAAGATTGATGGCTCTTTTGACGAAAATAATTGGGGTTGAACGAGTAAAATAATCCTTTACCAATTGATAGAGAAAATTAGTAGATAATAAAATCGCATTCGCTTGATCAAGGTCATCTTTATTCAGGTTTTTGGCCGTCAATGCAACGATGTCCAGTTGATCCCCAAAAATCTCTCTTACCTGTTGTGTTAAAAGGTTCAGATAGTCATCTTCAATCGCAATGATGAGTAATTGCTTTGGTTTGTCCATCACTTTTGATTTATCCATGGTTTCGCCTCGTGAAATTTACTAAAAAAGATGGCAGGCTGTAAAATGGCCTTTGGTTACCTCTTTCATGATAGGTGTTGTCGTTCGACAAATGTCCATAACCTTTGGGCATCTGGTATGAAACGGACAACCAGACGGCGGGTTGGACGGACTAGGTATATCTCCTTGTATAACGATCCGTTCGCGCTTCACCTTTGGATCGGGAATGGGAATCGCAGAAATCAATGCCTGTGTATAGGGATGTAAAGGATTTTGGTAAAGGTCATCTTTTTCCGCCATTTCTACAATATGGCCCAAATACATCACGCCAATCCGATGACTGATGTGTTCAATGATGCTCAGATCGTGGGCAATAAAAAGATAGGTGAGTCCCAATTGCTCTTGCAGATCTTGCAGAAGGTTGACAACTTGAGACTGGATCGACACATCAAGGGCGGAAACCGGTTCATCCGCAATAATTAATTTTGGATTGATGGCCAAAGCTCGCGCAATCCCGATCCTCTGCCGTTGGCCGCCGCTAAATTCGTGTGGGTACCGATTCGCTTGTTCGGCGTTAAGACCTACTAGTGACATGAGTTCCGAAACGCGGTCAGGAATTTTCTTTTTATCAAAGCCATGGATGATCAGTGGTTCGGCAATGATGTCTTTAACCTTCATCCTCGGATTAAGCGAAGCGTAAGGATCTTGAAAAACCATTTGGAAATTCCGCCGTACTTTACGGAGTTGATGGTCATCCATGCTGGTAATGGTTTGACCGTCGATTATGATTTCACCCTCCGTCGGTTTAATGAGCCCCATTAACATGCGACCTGTCGTTGATTTGCCGCATCCAGACTCACCCACTAGTCCTAAAGTTTCTCCTTGATGGATCTCAAACGTCACTCCATCGACCGCTTTAACGAAACGTTTCTTATTGAATAAACCGGCTTTGACCGGAAAATACTTTTTTAAATTTTTCACTTGTACAAGTGGTGTTTCCATAGATTTAAACCCCTTCTTTTATGTGATCAAGCTGATGAAGAAAACAGCGATTTCGGCTTCCATCCGCCATGGTCTTGAGGGTTGGTTCTTCTCTAAAACAAATATCCATTGCCACTGGACAGCGCGGAGCAAATTTACACCCTTTAGGCAGATTGGACGGGCTTGGAACCGTTCCCGGTATGGATCCGAGGCGTTTTCGTTTTTCACCAAGCTTCGGTGTGGATTCAAGAAGCCCCTTTGTATAGGGATGCTGTGGATTTTCAAAGATTTTCTCGACAGGTCCTTCTTCGACGACACGCCCTGCATACATCACCACAACACGGTCACACATCTCAGCAACGACGCCAAGGTCATGGGTGATAAGTATTATGGAAATGTCTTTTTCTGTTTTTAATTTTTTCATCAGTTCAAGGATCTGCGCTTGAATGGTGACGTCTAGGGCGGTTGTCGGTTCATCGGCGATGAGCAGTTTGGGTTCACATGACATGGCCATGGCGATCATGACCCGTTGGCGCATGCCGCCTGATAATTGATGCGGGTAATCATTATAAATTTCTTCAGCCCGAGGGATTCCCACGAGTTTTAACATCTCGATGGTTCTTTTCTGGGCTTCTTTCTTTGACAATTTCAGATGCCATTCGATCGCTTCCCGTATTTGCTTGCCAATCTTATGGACTGGATTGAGAGATGTCATAGGCTCTTGGAAAATCATGGCCATGTCTTTTCCTCTAATTTTACGGATATCTCTTTCCGATGCGGATAATAGATCCACGCCGTTAAAATGAATGCTTCCGCCCATCACTTTTGCAGAGGTATCATCGAGCAAACGCATGGCCGTCAATAATGTGACACTTTTTCCGGATCCCGACTCGCCAACAATCCCCACCGTTTCCCCGCTATTCACATAAAAGGAAACCCCATCGACAGCCGGAATCATGTCATCATCATTTTTAAAATAGGTTTTAAGATCTTTTATTTCGAATAATGGTTGTGCCAATAGACTCACTCCAAGCCTCTTAATCTTTGATCTTAGGATCTAGAGTATCGCGCAAGCCGTCACCCAACAGGTTAAAGATGAGGACGGTGAAGAAGATGGCTAGACCTGGGAAAATAGCAACATACGGAGCCGTACCTAGATAGTCTCGGCCAGAGCTTAACATCGCCCCCCATTCGGGAGTAGGGGGTTGAGCGCCGAGACCAAGGAAGCTAAGACTTGCGGCCGTTAAGATGGCGTTACCGATTCGCATCGTGAAATACACGATGATGCTGGATAAGGTTCCTGGAAAAATATGTTTCCAAATCAGCCGCCGGTTTTTAGCGCCTATGGATCTTGTTGCCTCAACATATAAAGCGGCTTTGACTTGTAGCGTTGTGCTTCGAACGATCCGAGCGAAAATCGGAATGCTAAAAATGGCCACAGCAATGATGACATTTCCGAGGCCGGGGCCGAGGATGGCAATGATCCCAATCGCTAGAATGATACCGGGAAAGGCAAAAAGGATATCACAAATTCTCATGATAAGGCTGTCAATCCATTTTCCATAAAAGCCGCTGATAAGCCCAAGAATTGTTCCGCCAACTGCGCCGAAGAATACAGATACAATACCAACAAAGAGGGAAATTCTTGTACCGACAATGATCCGGCTGAAAATGTCCCGTCCGTAGGCATCCGTTCCGGCCCAGTGTTTTGCGGACGGCCCTTGCAACAAGGCATTGTAATCAAACTCTGTTGGGCTGTAAGGTGCAATGTACGGACCAAATATAGCAATGAGAATAAGGAAGACAACTAAAATGGCGGAAATAAATGCCAAACGTTGTTTTCTGAACTTTTTCCAAAAAGTCGAAAAGGGTGTTTCAACTTTTTCTTGTTTTATATTTACAGGCGGTTGTATTTGCGGTTCACTCACTCTTTGTAGTTCGGCCAAGGGGCACCCCTCCTCTAGTTATAACGAATTTGTGGATTTAAGAAGCCGTAAATAATGTCTACTAAGAGATTGATCACAAGAAATTCAAGCGAAAAAAGTAACATTTCGGATTGAATCACGGGGTAATCCCTAAAATTAATGGAATCGATCATTAAGCGGCCTAATCCCGGCCAACTAAATACGGTTTCGACAACAACGGAACCGCCGAGTAGAAAACCAAATTGAAGCCCGGTCATGGTCACAACAGGGATCAAGGCGTTTTTCAAAGCGTGATCCCAAATCACGATTCGTTCCTTTAGACCTTTGGCACGTCCGGTTCTGACGTAATCCTCTTTTAACACATCCATGAGGGATGACCTTGTAAAACGGGCGATAACTGCGGCAATACCAGAACCAAGGGTGATCGAAGGTAGAATATAGCTTTTCCAGGAATTGAGGCCCCCTGTAGGAAACCACCCAAGATCAACGGCGCACAGTTCGATAAGCATGAGACCTAACCAGAACGATGGAAGAGAAATCCCCGAAACCGCCACAATCATGCCTACATAATCTTGCCATTTATTACGTTTGGTAGCGGATATCACCCCAATAAGCAAGCCAACGATGACGGACCAAATCATGCTGACGACGCTTAACCAAAAGGTGGGCATAAATCGCTGTCCGATCATAGTGGAAACGGGCTCTTTTGTCTTGAGCGAAATCCCGAAGTCACCTTGAATGATGTGATGAAGATAGTTGACGTATTGAATAGGCAAAGGTTTATCCAGCCCGAGTGCTTTTCGAACGTTTGCGATGTCTTGGGCTGTGGCGTCTTGTCCGGCAACAAGGCGGGCGGGGTCTCCTGGAATCAAGTGAACAAATAAAAAGATAATGATCGTGATGATAAAAAGAATCGGAATAATTTCGATAACTCTCTTAAAAATATATTTAAGCATGTTTCACATCCCACCTTTATACTTTGAATCATTCCGAATAGGTATGAAGCGCTAATTGGTCATTAGCGCTTCACGTGGGTATTATTGTTGAATTTCCGCATTTGAAACATCTAAAGAACCGTCCGGAAGCAGGTAGGCGTTTTTGAGATAATCACGCTTCCCGTACATCGTGTCGTCAACGCAAAGAAATGCCCAAGGTGCGTCATCCCATATGATCTTTTGTACCTTAGCGTAGGCGGCCTTACGTTCCTCTGGATCGGCGGTTTGTAACGCTTGCTTGATCAAGGCATCAGCCTGATCATTCTTATAGTAAGCCGTGTTATAGGAGGCCGGCGGGAACGACTCGGAGGCAAGAAGCGGTCGAATACCCCAGTCCGCATCGCCGGTTGAAGGAGACCATCCACCGTAATAAAGCTCAATTTCGGCGTCTTTAGGATTATTGACGGACCAAATTTTTTCAGACATTGTTCCTGACTCCATAGGGACGATATTCACTTTTATACCAACTAATGAGAGCTGCTGTTGGATGAATTCCATCGCTTTGGTTGTTCCTGAACTGTTGCCGCCCCAAAGCGTGGCTGTGAAGCCGTTGGGATAACCTGCTTCTTTTAATAGTTTTTTAGCTTTTTCCGGATCATATTTATAAACTTGTTGTTTCGAATAGAATTGTGTATTCGGCGCAATCACTGAATCCAAAACACTTCCATAGCCATTGTTAACAACTTTTACAAAAGCTTCCTTATTGATGGCGTAATTAATTGCTTGACGAACTTTTAAGTCATTAAAAGGTTTTTTCATGGTATTTATTGAAAGATAGCGGACAATGATGGACGGATTATTTTCGACAACAATACCGTTATTACCGTTCACTTCTTTAGCAGATTCCGTAGGCACAGGATAAATGAAGTCGGCTTCTCCTGTTTTTAACATGGCAATTCTTGATCCATTTTCGGGAACCGGTTTGAACGTGATGGAATCGAGTTTTGGTTTTCCGTTTTTCCAGTAATTTGGATTTTTCTTCACAGTCAGGTGATCACCAGGCTTCCATTCAACAAATTCATATGGGCCTGTTCCAACAGGGTGCCGAGCGATATCTTTTCCATATTTTTTTAGAGCAGCGGGGCTAATCATCATCGCGGCAGGGTGAGCGAAGGTGTTGATCATGGCACCAAAAGGCTCCTTCAATATCACTTTGACGGTGTAGTCATCAATCACTTTTGTTTCTTTGACCACCGCAAAGAGGCTGTTGCGTTTTAAGTGATTATTTTGATCGGCGAGTCGGTCAATGTTGACTTTTACAGCTTCCGCGTTAAATGGTGTTCCGTCTTGGAATTTAACACCGTGCCGTAGTTTGAATGTGAATTCGGTCGCATTATCATTGGCTGTGTAACTTTCAGCAAGCAACGGAACGATTTTCATATCCTTATCAAAACCGAAAAGGCCTTCATACATCGTTTTTTCCGCGGAATTGGATAAGGTGTCGTTTGTATCATGCGGATCCAAACTTATAAAATTGTCGGCAACCGCAATCGTAATGTCCTTCCCTTTTTTGGTCACCTTCGAGATTTTTGTATTATCCGAACCGCTTTGTTCTGTGCTTGATTTGGAACTGCTACAGCCGGCAAGCACAAGGCCAAAAACAATCAGGAACCCGAGGATACCGTAAAATGTTTTCTTCATCTTCTTCCTCCTATTTGTATGAAATTAAAATGGTTACGACAATTTTCGAAACCTATTTAAACCTATTTTGTCCATATGGATCCCATTTGTCAATAATAAATTTAGACTATTGGAATCATTTTTATTAATTACTAGCTTCAACCTTGAATGTAATTTGCGAATAGTCTATTATTTGATTTGGATTAAAGTTTAAATGGGCTGTTTTAACAGGCCTTTTGCCTTATGCCCATGGGAAAGGGAAAGTATTTCTTTTTAATTTGGTTTTAATTGGTGGGAATGGAGGATTTGTCATGATAACAATCATTAAAAATGGAGAAGTATATGCACCGCAATATTTAGGGAGGCAGACCATCCTTATTATAGGTGATAAGATTGCCAAGATTGGTAATGTCAAGGTCGATAAATACTTGGATTTGGACCTTGAGGCAGAGGTTATTGATGCAGCAGGTCGCATAGTTATGCCTGGCATTATTGATCCGCATATCCATTTGATCGGCGGTGGTGGTGAAGGTGGTTTTGCTACCCGAACACCGGAAGTTCAATTGACCGATTTGACGCAATCAGGTATAACAACTGTTGTAGGTTTGCTTGGAACGGACGGCACAACCCGTCACTTGACATCCTTGCTTGCTAAAGCAAGGGCTCTGGAAGAAGAAGGAATAACAACCTATATTTATACGGGAAACTATCATGTGCCTACTCCGACGATCACCTCTTGTGTGAAGGACGATTTCATCTTAATTGATAAGGTCCTTGGAGTGGGTGAAATTGCCATATCGGATTCACGCTCTGCTCAACCGTCTCTTCACGAGGTAGCAAAACTCGTAGCGGAAGCGCGGATAGGAGGATTGCTAAGTAATAAAGCGGGTGTCACACATTTTCATACTGGACCGGGTAAAGAAAAGTTGACGTATCTTCATCAACTGTTGGAACAATACGAAATACCGGCGTCACAGTTGTATGCTACCCATATTACAAGAAGTCAGGCGCTCGTTGATGATGCGATTGCCCTGTCCAATAAAGGGGTTTATGTAGATATCACTTGCTCCGACGATACAAAGGAATGGATCGAGTATTTTAAGAAGCATGGCGGGAAGATGGATCATTTGACATTGTCATCCGACGGAAACGGCAGTTTGCCTCAGTTTGACGAAAAGGGCCAATTCCTTGGCCTTGGCGTCGCCAGCCCGTACACTCTTTTTGAGCAAATGGTCCGCACGGCAAAATCAGATCAACTTTCAATGGAAGAGGTTTTTAAACTGGTTACCTCCAATACAGCTGATGTTCTTAAGTTAAACCATAAAGGCCGCCTTATAGAGGGATGTGATGCCGACATTATCATTTTGGACGAGGAAATGACCACCCCGGCTTATGTCGTTGCCAAAGGAAGATGGATGGTCAAAGACGGAGAGATTCTTGTGAAAGGGACGTTTGAAAAGTAAGCATAAATATTAGCAGCCTTGTGTTCAATCGCTGGAGACCAGGCAGGAGTTCCTTTTTTAGCGATGTTAAACATACACTTTAAAAACTAAAAACGTGAAATCACCGGAGTTTAGTTCGGGTCAGGCGTAGTGCCCGATGGCACATGTGGAAGTGCATCTTAATCGGCGGTTCTCCCGGTTGTGCCGATTAAGTCGCTCCCCAGCTGAGCGGAGGTTGTCAAAGAAAAAACAGACCATGCAAAATGTGACACTTTGACGGTCTTCCTTTAAAAATTGGGGACCATACCCATTTCATCCCCGTCACAAACTCCAAACGTGACGTTGTGGCAGCCTCCTATTAACTTTTGGCATCTGCGTAATGTTCCCGCCTCAAAACGGCTGATAAAAGTGACGCGTTGTTTTGAAGGGGGTATCCTGCGCAATTTAAAAAACGCCCAGTTTATCTAAAATGAACGCATTGCAGGCGGCTGTTTCCTTTAGATGGCTGAAACGCCCGGATGTGCTGAAATGCCCTGCTCCCATATTGATTTTTAATACAAGTAAATTATCATCAGTTTTTATGGCTCTTAATCGGGCAACTCGCTTTGCTGGTTCCTAGTAAGCGACACTCGGGTCGTTCAATCCGGTTGTGACATACATATGAGGGTTGGCTTTCGTTTCGACATTGCCGTATGGACTGTATGACTTCATATAAAAATAATCTTCACGGACTTGCGGATTGCCCCATTCATCCCATTCTAAAGTTGTAAGTGGAATCGTCGGGTCAAGCATGGTTGTGATCACATCGACAAAGTACACCTCTGAAACGATGATCTGAAAAAGCTCTCCTGCCATGAAGCCGCCGGAACTTCTGCCGCGGACCGCCATTTTATTTGATGAAGTATATCCTTGTTCGATCAAAAATTTGACTACAGTGATGAAACCCGTAAAGGTGTTACGCTCTTCTGTAGCTTTCCGTTCTCATACAAAATTTGTCCATTTTTCCTCGTATGGACATCGAGTAACCCAAATGAGGGATAAATGGAGTTAGCTTTGTCAGTCCACTGTATGAATAGTTTTTCTGTATCCTACAATCTAAACCACGACGAGTGTGAGGGTTTAAAAAATAAAAACGGCTAGATTGCAAATCAGTACCGGTACAAATCATTGTAAAAGACTTTTTCGCAAAATTGGCATAACACTTTAACCGATTATGTCGTCGATCCTCGGTAGAGTAAAAAGCCCCGGAGATCGACGACATTCGTTTGTTTCAAAACCCTTTACTTAACGCGGGATTTTGGAAAAAGCGAAAAAAATAACATAAAAAAAGGATTTTTTACACCCGACGAAGAATGTTGATATATCAACAACTTTTGGGGTTTAGATCTTACCTATGAGGAATTGAAACTCAATCGTCCACAAAAGCCGAATTAGGCGTCAAGGTGTTTAGATCTTACCTATGAGGAATTGAAACCCAAGATCCTTCTTGTAAACATTTAAATATGCTAAGTTTAGATCTTACCTATGAGGAATTGAAACACTGACCGCCCTGACGATGGCCTGGTGGCTGCAGGCGTTTAGATCTTACCTATGAGGAATTGAAACTCCGACGGTGTTCTCATCAATATTCACGACCTCGCTCGTTTAGATCTTACCTATGAGGAATTGAAACATGGCTTCGAGCTGTTGTAAGCGGTCATAATTCTCGTTTAGATCTTACCTATGAGGAATTGAAACTCAGAAAGGGTATTCCAGTTCGCGATCGCATTTGATAGTTTAGTTCTTACCTATGAGGAATTGAAACAAACAAAACTTCCCAACCGTTAAATTTTCCGTTCG
>Ga0310828_1001383_pt1 | contig 14354 bp, 9 predicted proteins | sample WT_ome_3_FD_202242 | JGI IMG/M metagenome (GOLD analysis project Ga0310828, IMG submission 202242) | Sorghum-adapted microbial communities enriched on wild type (WT) sorghum from Joint BioEnergy Institute, Emeryville, California, United... ... | reverse complement strand
GATTTCGTTGACGGTCAAGGCGATCAGCGTTCGAGGGCTGTCGGGGCGGGTGGTGCGTTCGCGCGCGGCGATGGCGGCGAGGATGGCGTGGGCGAGCATGGCCAGGGTGGTGTAGCGGTACCAGGAGCATCAGACAGCACGCCCAGCAGCCAGGCCCGCGCGGCCAACCGAGGCTCCGCCCGCCGGAACCGGCCGGCGATGCGGGCGAACGCCGACTCGAACGACTCCGCCCACGCGTCGTGGTCTACGCTGGCCTCAGCGGCCACCGCGCGGTTGTTACTGTCCACAGCAGACGATCGTTGTGCGGTGGCCGTCTCCATGCCCGTACGACACGCTATCTACATCGAACCGTGACAAATCATCCTAGACGCAGCGACGAGCATCTACATAACGAAACAGGGCTGGACTACTAGGCTAGACGACGCTGAACCGCGCCGAGGCGCTCGGATGCGCGGGAAGTGGGCAATCCAGCATAAGACAGCCATTGATCGCGGCCATACTGTACGCGCATGCCACCGCGTAGCCGATATCACCACGGCGACCTGAGAAGGGCCTTGACCGCAGCGGCGATGGGCCTGGCCAGATGTGGCGGACCGGACGCGGTGGTGCTGCGCGAGGCGACCCGGCGTGTCGGCGTCTCGCCGACCGCGGCGTACCGCCACTTCGCCACGCACGACGACCTGCTCGACGCGGTGCGCCGGGAAGCACAGGCCGCGCTCGACGCGTCAATAGAGGCCGAGGTCGCCGCCTCCCCTCGCACCCCGGCACAGTGCCTTGAGGCATACATCCTCGGCTACCTCCGCTTCGCCCACTCGGAGGCCGGCCTGTTCCGGATGACCATGCTCCGCACCGGCGCCGGTACGGACGGCAGCCCTGCCCCATCCCGTTTTCGCCACCTGCTGGCGGCCCTCCTGGACCCGGCAGTACCGGTATCGCCCGACGACCGGGACCACCGGGCTGCCATCGAGGTCGCCGCCTGGGCGATTGTCCATGGCCTTGCGCTGCTGCTGCTGGACGGTCCACTCGCCGCCGCACCCAGGAGGCACGTCGACGCGGTGATGGACATCGTGGTCCAGGTCGTCGCCGACCGTCTCCTATCGATTGCTCCCCGCCCGGGTGGACGCGCCGCCGGTTGGTGAGCCCGGGCGGACCGTCAGTTGTTGGCAGGTGGACGGTACGCAGGAACACGAGCAGCAGCCATAGGCGTGGTGAGTTCCCCCCACTTTTCCGGAGCGGTGGTTACCTGCCGCCGGTTGGCGTAGGCGTGAGGATAGTTGTCTTGGTGTGATCTTGTTGGTTATGCCAGTTGGTCTCGTACTCGTCGGGGCTGAGGTAGCCGACTTCGCGTTGGATGCGTCGGGTGTTGTACCAGCCATCGATGTAGGCGAACAGGGCGTTCTCGGCTTCGTCGCGGGTGCGCCAGCTGGTCCGGTAGACGAGTTCGATCTTCAGGGTGGAGAAGAAGTTCTCCATCAGCGCGTTGTCGAAGCTGTCGCCGACTGAGCCCATCGACGGCAGGATGCCGTTGTCGGCCAGCCGGGTGCCGAAGCGGAACGACGTGTAGGTCGACCCGCGGTCGCTGTGGTGGATCAGCTGGCCGGCGCGGACGTCGCGGGACCAGATGCCGTACTCCAGGGCGCCCAACACGAGGTCGGTGTCGCAGCGGTCGCTGGTCTTCCACCCGACGATGCGGCGGGAGAACGCGTCGCGGACCGCGGCCAGCCAGAACACGCCCTCACCGGTGGGGATACGGGTCGCGTCGGCGACCCACAGCCGGTTCGGCGCGGTTGCGGTGAACTGCCTGTTGACCAGGTCCGGCGCCGGTGTGGCGTGCGGGTTCTGACGGGTTGAGCCGCCGCGCCAGCCGCGGCGCAGGAACGCACCCTGCCAGCCCTGCGATGCCATCAACCGCTCCACCCGCTTGCGGCCCACGGCGATGCCGTCACGACGTAGCTGTGCGTGGACCCGGTCGGCGCCGTAGGTGCGCCCCGACGCGGTCCAGATGTCGTAGATGTTGGACAGCAGCCCGCGATCGGCCTGCTCGCGGTCGCACGGCTGGGCGGCCTGCGCCACCCACCCGTAGTAGGTGGACTGGCTGACCTGCAGGACCCGTAGCAGGAGCGCGACCGCGTAGCGGCCACGGTGTTCGTCGACGAACCTCATGACCGACGCCGGGTCGGGTCGAGCTCCGAGGCGAAATACGCGCCTCGCGGCCTTCAGGATCTCGTTGGCCCGGCGCAGCTCAGCAACCTCTCTACGCAGCCGCCGGTTCTCCTCCAGCATGTCGGACGTGGGCCGGTCGCCGCGCTCACCACGGTCGGCCTCGTCCTGCCGGATCCAGTTCCGCAACGCCTCATGATGCACGCCGAACTGCTCAGCCAGCCGGCGGATCACCGGCTTCGGATCCGACTCCCGATACAGCCGCACAGCTCGCTGCCTCAACTCATCCGGGTACTTCTTCGGTGCTGCCACAGATCGTCCCCTCCCACGGCCATCAGACCATGATCAGAAGACTCCGGGAAACCGGGGGGACCTCATGGACCCAGGACGATGACCCGTCCGGTCAGGGCCATCTATCTTGTTATCCTGCTGCAGGCCCTGGCGAGCGACGCGATGTGCGCCGCGGTGTGCGCCACCGACCAGGCCCTGGTCGCACGCGCCTGTGGATCCGACACAGTCGACAGCAGATCCGTCAACCTGCCGGCGGCACAGCGGAGCGCGACGCGCACCTCGATCCACTTCTTTCCGTGATGTTCACGTCCCTCCTCCGGCCCGCGCACCCATGCTCGGTCGGACGGCAAGGTCCCGCCAACTTCACCCGTGCCGAACCGGCCACGCCGACTACCGTCCTCCTTCCTCCCGGCTGAGGTTTGCCAGCATTTGTACCGTACGCCGACAGTCAATTGCTTTGAAGGCATTTCCTCGACTGTGCTTTCTTTTCGCATTCTACAAGAAGACACTGTTGCGGGCGCGCGGTGAAGATGGTTCGTGCGCCGTTCAAGGAACGCGAATAGCAGCTGAACTCCGACGACGCATTCCCGGACCCTGCCTGACGTTTCTGCCTGCCCGGAGATGACCATGACAGACCGAATCGAAAAGGCGGTCGAGCGCGCAATTGTCGCGATGCGGGCCGACCTCGGAGCAGAGCTGACGGTGGACGACCTCGCCCGTGCCGCCATGTTTAGCAAGTTTCATTTCACCCGTATCTTTCAGCGCGTCACCGGCGTTACTCCCCGCCGCTTTCTATCGGCGCTGCGCCTTCAGCAGGCGAAGCTGCTGCTGACCTCCACCTCATTCAACGTGGCAGATATCAGCGTACGCGTGGGATACAGCAGTGTCGGTACGTTCAGCTCCCGGTTCACCCGGAGTGTGGGCATGTCGCCAACGGTTTACCGCCGCCTGGGCGGGGTTAACCGCGAGGTGGCGGTCGACGACAGCGACGACCGGGTGGCCCCCGCGAACGGCGTGGTCACCGGCGTGGTCACCACGGACGTACCAGGCCGGCTCGGCGACGTCTACCTGGGGCTTTTCCCCGGCCGGATCCCGGAAGGGCGGCCTGCCGCCTGGTGTGTCCACCGTGGACCAGGACCCTTTCTCCTGAGCAAGGTGCCGCCGGGCGACTGGTACCTGCTCGCGCAGGGCATCGTGCACGACGACCGCGCCGCCGCGAACCGCGAGGGCGCGACCGGCGAGCCGCGGACGGTGGTGGGCTGCCGCGGGCCGATCGAGGTGCGTCAGCACACTGTCCTAAACGCCATGGACCTGAAGCTGCGGCCACGCCGGGTCCTCGATCCGCCGGTGCTGATGGCGCTGCCCGACGCGCGGACCGTCGCCCGGCCCGGGAGTGTCCGCCGTACGGCCGCCTGAAACCGATTCGCACTTCTTGCCAGCCGATCCGCTGCATACGAGCGTCTGACGCTTTCTACCTCGAGCCGAATCACATGACAGTGGTCCTGCCCGCCTGGCTGGCGGACAGGACCACTGTTGTATCCGGTTACCGCGTGGCCGGTTCGACGGCACGGACCACCGCGGGCGCCTCGGCCCGTCTCGCCTTTTCGCGGGACCGATCCGCGAGCCAGCGCAGCCACCAGTAGGCGCCACGGGCCAGGCAGACGATGGTGAGCGCGAAGAAGAGCGTGTAGACCACGTTGAAGAGCATGAGTATGCCGTACACCATCGCCACCGCCGAGCCGAACATGAACTGGTTGCGTCCCGACGTCGGCGTGGTGCCCGGATCGGTGATCATGTAGTTAGTGAAGAGCACGAAGGCGACCCCGGTCATCGGCAACAGGGAAGCCCACAGCGCCACGTCCCAGACGTAGTGTCGGATCAACGCCTGGATCACGAACCCGCCGACCCAGCCGAGGATCAGCGGGATCTTCTTGGTGAGCATGGTGTTGAGCACCGTGCCGGCGGTCAGAATGATCATCGGTACGATCATCCGGAACAGGTCGGGCACGTTCTCCGTGAAGTGGTACGGCGGCGCGAGGTTCACCCAGGAGAACGCGAGCAGAGTGATCGTAATACCAAAGTTGGACGGGTTGGTGAAGTGCCGCAACCGCCCGTTGATCGGCGCTCGCAGCACCGCTTTCTGTCCAATCGCGACAACGACGCCGAAGGCGATGGGCCAGAAGTTGTCGTTCGCGTACAGAAGCATGTTGACCGCGAGGCTGGTGATATGCGTAGGCAGCAGGAAGGTGTAGAGGCCCCACAGCCCATGGCCGGTGAAACCCGGCTGTCGGCGTTCGGCGCGGGCCGAGACCGTCTCGATCGCGATTTCGGCGGTGTACCCGACCAGCAGCGCGAAGAGCGGCCAGGTCCACGGCTGCTCGAAGCCGAGCACCGTGTACCCGAAGATATTGAAGACGCTCATCGAAACAGCGAAGTTTCGTAGGGCGAGGTAGCGCGGGTCGCGACCGTCCACGCGCGGCACCGGTGTCGGTGCCGTGGCGTACGGTGGGTGCACGGACGGGCTGGGCGTCGTCGCCGGCCCTTCCTTAGCCTCGATCCGGGTGTCGGTCATCCGGCGTCTACCTCCCGAGCTACGTCGGTGAGCACGAAGTCGTGCCACCCTTGGGTCAAAGTCAGCGATTGGTTATGGCGGACGCCGTTCAGGTCGCGCCAGCTCAGCGTCGCCCGCACCGGTCCGTCGGCCTGGCCGAGACCGAAGTAGACATCGAAGCTGCGCTTGCCGGAGTGGCCGCCGCCGCCGTCCAGCTGGGCAATGTGCGTGCGCCCGTCGGCGTCAGTAATGCTCACCTGCGCGCCGTAGGCGGGCGATCCGGCGACGCCGTCGCCGGCCGGGCGGTACAGCCGCAGGCCGATGAAGCCGCCGCGGTCCGGGCTGTCGTTGCGGTAGAAGACCGGTGCTCCCCATTGCCGAGCGACCGCGAAGTCCTGCGCGCCGCGGCCGGTGGTGTCGGCGACGGCCACTCCCCTGGTCGGAATGGGCACGTCTAGCCCCAGCTCCGCGCTAAGGTTCAGGAAGCGTCCGTTGGGCTGCCGGGCCCAGAACGCCAGGCTTTGCCCGCCGGCGATGTCGTCGCCGGGCTCGACCTTGGGCCACATGATCGGGTTGCGCAGCATCAGGTCGTTGGACATGGCCAGCTCCTGCAGCCAGGACCACCGGTTGATGGTGCCTTTGATGAAGCCGGTGGTCTGCACTATGGACAGGTTGCCGCTGTTGTCGAAGTCGGCCATTTTGGCGTCCCAGCCCCAGCCGACCCAGGCCATGTCGAGCGCGGCTGCCTTGTTCTCGAACGGGGCTATGCCTTCGCTCAGCTTCTTCCGCGCGTCCTGCTGGTCGTCGGCGTTGTTCATCCAGACGAAGTTGCTCTCCTCCAGGCCCCACTCCGTCGTGATGTTGCTGACGAACATGTCGAACTGACCGTCGCTGTCCAGGTCGCCGAAGTCGATGCCCATACCCTTGAAGGAGTCCTGTCCCAACACCATCGACTTGGGAGTGAGCGGGCCCCGGCGACCCGTAGTGACCTCGAACCTGATCTGGCCCGGTGTGGAGACGTTGTGCAACAGATGGTCGTGGCCGAAATCGTTGGCCAGGTAGAGCTCGGGGAGCAGGTCGCCGTCGAGGTCGGCGGAGCCCGCGCCAAGGGTCCAGCCGGTGGCCACCGATGGCGCGATAGCGATCTGTTCCTCGTACCGGGGCACCGGAACCTGCCCTGTGTCGACAGAGTTCCAGCGCAGGATGTGCGCGCCACCACCGTTTTCGGCCCGGGACAGTGAGTGGTTCATGTGGACGTTGGGTTGACCATTGGGGTTTAGCACCTCAGAGTCCGGGAAGTAGTTGAACACACCCACGTCCGGGTGCCCGTCGCCGTCGAAGTCGGCTACTGCGACCGCATTGGTATTCCAGAGTGGACCATGGTATCGACCATCGCCGAAGTCCTGCTGCGGCACCAGCTCGGCTGGCTGGTAGGCGTCCGGGCCCAACGGGCCGGTTCCACTCCTGCGCAGGAACAGCACCGGAGTCCGGCCCCAGTAGTAGACCAGCAGGTCCATCCGGCCGTCCTGGTTGAAGTCGCCTGGTACGCAGCCCATCGGCGCGATAGCGTCGTTCGTGGGCAACTGGCGCGGCTCCAGTACGAATGGTGGGTATCGGTCGCCGGTGCCCGGTATCGGAGTCACGATGACCGCGTCGCTGCGGGTGTCCACAAGGCACAAGTCCTGCGCCACGCCGCTACCCGCAAGGTCGTTAATCGCGATTCCGGCGCCGACCGAGGAGATCCAGGACCGGATCTCCTCGTATTCCGGATTCACGGGACGGACGGTGCGCTCGGGAAGGTTGGCCGGCAGCGCGATCGGCAACTCGGTAAAGCGGAACCGCGATGCCATCGCGGCCACCTCCTCCGCCGATGCCTGCGGCCGCTGCGCGACGATGAACAACGCGGCCGCCAGGACGAGCACAAAGGCGATCGGAATTAGTCGGCGTAATAGGCCGACCGGGTGCGTTGGCAACAGTCCTCCTCTTAGATCAGTGAACACTGCTCTGCGGAGCAGCATTGCGGTATCGATGTAGGCAGTCTTCTTGCCAGGTGCTCAGATGCGGCGACTGCGCATCCTCGCGATTTGCCGCAGCCTGTTCATCTGCCACGCTCGTTGGGTGCGCCCCCACCTCCGACCTGCGCAGTGTCTCTGCAGGGCGGGTGGCGCTTCGGGCATTCGTGACGGTGGACCCATGCCGGCCGGCGTATCCGGCAGTGGCGTAGGGAACCAAGCACCCGGCGTCGAGTGATGGAGCAATGCTCGAGACCTGGCTGGGCGCCGGGAGGCGTGCCCTCCGACGAGTCCAAGTCAGGGAGTCGAGTAAGGCCCGCGCGCCAACGCGGGTCGGGAGGGTACACCCGTCCTTACCGGAGTCACTGATGGTGAGGATGCACCAGGCGGGCCGGTTGACGGCGGATCGTTGATCGACAAGATCGTGCGGAAGGGTGCGCGGCCGATGCTGGCCGCCGCAACGCCCCCGCATCTCGTTGCGCTCGTACGCGCCGGCGCCACCTAGAAGCGCGGCAACCTCATCGAACGAGCCGCCCGACCTCAATCCGAAACGGCATAGTCAAGATCTCTCATCCACAGGTCTTGACATTTGCTCCGAGTGACGTCGGGCGCGCTTATGCGACGAACCTCGTCGAATCGAGCGCTCTGCGCTATCGGCGGAAGCGCCTGCTGATTCGTCCTCTTAAGCGTTTGGTACGGCTACCGGTAACGTCGGCTACGGGTACCCGGCATCACCACTTTCTAGTTGCGTTCTCGCCGGCGCACCCCTTCTTCATAATTGCGCTCCGTCGTCGCCTGTTAGCTGAGAGTTTGCTAGCGAGGTTCAAGTCCGTTACGATCGCCTCGACCTGGTTCGCGCCGCAGAAGACCTTCTTCGGTTGCCTGTCGAACGCAAAAATATAGTGCGTGCATTATCTGGGGGACCCCGGGGATGGATGGTGCCATCATTATGGCGGTGGAGCGGGCGATCGCCACGATGAGGGAGAACCTCGACAAAGAGGTGACCATTGATGACCTGGCTCGGGCGGCGATGTTCAGTAAGTTCCATTTTAGCCGGGTTTTCCGCCGGGTCACCGGCGTGTCGCCCGGCCGTTTCCTGACCGCACTGCGGATCCACCAGGCCAAGCGCCTACTGAGCACCACATCATTGAAGGTAACAGATGTCTGTAATCGCGTGGGATACAACAGCGTCGGTACGTTCAGCTCGAAGTTCTCGCGGAGTGTAGGCCTGGCCCCGGCGGAGTACCGCCGGCTGAAAGGATGTCTGTCCTACCTGGACTGCCCGGAGGTCGAGGAAGCCCGGCCGGCCACCACCGTGCACGGTGAGGTCCGGCTGGACTGTCCGCAGTTGAGTCCGCGGGTGTTCGTCGGGTTGTTCCCGGACCGCATAGCGGAGGGCCGACCGCCGCGTTGCACCGTGCTGACCGGCCCCGGCCGGTACCGGCTGGACCGGCTTCCGCGCGGCACCTGGTACGTGCTGGGGCACTCGCTGACCGACGACCCTGCCGACTGCGCGCCGTGGATCGCCCGCCAAGGGCCGATCGTCGTCGGCGCGGACACCACCTCGCGCGTCGCCGACCTGCGGTTGCGGCCGATGCGGGCGGTGGACCCGCCGGTCCTGGTCGCCCGGCCGGACCTGCATACCCGCGAGCGGCTGCTGCGCGCCAGCTGATCGTGACCCTGTCGCGGCATAGAAGTCAGCCGACCGGATGCACGGTCATCGGCAGGCCGCCGCGGACCCGCAGCGAGAGCATCGGCTCAGCGACCACCCGATAGCCGCGCAGCAGCGTGAGCCGGAGCTCCCGGGCCACCACGGCGAGCACGAACACCGCCTCCATGAGGCCGAGGTTGCTGCCCACGCAGAACCGGGGGCCGGCGCCGAACGGCAGATACGCGTACCGCGGCCGGTCGGCCGTCCGTTGCGGGTTGAACCGCTCCGGGTCGAACCGCTCCGGCTCCGGCCAGAAGTCGGGGTGCCGGTGCAGTGTGTACGGGCAGATCAGCACGTCCGAGCCGGCCCGCACGTGGTACCCATTGACGTTGTCGTCGCCCTGGGCCCGCCGGGTCAGGATCCACACCGGCGGGTACAGTCGCATCGCCTCTTCGATGACCATCGACGTGTACGTCAGCCGGCGCAGGTCCTCGTAGCTCGGCGGCCGGTCGCCGAGCACCTCGACGGCCTCGGCGTGCACCCGCTCCCACACCTCGGGATGCCGGTGCAGCAGGTAGAAGGTCCACCCCAGGGTGCTCGCCGTGGTCTCGTGCCCGGCCAGCAGCAGGGTGATCAGCTCGTCCCGCAACCGCTGCGTGCCGACCCGGGGATCGGCCTCCTCGCGGGCCGAAACGATCAACCGGGACAGCACGTCGTCACCGTGCGCGCCGGCGTCCGCCGTGCGCTCGGCCACCAACCGGTCGACCACCCGCGCCAGGTCCCGCCGGGCGCGGCGGAACCGGCGCTGGGCGGGTAGCGGGATCCAGGTGGGCACCAGGTTCAGCGTGGCGAGCTCGAACATCGCCTGGTCCTGAACGGCCCGGAAGGACTGCCCCACCGAACCGAACCGGCTGAGGTCCGCGTCGAGCAGGGTGCGCCCGAGCACGCCGAGGGTCAGCTGGGTCATCTCGGCGAGCACGTCCACCGGTCCGCCGCCGGCGTGCGCCCGCAGCCGCCGGACCAGCGCGATGGCCTCCTGCGCGATCGCCGTGTCGTACTGCGCGATGCGTCGGGCCTGGAACGCCGGCTGGATCACCGCACGCTGCTTGCGCCACAGGCTGCCCTCGCTGGTCAGCAGACCGTCGCCGAGCGCGCGCCGGGCGTGCACGAGGCCGATCCCCTTGTGGTAGTTGGCCGCGTTGTCCGCCAGCACGTGCTTGGCGTGATCGGGGTAGTTGAAGAAGAACAGCGTCATCGGCCCCACCGGCACCCGTACCGCGTCGCCGTACCGGGCCACGGCCGACGTCATCATGCCGAGCCGGTCCCGGTTCATGACCCACAGCGTGCGCAAGGTGGCGGCCCGGGAAGGTCCGGGTGGCACCCGCCGGGTCTGGGTGGACAGGCTCATGACGGCACCTCGCTTGGCTCGCAGCGCAGCTGGGAGAACTGGCCGTGGAAGAACGTCAGCGCGTCACCCGAGGCCAGGTGGTCGAGGGTGAGCAGGCGGCCGACGAATATCGTGTGGTCGCCGCCGTCGTACGAGCGCCAGAGCAGGCACTCGAAGTGGGCCACCGCGCCGGCGATCAGCGGGGCCCCGGTCAGCCGCCCGGGCCGCCAGTCCACCGCGTCGAACTGGGCCATGCCCAGCTGGCGCCAGCGGTCGGCAAAGTGGCGCGCGATCGGCTCCTGGTCGGCGGCGAGCACCGAGACGCCGAAGCTGCCCCGCGCGGTCACCACCTCGTGCATCACGGTGGAGCGGCCAGCGCAGAACAGCACCAGCGGCGGGTCGAGGGACACCGAGGTGAACGAGTTGGCCGTCATGCCGTGCGGGCGCGGACCACCGACGCTTACTACGGTGACACCGGTCGCGAACGTGCCAAGCGCCGTGCGCAACACCTTCGGGTCCGTCACCTCAGCGGACGGTTCAAGCTCGATCTGCATGCTCACCTCCTAAGCAGCCCGGCGGGCCAACCGCGAACTCTCGACCGGTACTCGACGTGGTCGGCCATGCTCAGCCGCGCCCTTCCGCCAAAACCGCCACGACAAGCGGTTCGGCGACGCCACGCACCCGGGTCGCGAGCGTGGCGACCCACACGTCACCCGAGCCGAGCAGGGCCCAGCCGCCGGCCGGCGCCGGGCCGAGCGCGAGCGGGTCGGCGGGTGACCGGCCGGCCTTCTGGAGGCACTCGATCGCGGCCCAGACCCGGGTGGCCGCGGTGTCCTCGTCCTCCCCGGCGGCCGCCGCCAGCACCGGTGCCAGCCCGGCGTGCGCGGCGAGCAGGCCCGGCCAGCCGCCCGCGGGTGTCGCCACCGGGGCCAGGTCGCATGCGGTGGTACCGGGTGCGGCCACGCACAGCGTCAGCCCGGCCGCGTGGGCGGCGGAGATCCGCTGGTCGCCGGAGACCTCCGGGCGGCCGTCCGGGCGGTACCGTACGGTGACCGGTCGGCCGAGCGCGCGCCCGGCGGCGAGCGCGGTGCGGGCCTGGCGGGCGTCGGCCGCGTCACCACCGGCGGCGGGATCCGGTTCCACCGCGACCGCGACCCGGGTCCCAGTCAGCTCCTCGACCGCCCGCTCCAGGTACGGGCCAAGCAGCGGGGCCACCCACGGCCCACGCCCGTCGGACTTGCGGACCGCCCGCAGGTACAGTCCCTCCCAGCGCTCGACCAGGTCACCGTCCGGGGTACGCAGGGCTATGTCGTACACGTACGTGTCCCCGTCCCGACTGCGCTCGGTGGCGCAGTAGCGCAGCTCGCCGGTGGCCCGGGGGCCGGCGGAGTAGACCCGCTCGATCGAGGTAGGCAGCAGCGTCGCGTTCGGTACGCAGACCTGGTTGCCGTGCATGAGCGCGTCCCGCACGCCCGGGTCGCCGAGCAGAAGCTCGGCCGGGAGGAACTCGGCGAACCACGGTACGTCCGGCAGCGCGGCTAGGTCGGCATCGACGTCCCGGGCGGCCGCCCGGTGGTAGCGGCGCAGCCGCTGGAACCGTCCACCTTGGAACAACACCGTGCCGTACAGGTCGCCGGCCGGATCCAGCGGCACCGCGGGCAGGCCGGGGGCCGCCTGGTGCGGCGGTCCCTCGGGCGGGACGGGGTCGGCGTAGCGCAGCCGGGCCCGGAAGTGGTCGGTCCGGAAGTCCGTCTCCGCGCTGCGGATGACCGCCTCGACCGTGTCATCGTCGGTCACCACCGCGGCGACCTGGATCGTGGTACTGCCATCCGGCGGCACCACGATGGGCCGCGGGAACTCGGCGTTCTCAATCACCGGAACCGCGTCCCGCCCGGTCACCGCGGCCGCTACCTGGGCCATCGCCTCCAGGCCGAACACCGCGGGGAACAGCAGGTCGCCGTCGAGGTGGTGGTCGGACAGGTAGCGGTCGGTATGCGGGTTGAGCTCGACCTCTGTCACCAGCTCGACACCGTGGTAGCGGACCAGCGGGTCGGTCACGAAGCGCAGCAGCGGCAGCGGCGGATGGTGCTTGCGTATCGTGTCAATCTCCCCGGTACGCCCGCTGATCACCGTCACGGTCGGTGCGTCCGGGTCGGCGACGAGCCTGCGCATCAGCTCGACACCCTGCTCCGGGCCGATCGGGGTGATCCCCTCGCGAGCCAGCGACTCGACGACCGAGAGCCGCTCGCCCATCCCGACGCCGGACCACAACGACCACTCCATGCACCGGGTGCGGCAGTGGGGGTACCGGCGAGCCAGCTCCTCGGTCAGGTCGGCGAGCCACTCGTTGGCGGTGGCGTAGTGGGCCTCGCCGCGCAACCCGGCCCGCCCGATGATGCTGCCGAAGGTGACCAGCAGCCGCAGCCGGTCGGGCTCGACCGCGGCGAGCACCGCCCGCAGCCCGTCCAGCTTGGGGGCGAAGGTACGTCGGAACGCGGCCGGATCCAGCGACCTCAGCGCGGCCGGTTCGTTGCGGCCGGCGCCATGCAGGATCGCGGTGACCGGGCCGAGCTCGCCGGTCAGCTCGGCCACCGCCCGGCGTACCTGGCGGGCGTCGGTGACGTCGGCGCGGGCGTACCGCACGGTGATCCCGGCCTCCGCCATCCGCCGCAGGTTCGCGGCCAGGCCGGCGTCCGAGCCCGGGTCCGATCGACCGAGTATGGCCAACCGCGCACCACTGTCCGCGGCGAGGGCGAGCGCGCACTCCGCGGTGATTCCCTTGCCGCCGCCGGTGACCAGCAGCACGTCGGTGCTGTCCAGCGGCTGGTCGGTGCTGGCCGGCCGGACCGGCATCGCCCGCAGCGTCGGCACCCGCCGTACGCCGTCGGGGTCGTAGCGAACCTCGGCGAAGCCGGTGGTCGCCGCGACCTCGGCCACCACCCAGGCCGCCGCGGCCGGGTCGGGGGGCACCTGCGCGACGGTGACCCGCAGGTGCGGCGCCTCCAACCGCAGCGTCTTGGCCAGGCCGGCGGCCCCCCGCCCGTGCTGCACCAGGACGAACCGGGTGCCGGTCGGCCCGGCCAGCGCGGCCCCGGCACCGGCGAGGGCCAGCTCCACATCCGCTTCGGCACACCGGTCGGGCAGGCACACCAGAACGCCGCCGCCCACCCCCGCGCGCTCCAGCGCCGAGCGCAGCGACCCGGCGAGCGGGTGGTCGGGGGTGCTGAACAGCTGCCACGAGCCGTTCGGCTCCGGCGGGCCCGGGACCGGCGGCGGCGCCTCCTCCAGGTCCACCGTCCAGGCCCGGGTCCAGGCCGCCGCGCCGGACACGGTACGGGTGCGGGCCGGCACGTCGTCGTGCACCGTCTCCGAGAGGGAGTCCAGGGTCGAGGCCAGCTCACCGACGGTCGCCGTGGCGAAGTTCACCGGCGCCAGGGCCAGCGGCACGCCGAGCTGCAGTGCGACCTGGTTGACCACCTGCCCGACAGTGATCGAGCTGAGGTGCAAATCGTCCAGCAGGCGGCTGCCCAAGCCGACCATCTCCAGCGGCAGCTCGGCCCGCTCGGCGGCGAGCCGGCGCAGCAGGTCGGCGGTGGTCTCGCCGGCTACCGCGGCCGGGCCGGGCGCGGGTGCCGCCACGGGGGCGGGGGCTGCGGCCAGGGCCAGCTCCGGGGCCGACTCACAAGGACTGGCGAAGAACGTGAACTCGGCGCCGATCGCCAGCGGACGGGTCAACCGGCCGTGGAACAGCGCGTCGTACCCGCTGGCGGCGCCCACCACGTAGGCCGCGCCGACCACCCGCAGCAGCGAGGCGATCGACTCGTCGTCGGTGTTCAGCGCGACCGCCGGTACATCGGTGATCGCTGCCGCCAGTGTGGTCAGCACCCGACCTGGGCCGACCTCGACCAGCAGGTCCACGTCCTTGGCCGCCTCGACAAGGGCCTGACCGAACAGCACCGGATCGGTGATCTGCCGGCGCAGCAGGGAGACCAGGTCGGTGCCGGCGGGCAGCGCCTCGCCGGTGACCGTGGAGATGACCCGCCCGGCCAGCGGGGTGAACGGGATCTCGGCCAGCACCGCGCCGAACGCGTCCGCGGCCGGCGCGACCAGCGGCGAGTGGAACGCGTGGGAGACCGGCAGCCGGTTGGCCGCGATGCCGGCCTCGCGGGCCCGGCGGCAGGCCGTGTCGACCGCGTCGACCGGGCCGGCGACCGCCACCTGCTGCGGGCCGTTATAGCCGGCGATCACCACCGGCAGGTCCGCGATCAGCCGGCCGGCCGCGTCCGGCGGCGCGGCCAGGTA
>Ga0310828_1001381_pt1 | contig 14375 bp, 11 predicted proteins | sample WT_ome_3_FD_202242 | JGI IMG/M metagenome (GOLD analysis project Ga0310828, IMG submission 202242) | Sorghum-adapted microbial communities enriched on wild type (WT) sorghum from Joint BioEnergy Institute, Emeryville, California, United... ... | reverse complement strand
ATGGGCAACGAGAAGCTGCTTTGGATCATGGTGGCAACGATGCTTGGATTGTATGTGGTGCAATGGGTGGCGAACGCTTTCCGCATTCGCTATACCAATATCATCGGCCAGAAAGTGATCTACGACCTGAGGCACGATCTGTTTCGCCATATCCAGAAGCTGTCCTTCAACTTTTTTGACAAGCGCCCCGCGGGTTCCGTCCTGGTGCGCGTAACCAATGACGTCAACTCGCTGCAGGACCTGTTCACCAACGGTGCGGTCAACATGATGATCGATATCGTGCAGCTGATCGGCATTGTCGTCATCCTGCTTCTCTTCAATTTCAAGCTGGGCGCGGCGATTATTCTCACGGTGCCGCTAATGTTCTTCATCTCCACGTCGCTGCGGGTCAAAATCCGCAGGGCATGGCAGGTGGTGCGAATCCGCCAGTCGCGCATCAATGCCCATTTGAATGAATGCATTCAGGGCATCCGGGTTACCCAGGCCTTCACCCAGGAGAAGGAGAATATCCGCTATTTTGATGAGATGAACCTGGATAACCGGAAGACGTGGGACCGGGCAAGCGCGCTGAACCAGACGTTCGGCCCCCTCATCGACTTGACAGGGGGCGTCGGATACTGCATTTTGTTCTTGCTCGGCGCCTATCTGATTCAGAGCGGAGAGATGACGGTCGGTCTGCTTGTCGCCTTCGCCAACTATATCGGCAACTTCTGGGAGCCGATCAACCGGCTCGGCCAGATGTACAATCAGCTGCTGGTTGCCATGGCCTCATCGGAACGGATTTTCGAATTTATGGATGAGGAGCCCAAAGTGGGCGAAATTCCGGGAGCTAAGGATTTGCCTGCGGTCAAGGGAGATTTGCGGCTGGAGAACGTCGTGTTCGAATATGAAAAGGGCAGGCCCGCCCTGCATGGAATCAACCTCCACGTGCGTGAAGGAACGTCGGTTGCGCTGGTTGGTCATACCGGTTCCGGCAAGAGCACGATTATTAACCTGCTTTGCCGCTTCTATGACCCGGTCGGCGGACGCGTGCTGATCGACGGGCAGGATATTCGCCATGTCACCCTGCACAGTCTGAGATCGCAAATCGGCATTGTGCTGCAGGATACGTTTATTTTCTCGGGAACAATCCGTGAAAATATCCGTTTCGGACGGCTGGATGCAACGGACGGGGAGGTGGAAGCCGCGGCCCGGGCAGTATACGCCCATGACTTTATTGTCAATCTGCCTAACGGATATGAAACCCAGGTTGAGGAACGGGGCAACGTACTGTCCATGGGGCAGCGGCAGCTGATTTCCTTCGCCCGCGCGCTGCTTGCCAATCCCCGGATTCTGATCCTGGACGAAGCGACGGCCAGCATCGATACGGAAACCGAGCTGAAAATCCAGGAAGCGCTCAAGACGCTCCTTGCCGGACGGACATCCATTATCATCGCCCATCGGCTCTCTACGATTCGTCATGCCGATAACATTGTCGTGCTTGACCATGGGCGGATTATGGAGATGGGCAACCACGACGAGCTGATGGGACAAAGAAAGATCTACTACGGCTTGATTCAAGCCCAGTACCGCCTCCTGCGGGAAGCGGCGGGGTAAAGCCGGGGTGCCCGGACAGGCAGCCGGAAGTAATCGCTGCACAAAGCTTTCCTTGCGGAGGCTTTGTGTTTTTTTATTGCCAAACGGGAACGAATGTTCTAAAATCGTTCATAGTCTGGGGCGATTCGGAGCGGCCCGATTTGCAAATTGAGCTTGAAAGCTTTACTCTTTAATTCATAGAGAATGATCCGGCTCTCGATGGAGGGCGCGATTGGATGATTATGGCCGGGAGGGGAGTATCCTTGAATTCTTCGCGATTGCTCTGGGGAACTTTCGGTACTTTGGGTTTGCTGGCCACCTTGCTGTTTGCGGCAGGCTTTGTTTATGCGGTCAGGGATGTAATGGATCCCAGGCCGGGGGAGCTGGCGCCGGCTCCTGAAGCGCCTCCTTCCGCTGCGGACAACCCGCTGAATGCGGACAAGATTCAAATCGTGGCGCTGGGCGATTCGCTGACCCGGGGAACGGGGGACGGCACGGGACAGGGATACGTCGGCAGAGTGAAAGAGCAGCTGGCCAGGGAAACCGGCAAGCCGGTGTACGTTCTGGCGAATTATTCGGTGATCGGTTACAAGACGGATCAGCTGCTGAACGATATTACCAATCGCAGCGGCGTGTCCGAATCGGTTGCCAAGGCCAACCTGATCCTGCTGACGATCGGCGGGAACGATTTGTTCGGCTTTGCGACGAATAACGGAAATCCGCTGGGCGGCGGACAAGCCGACATCAATCCGGAGCTGGCCCGGCAGAAGATGGCCGAGGCCGCCGGCCGCCTGCGGAAGATCTTGTCGCGTCTTGCCGAGCTGAATCCGCGAGCGGACATTCTTTACATCGGCCTGTATAATCCGTTTCGGGATCTGGACAAGACCGGACAGGCTTCGCTGGTCGTCGACGAATGGAACCGCAAAGCATTCGAGATCGCCAATGCCTACCCGAACATGATTGTGGTTCCCACTTTCGACCTTTTTGAGAAAAATTTGCGCAGCTATTTGTATACCGACCACTTCCATCCGAATCCGGACGGGTATCAGCGGATTGCCGACCGGATCATGGAAGTGCTCCGCTAGTCTTTGGCCCGTTAACATGGCGTGAAAGCAGGTGAGCTGGGATGTCTGCACCTTCCGATGCTGTTCTTTCCGTACGGAACGTAACGAAAGTGATCCGCGGCCGGGAAATCATCAAGGGCATTTCGTTCGAGGTGTACGCGGGCGAGGTATTTGGTTTTCTCGGTCCGAACGGCGCCGGTAAAACGACAACGATCCGCATGCTGGTCGATCTGATCAAACCTACTTCGGGAACGATTGAGGTCGGCGGGGTAGACGTGCACCGGAACCACAATCAGGCAATGAAACAAGTCGGGTGCATTGTGGAGAACCCCGAACTTTACAGTTATTTGACCGGTTGGGAGAACCTGGAGCATTTCGGCCGGATGATTCCGGGGGTGACCAGGGAACGGATCCGGGAAGCGGCTGAAATTGTCGGGATGGACAAACGGATTCACGACAAGGTCAAAACCTACTCGCTCGGCATGCGCCAGCGGCTGGGGATCGCCCAGGCGCTGCTCGGCCGTCCGCGCCTCCTGATTCTCGACGAGCCGACCAATGGCCTTGACCCCCAGGGGATCAAGGAGATGCGCCGGTTCATCCGCCGGCTGGCGGAAGCGGGGCTGAGCGTATTCGTCTCCAGCCATCTGCTAAGTGAAATCCAGCTCATGTGCGACCGGGTGGCCATCATCAGCCAAGGCCGCGTCCTCGCGGTGGGGCGGGTGGAGGAGCTGCTGGAGCAGCTTGGACAGCGCGTGGTATGGACGCTGTCGTCCGAGGGAGGCCGCGATCTTCTGGCCTCTCATCCGGGGGTCGCTATTCTGCCCGGGACGCGGCAGCCGGGGGACGGAGAACCGGAAAACGGACGTTTCCACGTTTCCGCCAAGATGAATCCGGATCTGGTTCCGGCGCTCAATTCCCTCCTGGTGAAGGCCGGAATCGGGGTTTATTCGATCGAAATGAAAAATCCGTCCCTGGAGGACTTATTTCTGAGCCTGACGGAGGGGGAACACATTGACTAGCCTGTATCCGCTCATCAAGAACGAAACGCTCAAGATGCTCAAGAAAAAACGGTTTCTGGTCGTCGTGCTGATCTTGCTTGTCCTGATTCCCATTTTCACATACGCTCAAATGAAGGTAGCGCAAAACCTGAAGAAACAGTTCGGCACTGAGGATTGGCGGGTGACCACCCAGCAGCAGATTATCGACTACACGAACAGCCTGAGCAGCAATCGCGTTCCAGAAGAATGGAAGAAATGGCGGAAAGTGCAGGTCGAGCTGCTTCAATATTCGCTGGATCACAACATCAACCCGGCGGATCCCAATGGCGTCACCTTCGCCCGCGACTTTATGAAGAACGCCGTCGGGCTGTTCATACCGCTGCTCGTTGCGGTGCTTGCGTCCGATATCGTCTCGTCGGAGCATTCGACAGGCACGATCAAGCTGCTGCTTACCCGGCCGGTGGCCCGCTGGAGGGTTCTGATGAGCAAACTGGTCACCCTGGTTCTGTTCACGTCGCTGATCGTCCTGGCGACCGGGGTGCTGTCTTATCTCATATCCGGGTTCGTTTTCGGTTTTCGGGGATGGACCGTCCCCGTACTTACCGGTTTTCGGCTGAATGGCGCGGACGTTGATTTTTCCCGTGTGCACGCCGTCCCCCAATGGCTGTACCTGTTCATGGAGTTCGGGCTGGCCTGGTTTTCCTGTCTGGCCGTAGCCTGCCTGTCGTTGATGGTTTCCGTGATCGTACGCAGCACGGCTGCCGGGATGGGAATTATGCTGGCCGCGCTGATTGCCGGAACGATTCTTTCCAATATGGTCTCGACCTGGGAAAGTGCCAAATATTTGTTCATGGTAAACCTGGAAACCGTTGATTATTTGACCGGCACCCTTCCCCCGATTCCCGGGCAGACGCTTCCATTCTCGCTGGCAGTGCTCGCGGTGTGGGCGCTTGCCGGACTGACGGTGGCGTTCACGGTTTTCACAAGGAAGGATGTCTTGCATTAGCTTCATGCTATAATGCTGTTTATTTGATAAGGAGGCGCCCCAATGGCCGAACAACTGGAATTATTCTCGAGTGAAACAAACCGGACGGAAGCGGAGTACGGCGCCGACGATATTCAGGTGCTTGAAGGCCTGACGGCCGTCCGCAAGCGGCCTGGGATGTACATCGGAAGCACAAGCTCGTCCGGCCTGCATCACCTTGTCTGGGAAATCGTTGATAATGCGGTCGATGAGCATTTGGCCAAGCATTGTTCACGCATTGACGTAACGATACATAAAGATCAATCCATAACTGTGCAGGACAACGGAAGGGGAATTCCGACCGGAATGCACAAGATCGGCATTCCTACGCCGCAGGTGGTTTACACGATTCTGCATGCAGGCGGAAAATTCGGCGGCGGCGGGTACAAGAAGTCCGGCGGACTTCACGGGGTCGGCGCTTCCGTGACCAACGCCCTGTCAGAGTGGCTGGAGGTGGAAATTTACCGGGAAGGAAAAATCCACCGGCAGCGTTTTGAATATTGGGTAGACAAGGAAGGCAGGGAGCATGTGGGGGAACCGGTCACGGGACTGGAAGTGATCGGAACGACGAACAAGACCGGGACGAAGGTGACCTTCAAGCCGGACGCCCGCGTATTTGCCGGCGGGATCGCCGTAAGCTACGATACGCTGTCCGAGCGCCTTCAGGAAATTGCTTTTCTGAATTCCGGATTGCAAGTGAGCATCAAGGACGAGCGGACGGGCAACCAGGAAACGTTCCTGTACGAAGGCGGTGCCAGCCAGTTCGTCCGTTATTTGAATGAAGGCAAAACCGTGCTGAACGACGTGATCCACTTCCAGGGGGAAAGAGACGACATTGAGGTCGAAATTGCCCTGCAGTACAACGACGGTTACACCGAGACGATCGCCTCATTCGTCAACTCCATCCCTACGCGCGGCGGGGGAACCCACGAAACAGGCTTCAAGACGGCATACACGCGGGTGATGAACGAATATGCGCGCAAAACCGGCATTTTGAAGGAAAAGGACAAAAATCTCGACGGATCGGACCTTCGCGAAGGCCTGATGGCCGTCGTGAACATCAAGATGGGCGAAGTGGAATTCGTGGGCCAGACCAAGGACCAGCTGGGCAGCGCCTCCGCTCGCAGCGCTGTCGATGCGGTTGTGTCGGAACATATGGCAGTCTTTCTCGAAGAGAATCCCCAGGTTGCCCAGATGATGCTGAGGAAGGCGGTTCAATCAGCCAAGGCCCGCGAAGCCGCTCGCAAAGCGCGGGAAGAGGTACGCAGCGGCAAGAAAGGCCGCAGCGAGAGCTCGAATCTGAATGGAAAGCTGACGCCGGCTCAATCCAAGGATTATTCAAAGAATGAACTATTTATCGTCGAAGGCGATTCAGCCGGCGGTTCAGCCAAGCAGGGCCGGGATTCGCGGTACCAGGCGATTTTGCCATTGCGCGGAAAACCGATGAATCCGGAAAAGGCCAAGCTGGGAGACATCCTCAAAAACGAAGAATACCGCTCCATCATTTCCGCGATCGGGGCGGGGGTAGGCCCGGAGTTCGAGGTGGAAGAGAGCAACTACGCCAAAGTCATCATCATGACCGACGCGGATACGGACGGTGCGCATATCCAGGTGTTGCTGCTTACTTTTTTCTACCGTTACATGAAGCCGCTTCTGGATGCGGGGATGGTCTACATCGCCCAGCCGCCACTTTACAAGATCTCCAAAAAAACCGGAAAAACCCAAACCGTAAAATACGCCTGGACGGACGAGCAGCTGGCCAAGCTGATGAAGGAAGCCGGCAAGAACGCGGAGCTTCAGCGATACAAGGGATTAGGTGAAATGAATCCGGAGCAGCTGTGGGAGACGACGATGGATCCGGCTACACGCACACTTCTGCAGGTGCAGATTGAGGATGCGGCCAAGGCTGAACGCCGCGTATCCACCCTGATGGGTGACAAGGTCGATCCCCGCAAGCGGTGGATCATTGAAAATGTGGATTTTACGGAATATGAAGAGTAACCGCGCAGCGCGGACGTTTTTTGGAGGGAGATCATGAGCACATTGGAGCAATTTTTGCCGGCCTTTCTGGAGGAAGTGGTGGGAGACCGCTTCGGGCGTTATTCCAAATACATTATCCAGGACCGTGCCATCCCCGATGTCCGGGACGGATTGAAGCCGGTCCAGCGGAGGATCCTCTACGCCATGTACGATGCCGGCAACACCCCGGACAAGCCGTACCGCAAGTCGGCCAAGACGGTCGGTGACGTTATGGGCAACTACCATCCGCACGGGGATGCTTCCATCTATGAAGGAATGGTGCGCATGGCCCAGCCCTGGAAGATGGGGCATGTGCTGATCGACGGGCACGGCAATTGGGGATCTCAGGATGATGACCCGGCAGCGGCCATGCGTTACACGGAGGCCAGGCTGTCGGAGATTGCCATGGAGCTTTTGCGCGATATCGAGAAACGGACGGTGCCGTTCAAGGATAATTTTGACAACACGACCAAAGAGCCGGTCGTCCTGCCGGCCCGGTTCCCGAATTTGCTGGTCAACGGTGTCAGCGGCATCTCTTCCGGGTTTGCCACGGAAATCCCTCCGCATAATCTGCGTGAAGTGATCGACGCGTGCATAGCCCTTATGGCCAACCCGAACCTTTCCCTGGAGGAAATCATGCGGATTATCAAGGGACCCGATTTCCCCACGGGCGGCATTATTATGGGCGAAGAGGGAATCCGGGAAGCCTTCCGGACAGGAAGAGGCCGCATTTATCTCCGGGCCCGCACAGCTATCGAAGACTTGCGCGGCGGGCGCCAGCAGATCGTCATCACGGAGATTCCCTATCAGGTGGTAAAGTCGCGCCTGGTCACTGCAATGGAGAATATCCGGCTGGAGAAGAAGGTGGAGGGCATTGCGGAAGTTCGCGACGAAAGCGGGCGGGACGGTCTCCGAATTGTCGTCGAATTGAAGAAAGACGCCGACGCCCAGAGCATCCTGGCCTACTTATGCAAAAAAACCGACCTTCAGGTTACCTACAATTTCAACATGGTGGCCATTGTCAATAAGACACCGAAGCAGCTGGGAATTCGGGAAATGCTTGGGGCCTATATAGAACACCAGAAGGAAGTCGTTACTCACCGGTCGCGATTTGAGCTGGAAAAAGCCCTCGATCGCGCCCACGTCCTGGAGGGACTCGTCAAGGCGCTGAATATTCTGGATGATGTGATCGCTGCCATCAAAGCTTCCAGGAATCGTCAGGATGCCCAGAAAAACCTGATGGATAGCTTCGCTTTTACCGAACGTCAGGCCGACGCCATTCTTACCCTGCAGCTCTATCGCCTGACCAACCTGGAAATCACTTCGCTGGAGAAGGAACTGAAGGATGTGCGCAAGACGATCGACCGTCTGGAAGCGATCCTGGGCAGCGGGAAGAAACTGATGGAAGTCATCCGCGAAGAAATGCTGGAGATCCGAAGCAAGTACGGCATCGACCGCCGCTCCGAGATTCAGGGAGAAATAGAGGAATTAAAGGTCAACCTGGAGGTCATGGTCACTTCCGAGGATGTGCTGGTCGCACTCTCCAACGAGGGGTATATCAAGCGGACCAGCCAGCTTTCCTTCACCCGATCCGGCGGGGAGACCGGCAGTACGGGATTGAAAGAAGGGGATTATGTAAAATGGTTGCTTGAGGTCAACACGCTTGACAATCTGCTCATTTTCACCCAGAAGGGACAATACTTTCTGCTGCCCGTGCATCAGGTGCCGGAGTATAAATGGAAGGAAAACGGAACCGCACTCGTCAATGTGATCCCGATCGCCAAGGACGATCGGATTGTCAGTGCGATTCCGGTCAGAAATTTCGACCAGCCGGGGATATCCCTAGTCTTTGTGACCCGCAGGGGGCAGGTCAAGCGGACAGAATTGAAAGATTACTTTACGAATCGATCGACCGGAATTGCCGCCTGCAAGGTGGCGGACGGCGATGAAGTCCTCAAGGTACGGATGAGCGACGGCACCAAGGAGATTCTCCTTGTGACTAGGCTCGGAATGAGCATCCGTTTCCGGGAAAACGAAGTCAACCCGATGGGACGCGCGGCCGGAGGGGTCCGGGGGATCGCGCTGAAGGAGGATGACGAAGTGGTTGCCGCCGAATGGGTGGAAGGCGAGGAAGGGGAGATTCTGGTCATCTCCGATCTCGGTTACGGCAAAAGCTCTCTATTGATCGATTACCCGGTACAAGGCCGGGGCGGTAAAGGCGTCGCTACCTTCGAATTCAAGGAAGGCAAGAGAGTCCGACCGAACGGTACGGTCTTGGTCGGCGCGTTTGCCGTGAAAGAACCCCTGGAATTGACGGCGATCCTCGCTTCCGGCGCACAGCACGTATTCAGTACGGAAAATGCCGCCATTGAAGACCGCCGGTCAACGGGCAAACAGCTGATTCCCGCCACCAGGAACGATCCGGTAGCGGATGTGCAGAAACGGGTTTAATCGTAGCTTCCGCAGGGAGGGTCCAGCTTCTCCAGCAGCCTGAACGCAATTTCCAGCACAGCCCACAACGGCAGGGGTTCGTCCAGCTTTTCCAGCCATTCCGGGTCTTGAATGATGCCGTCGGCAAGCGCCTTTTCGCCGATGGCTTTTTTCCATGCTTCCATGGCTCGATCTCTCCTTTGCAAAATATTACGGGTTCGGGTTGGGGCGGGTTCGTCATTTTTTGGGCTCTTCTCATCAGGATATGTCGTTTAGACTCAAAATGTTATGCTTTTTGCAAAGGGTTGTCCTTAAATATTAACGGGGTTAACCTTTTTTTCGACAAAAGGATCGTGATACAATGGTGACAAAGACGCGGGACAAGCATCCGGCGAGGTTGGGAGGAGATAGTAATGATGTATTCAGCCGAGTTCGCGAAATTATGGTTCAAGCTGTCGAAGGATTTCAAGCTGCATATGGAGAATGAACTGGCCCCGACATTGACGGAAAGCCAGCTTACGGTGCTGGAATATTTGATCGCGCATGACCGGATGAAGCCTTCCGATTTGCTCGACTTTCTGGCGACAACGCCGGCGGCGGTAACGACTCTACTTGACCGGATGGAAAAGAATGAACTGATCGTACGGGAACGGGATGAAAAAGACCGCCGCATCGTGTGGGTGAACGTTACCGACAAGGGCAGGGCGGAATGTCAAAGAGGGCTGGAAGTGCGGGAGGCGTTTCTGAATTCGTACCTGAATCGCATTTCCGCGCACAACCAGCAGCTGCTCGTCTATCTTCTCGGCAAAGTGGCGAACGCCTGAAGGCCGGTTATTCCCCTTCGCTCAAGCGGGAGGGGCACCCCCAAACATTCCAGGGAAAAGTATCCGGCGGAAGCGCCCGGAATCCCATTATTTGCTTCGATACCGGATGCGGAAAGGCCAGCCGGAAGGCCCACAAGGCCAGCTGCTCGCCAGGACGGCTTAGAGAGCCGCCGTACTTCTGATCCCCGTAGAGCGGGGCGCCGGCGCCGGCGAGCTGAACCCGGATCTGGTGGGATCTTCCCGTATGAAGATGCACTAGCAGCAGGTGAAGCCCTTGGCGGGATTCCAGTACTTGATAGTCCAGCACGGCTTCTTTGGCCCCAGGGGTTCCCGGCGGTACGACCCTTACCGTATTGGTCTGGCGGTTCTTGAGCAAGGTATCGGTGAGCCGCCCTTCTCTTGCGGGTAGATGGCCGCGGGCGACGGCCAGATACCGTTTGTCCAGGGAACGGGTCCGGACGGCATCGGAAAGCCGCGAAGCGGCTTTCGAAGTTTTTGCGAACACCATCACCCCGCCGACCGGACGGTCCAGCCTATGGACCAGCCCCAGAAATACGTTTCCCGGTTTATGATACCTCCGTTTGATATTCTCCTTGAGCGTGGTCAGAAGATCGCGGTCGTGCGATTCGTCTTCCTGGGTCGGCATGTTTACCGGCTTGACAACGACCAATACATGGTTATCCTCGTACAGGACGGGAATGTCTTGCTTGTCTCCGGATAAGGTCACGACTCAAGCCTCCCAACGACCCAGAATCCCGCAGGGCAGAATCAGCCCGGAAGCCGTAATCGGCAGCCCGATTTCACCGCTGGTGATGGTGCCCCCATATTTGCGCTGTACGGCCATGGTCAGCAGGTTGGTCAGTACGGATGCCGAGAGTCCTGTCGTATAGGAATTGATCAGGAAGAACAGGGGCTGATCCGACAATATGGATACGCAGTTCTCCAGGAACGGGTAGAGGTCGTTTTCGAGCTTCCACATCTCCCCGCCGGGTCCCCTTCCATATGAAGGAGGATCCATGATGATCGCGTCATACCGGTTTCCCCGCCGCTGTTCGCGCTGCACAAATTTGAAAACGTCGTCGGTAATAAAGCGTACAGGCCGGCTGCCCAGGCCGGATAAATGAAGGTTCTCCTTGGCCCATTGGACCACGCCTTTTGCCGCATCCACATGGACAACTTCCGCCCCGGCGAATGCGCAGGCCACGCTGGCTCCGCCGGTATAGGCAAAGAGGTTAAGCACTTTAACCGGCCGCCCGGCACTCTGAATTTTCCCCATCATCCAATCCCAGTTGGCCGCCTGTTCCGGAAACAGACCGGTATGCTTGAATCCGGTCGGCTTGATGTGGAACGAAAGCTGCTTGTAGCGAATCGACCACCGTTCCGGCAAGGAACGGCGTACCTCCCAGTGCCCGCCGCCTTTATTGCTGCGGAAATAACGGGCGTCCGCCTGTTTCCATGCGGCGTTCTCGTTCAGAAGCGGCCAAATAATCTGCGGGTCCGGCCGGCGCAGAACAATTTCCCCCCAGCGCTCCAGCTTTTCCCCTCCCCCGGTGTCGATTAATTCGTAATCTTTCCAGCTGCTTGCTATGTACATGCCGAAACCTTCCTTTGATTGAAAATAACCGCGCCGCTCCATTTCTGCGGAACGCGGGAACAGCTTCTATTCTACACAAAGGGGACAAGGGAATCCACCGGATGGTATAATAGACCCATCCAGGAAAATGTTTTGGGTTCCGCGAAAGGGGGAAACAAAGTGGGACAGGCTTTTCGGCTAAAGCGCGTTTACGATCCGGCGGAACGGGAGGACGGATTGCGTGTGCTGGTCGACCGATTGTGGCCGCGCGGAATGAGGAAAGAGGAAGCCCGGGTTGACATCTGGATGAAGGACATCGCACCGAGCCCCGCCCTGAGGCAGTGGTTCGGGCACCGACCGGAACGGTTCGAGGAGTTTGGACGGCGGTATCAGGAAGAGCTGCAATGGGATACGGATCACCGGGAATGCGTCAAGGAGCTGATGAAACACCTCGAAAAAGGCACGGTAACGCTGCTGTACGCGGCCAGGGATGAAATCCACAATCATGCCGTTATACTGAAACAGTACCTGGACGATGCGCAAAAATAAGAAGCTGGTTTGGGGGAAACGATGCCGGGATGAAGAAGAACGATATCGCCATTGTCGTTTTGTTCTTTTTGTTTGTCGGGCCGGGGCCGGTCGTATTTTTTCTGAACAAATACACGGTCACTTTTTTGCCGATCGCGACACTGGCGGCTGCGCTTTGGCTAATCAAGGACGAAATTCGCCGGGCAAGCTTTGATGCGGTTTTGAAGGATAGGCAAACTTACCAATGGATGTTCTTTGCGCTGAAATACGCAATCTTTGCCCACGCCATCACGACGATCGCTGTTTCGTTCGTTTTACCCGGGCACAAGGAGATTCTCTCGGAGTCGCTGCTTGGCACTTACCTGGTGGCTCCGGTATATGTTGTCTTTCTGGGCCCGGTGCTGGAGGAGATCGTGTATCGGAAAATCCTGTTCGGGTTCCTGTACCGGAAGCTGAACAACTTTTGGGCGGCGGGTATACCGACCTCTCTGCTGTTTGCCGCGGGACATTTCAGCCTGGAAAGGCTGCCGGCCTATATCGCGGTCGGATTGATCTTTTGTCATACATACCGCAAGTCCGGTTCCGTCATGCCTTCCATGCTGGCGCATGCCGGTCTGAATCTGATTGCCGTGCTTGTATCGACTCTGCGGGGATAACATGTGCACGGCAGGAAGCCTGATCTTGAGCCGTTTCCGTTTGGAGACGGTTTTTTTATGGACAATGGCAGGCAGGATTCGACAAATTTTTGGGCAATTGTAATGCAAGCGCTTACCCCTTGTGCTAGAATAAAAAAAAGCCGATATTTATTCTCCGGAAATTTCCCAAACCTTATTCTCCCGGATCAAAATCGGACATGTTGGGGTGATGTTCGTGGTTCTTTTGAAACTTTGGAAAAACCGCCGCAGTGTAGTTCTGACCTGGCTGGTCTCGTATATGGCCGTGTTGTTTTTTCCGGTGTTCATGAGCCTGATCGGTTACCATGAAGCCAGCAAAACGTTAAAAAGCGAAATCCATCGCGCCAATGAATCACTGCTGAAGCAGATGCGGGAGACCATCGACAACCAATTCGAAAATATCGAGATTCTGAACAAGGAAATCACGTGGAATCCGAAAATCCAGCAGCTGATGTATTCCAACAAATATGCCAACAACGACTATACCTACGATGTGTATGAGATTTCACAGGATTTGAAGCTGTATCAATCTTCCTACGGCTTTGTGGACGGCGTCTACGTGTACTGGGCGAAGGGGGATCTGGTGATTCTTCCCGGGACGCAGCGTTCCAGTCGGTTCGCGTACGATACCCTGCATAAGAGCCAAAACATCAGCTACGAACAGTGGAAAACGCTCCTGCTGAAGAGCAATTACAGAGGATTTCTGCCGATTGTGCGAATCGGGGAAGATACGGTTCCCCGCAAGGCGCTGGCTTATGTCAGTTCGTTCGTCACGGGAAAAAATGAAAAGCCGGTCGGTACCACCGTCATCATGATCGATGAAGAACGTCTGCTTGACACGATTGAAAATTTGCAAACGTTCAATGGCGGAGAAGTGCTGATTCTGGATAAAAACAACAAAGTGATTCTGTCCAACTCACCCGGGGAAGATCAGGAGAACTTGAATGTCGGTAAACTGACCGGAAATTCCGGCCTGATTTATGATCGGTTTAAAGGGGAAGATGCGGAGATTTCCTACATCCAGTCGGAAAAATCCGGTCTGAAATACGTGTCCGTGATTCCGAGCCGGATTTTCTGGATGAAGGCCGAGTATGTCCGGAATTTTACGTATATCAGCATATTGATCAGCGTGCTGGGGGGAGTCCTGCTGACGCTTTTCTTTCTTCGCCGCAATTATCACCCGCTTCGCCGGCTGGTTCAGGCGGTTGCCGGTCAGGCCGGACTTCCTTACGAAAGGGAAAGCAACGAGTTTCATTTTATAGAGAATGTATTCTCCAATACGCTGGATGAGAAGGAAAAGATCAGCCGGCGAATGAAGCAGCAAAGCAATGTGCTGCGCAGCAATGTGCTGGCCCGCATGCTCAAAGGAAAGCTTGACGGGAACATTCCCGTCGACGATTCCGCCACCGCCCTGGGCATCCATTTCGAATCCGATACCTTTGGGGTTTTGCTGTTTTATATCAAGGAGAGCAGCCGGTTTTTTGAAAGAATCGGGAATATGGAAGCGAACGGGAAACTGCGGCTGCTTCACTTCATCGTCACCAACGTTGTGGAAGAGATCGCCGGGAAGAACCATGCCGGTTATGCAACCGAGGTCGACGATGCCATCGTCTGCCTGATCAATTTGAGGGGGGGCAGCGAGGAACAGTTGAGGGGGGATTTGCTG
>Ga0310828_1001379_pt1 | contig 14401 bp, 13 predicted proteins | sample WT_ome_3_FD_202242 | JGI IMG/M metagenome (GOLD analysis project Ga0310828, IMG submission 202242) | Sorghum-adapted microbial communities enriched on wild type (WT) sorghum from Joint BioEnergy Institute, Emeryville, California, United... ... | reverse complement strand
CCCACATCGGCTTGTCCAGACCGAAGCGGGCGCGCGCCGCCGCCGCGTCCGCCTCGGTCGCGTTCGGGCCCAGGATGGTCCGGATCGGGTCGCCGGGCAGCACGCGCACCAGCACGAAGGTCACCACGACCACGCCGAGCAGGACCGGGACGACCTGTAACAGCCGCCGGGCGAGGAACCGTAGGAGCCGCATCCGCGGATCAGGCCGACGTACTCAGGTACCGCAGCCGGGCCAGACCGTCCATCGGCTGCACCCAGCCGGACACCGTCGAGCGGACCGGCAGGTTGAAGTTGGGCTGGCAGATGATCACCCACGGCACATCCGCGGCGAAGATCTCCTGCACCCGCTTCCACAGCTGCAGGCGGGCCGCCTCGTCCACCGTCGTGTGCGAGCGCTCGTAGATCTGCTCGATCTCCGGGTTGAAGTAGTTCGAGTAGTTGAGCGCGGCGCCCCTCACGAAGCTGGTCGCCAGCATGTACTCCACGTCGTTCACCCACAGCTGGCCGGAGGTGATCTGCAGCGGGATGTTCTTCTGCTCCCGCCGGCCGCCCAGCGTCGCCGGGTCCAGCGGGGTCAGCTTCAGCTCGATGCCGGCCTTGCGCGCCTCGCTCTGCACCAGCACCGCGATCTGCTGCTGCGTATCGTTGTCCGTCTCGAACACCAGCTCCGAGCTGATCGTGCGGCCGCCGAGCGCCGCCTTCGCCTTGTCCAGGTCGTACGTGAACGGGTAGCCGCTCTCGTCGTAGCCGGGCATGTCCAGCGGGACGAGGCTCTTGGTGGGGCGGGCGTCGCCGCCGTAGACGTTCGCGATGATCTGCTCGTACGGCACCGCATAGGCCAGCGCCTTTCGCACGTTGACGTCGTTGAACGGCGCCGCCGTCACGTTCATCTGGATCGCGACCTGCTCGTTGCTCGCGGCCGACACGACCGTGACACCGTCGACCTTCTTCAGATCAGCGATGTCCCGCTGGCCGATGCCCAGCGCCACGTCGATGTCGCCGTTCTGCAGCTGGAGGCGCCGGTTGGAGCTGTCGGGCACCACGGTGATGCGGATGGTCGCGGCCTTGGCCGGGTCCGGCCCCGGATAGTCCTTGTTCGCCTCCAACACGATCTCCTGGCCCTGAATGGCCTTCGTGACGTTGAAGTAGCCGCCGGTCGGCGCGTTCTTCGCCACCCAGTCCTTGGCCCACGGGTCGGCGTCGGTGGCGTGTTTCTTGGCCTCGACGGAGTCGAAGACGTACAGCGAGATCGCCTGGATCTGGCGGGTCAGCGCGCTGGGGAACGCCTGGGTGAACTTGACGGTGTAGTCGTCGACGATCTCGACCTGGCTGGCCTCGGTGAGGCCGATCGTGCGGTAGATGCCGGCGACGTTGGCCTGCGCGGCGAACGCGCGGTCCTTCGACCACTTGACATCGGCGGCCTTGAGCTCGTTGCCGCTGGCGAACTTGACGCCCTTGCGCAGCTTGAGCGTCCAGACCTTCTGGTCCTCACTCGGCTCGAACGACTCGGCGAACGTCGGCATGATGTTCTGCGTGTCCAGGATCTTGGACCCGCTCGCCTCGGTCACCCCATAGTCGATCATGTATGGGTACACGTTCTTGAACAGCATCAGGGCGGTCAGGTCGAACCCGACGAAGTCCTGGTCCCAGCTGCTGAGGTAGCTGGGGACAGCGATGCGCAGGGTGCCGGAGGCCGACCCGGACGGCTTGTTGCCAGAGCCGCCTTCCTTCGAGCCGGCGACACACCCGCCGGTGGCGAACAGCAGCGCGACGCTGCCGCCGAGCTGGAGCACGGAGCGGCGGGAAACCCCGGAACGGGAGAGGCCTGAGTCAGCCATGAGATGTCCTTCCAGAACCGCGACCGAAAGTGGACCGCTCCACGTGTTCTATCAGGCTTAAAGTTTGTGAACAAGGGTGTGCGCCTTGTTCACTCCGAAGCCGAGTCTTAGCTGATGGACAGGCGCTCTGATCTCAACGTTGCAGGTGATACGCCTGTTCATCACCGTTCACACAGGCGTTACAGACCTCGGCATCCCCATAACCCAAACGGACAAATCCGACTCCGCCAAACGGAGCCCGCGACACCAGCTCCCCACCAGCCGCGCCCACATCGTGGTACGAGCCAGCGCCACGCAAGGGGGCACCGAGTCGCTCGCAACGACCTCTCGAGCGCAGAAACCGCCCAACCAGCCGCCGCCAAGCGGTGATCTCCTCGTCAGGCGCGCGCGGCCGGGCGCAGCGCGCGGCACCGCGCGCTCCTCCAACGGACATTTGCCGCTTTCGCTATACCACCGACGTGCTCCGTGAGGTCACCCGTCGCGCACCGACCAGCTCCGGATCCGAGACCTGCCTCACCAGTCGCGTGTTCACCGCCCGCACGTTCCTCGCCGAGGCGAAGCGGCGTCATCGCGCCTGGCCGCACCGACGCCACGGGCGCACAGCGGGCCGCGCTCGACCTCATCGATGGGGCTCAAGGCGCTCGGCACCGCCGGCTACCGGGCGACTCGGGGTGGACAACCTCGCCAACGCGTCGGTGGGCGGCGACACGACGATTGTCGTCGGGCCGTTGCCGGTAGCGTCCCGGTGATCAGCCGCCCGGGCAAGGGGCGGTGGGGCAGCCGTGGGGACCGGTCAGTCCGGCAGGGTCAGTGTGGCCGTACCGGCGGCGGGGGTGATCGTGAACGGGAGCGTGAGACCGTCCACGGTGACCGAGTAGTCGCCGTAGAAGCCCTCGACCGTCACCGTGCCCTCGGCCGAGGTGCGCATCACCGTCGGCTTGAGCCACCACTCGCCCTTGATGAGGGCTTCGAGCGCCTCGTACGCGGGCTTCGGGCTGCCGTCCTTGCGCACCAGCCCGGCCGGCGCGCCGAGCCACGCGCCGTCGTCGGTGAGGCTCCAGTAGTTGATCGACTGGACGGCCGGATGGGCGACCAGCGACCGGTAGTGGCGCATGATGTCGTCGGCTTGTCGCGCCTCGCCCTCCGGCGTCGTGGGCCACTCGGGGATCTGGTAGTCGTTGAGGTCCACGATGTCCCGCGGCATGAGGTGGCCGGAGACGAGCGTGGTCTCGGTCATGTGCAGCGGCAGGCCGTACCGCGCGAACCGGTCCAGCACCCGCCCGATCGCCTCCTCACCTCGGTACCCCTGGTGCATGTGGGTTTGCAGCCCGATGGCGTCGATCCGGATGCCGGCTTCGAGCACGCCCTCGATCAGGCACTCGTACGCCGAGCTGAGGTCGAAGTCGTTGAGCACCAGCGTCGCCGACGGGTTGGCGGCCCGCGCCTCCTCGAACGCCAGCCGCACCATGTGTATCCGGCCGCGCGCCCGGGCCAGCGGGGTGATCGCGTTCTCCCCGTTCTCGAAGACGGGCATGATGACGACCTCGTTGATGGCGTCCCACAGGTCGATCAGGCCGGCGAACCCGCTCACGATGTCGCGGACCCGCGCCCGCAACAGCCGCTCCACCTCGTCTAGGTCGAGGCCGAGCAGCCAGGACGGCTGCACCGTGTGCCACACCAGCGGGTGGCCCTTGACCGTGACGCCACGCTCGGCGAACCACCGCGCGGTCTTGACCAACCGGTCGGTGTCCGGCGCGCCCCGCTCCGGCTCGTACCGCCCCCAGTAGAACGGCAGCGTCACCGTGTTGAAGAGGTTGAGCCACAGGCTGCTTAGCTGGTCGAGGCCGGGGCCTTCCCCACCGCCGAAGCCCTCGACGCCCGCGCCGGCCGCCGGCTCCGAACCGCCGACCAGGCCGACGAAGTCGAACCCCGATGTTCCGAACGCGAACGCGTGCCGCTCCTGCGCGACGGTCACGTCCCGGTCGGCGAGCGGCCGTCCACTGGCGTCACGCACGGTGAAGGTGACCTTTCCTGTGCGGTGACTCAGGCTGCTGTCCGCCACTGTGCTCCTCCTCCGCGGCCGGCTCCGCCGCCGTCCCCTGGCGGTTGATTTTCACACGACGTGCACACAGCCTTATCGGTACAGGTGGGTTTCATGCTAACCAATCTGGCATTGATCTATTTATCCGCGACGCGTCCCCTGCTCAGCTCGGCGGTGCTCGGCCCGGCCGGTACCGCCGCCAGCTCGCGGCGTCCGCGGCGCAGCAGCCACACGACGAGCACCACCACAGCGCCAGCGACCAACAGCAGGCAGACCGCCCCGCTGACCCAGGCGCCGACGCCGCGCCCACCAAGATGCCAGCTTCCGATTCCGGCACCGGCTCCGGTCACCTCGCCGCCGTCACCAAGGCAGTCTTCCAGCAGTTCCTCGACGTCGTCCCGGTAGAGCTCCTCCGGGAAGCGCACGATCACCGATAACCTCGATAAACGCGGACCGCGTCGTAAGCCGCCCCGGTTTGCGCGCTACCCCGCGCATCCTTCGATCAATGCGCATACTGTGGTGATGCGCGTAACCAAAATCTCGCGGAGCGTCGTCGCCGCTACCGTATCCGCGCTCTGCCTCGTATCTCTCGACGTCACACCGGCCGAGGCCGGTCAGCGGCGCGATAGTTGGCTTGACAAGCGGTTCCTCCACATCGCACATCAGGGCGGTGAGAGCGAGGCCCCGTCAAACACCATTTACGCGTTCCGCCGCGCGGTCCGGCTCGGCGCCGACGTCCTCGAGTTCGACGTGCACTCCACAAAGGACGGTATCCTCGTCGCCAACCACGACGCGACCGTCGACCGCACCACGAACGGCACCGGTCTGATCAGCGAGAAGACCTATCGCGAGCTGCGCGCCCTCGACGCGGCGTACAACTTCGTGCCCGGGCGGAACGCGGTGCCCGGCCTGCCGCCGTAGTCGTACCCGCTGCGCGGCGTCCGCACCCACGACAAGCGGCCGCCGCGTGGGTACAAGGCCATCGATTTCACGATCCCGACCGTGCGGGACGTGCTGCAGACCTTCCGGTACGTGCCGCTCAGCATCGAGATCAAGGGCACCAGCGACGCGGACACCGAGTCGTACCTGCGCAATGCCCGCCTGCTCGCCAAGCTACTCAACCGCCAGGGGCGCACCCGGAACGTCATCGTGACGTCGTTCAACGACGCCGCGGTCGCCGAGTTCCACCGGCTGGCGCCGAAAGTCGCCGTCGCACCGGGCCTGCAAGGGCTGACGAACTACTTCTTCGCCGGGGTACGGCCGATCGATGGCACGGTCGCGTTGCAGGTGCCGGTGACGTACCAGGGCATTCCCGTGGCGACGCCGGAGTTCATCGCCCGCGCGCACGCCGACGGGTACGCGGTGCACGTGTGGTTCAGCGGCACGGCGCCGGAGGACGACGCCACGTACAACGACCTGATCGACGCGTGCGCGGACGGCCTGATGTCGTCGTGGCCGGCCCGGATGGAGCAACTGCTGGATGAGCGCGGCATCGCGCGGCCTGGCACGCCCGGCACCGACCCCTGCGCCCAGCCAGCGGGTCATCCCCGCCCGGACATTTCGGTTGGCCGGTAGCGGCGGTGGCCGGCGCCTGGGTCGCGCTCGCGGCGACCCACGCCGCTGCCGGTGGGATACGACCGGGCGATCATCCCGCAGTGGAAGGACGGGCCGGATTCCCCGGCGTGGGGAGTCCTGCAGCTCAAGCCGTGCATCTGCGCGTCTTCCCGGGCACGTACGCCCGGTCGGGCGGCCAGGTCGGGTAGGTGCTCAGCTGGCAGGAGGGGGAGCCCGCGGGCTTCGAGATCGTGGGCACCGGGGTCTCGTACGCGCCGGCCCGCGGAGCCGAGATCGAGGAAACGCTGCTACGCCTGACCTGAAGGGCTACCGCTGGAGGAAGCAGGACAGCAGTCGCCGAAACTCGTCCGGGTGCTCGACCGCCGGCGCGTGCCCGCACCGCCCGAACACGTGCAGTCGGACGTCGGCCAGGTGGTCGAGCAGCGGCAGGGCCGCCGTCTCCAGCGGGGTCAGCCGGTCCTGGGCGCCGTGAATCAGCAGCACGGGCGCGCGTATCCCGGCCAGGGCCTCCGCCGGGACGGCGAGATCGTCGGCCCACCGTGCCCTGGGTGCAGGAAACAACGACGCGTACGCGGCCGCCCCCGTTCGCATCGCGGCCGCGCGGGCGTCGATGGCCGCCTCGGTCACCAACGCTTGGTCAAAGAAGAGGCGGCTCAACATGTCTCGGGCCCCGACCCGGCTGGCGGGCGCGGCCCAGACCGCGTCGAGGTCGGCGGACAGGGGCGCCCCGGGGGCGCCCATCGTCGAAACCGCCACGACACCGGTCACCCGCTCCGGGTGCGCCGCCGCCAGCGCCAGCGCCACCGCACCGCCCATGGAGTGACCGACCACGGAGTAGTGCTCGACCCCGAGGGCGTCCATCAAACCCGCGGCCTGCTCCGTCCACAGCCGGAGGCCTCCCCTGGAGCCAGCTGGGACGGGTGTACCGCCGAAGCCCGCCTGGTCGGGAGCGACCACGTGCCAGGACGGGCCGAGCGCCCGCGCCGTCGCCGCCCAGGCGCCGGACGCGGTCGTGCCGGGTCCGGAGCCGTGCAGCATCAACACCGCGGGCCCGGCGCCGCCCTCCAGAACCTGTACGGGGCAGCCGTCGACCGTGACTGTCCTAAGTGCTGTCACCGGAGTATGTCGGACGAACTCACGCCGACGCGGAGCTGACGCCCTTGGCGAAGACCTCCATCAGCACCCGGCCGAACTGCGGCATGTCGGGCCATCCCCGGCAGGAGACGAGGTTGCCGTCGACGACGTCGGGGGCGTCGATGACCGTCGCGCCGGCGTTTTCCATGTCACCAGTGATCGGTGGGAAGCACGCCACCTTGCGACCCTTCAGCAGCCCGTACACCGCGGGCACCTGGGCGCCGTGGCAGATGAGCGCGATCGGGAGGTTGCGCGCGAAGAAGTGCTCGGTGATGCGCCGGACGTCGGCGTCGACCCGGATCCACTCTGGGGCGCGTCCGCCGGGGATGATGAGGGCGTCGTAGCGCTCGAGGTCGACCTCGGACCAGGGCACGTCGACCGGCAGCTTGCGGCCGTTCTTCTCCACGTAGGCGTCGGAGTTGGGGTCGAACTCGTGGATGACCAGCTGCACGTCACGCGTCGTCCGTGACGAGACGTCGACGTCCCAGCCGCCTTCCTGCACGCGGTAGTAGGGGTACATGGTGTCGAGCTCCTCGGCGGCGTCGCCGGTCAGGAGCAGCGCTCTGGGCACCTGCTTCTCCTCGCTTGAGTCCGTGGGATGAAGTCGATCCAATCCGATCCGATCTGATTTCGAGCTAGCATTCCTCGGCCCGGCCCGCCCGTCAAGCCTTCACCTGGACCGCTTCCGCGTCCTTCATTTCGTCGAACAGCCGCCGGAACCGGTCGCCGGACCGCAGGATGTGCCGGCGCATGGCGTACGCGGCGGCGTCGGGGTCACGGGCGGCGATCGCGGCCAGCACCTCCTCGTGCTCGGCCATGGCCTGGTGGGTGACCTGGGTGTCGTGCATCAGCCGGAACAGGTGCACGTGCGCGTGCAGGCGGATCAGTGCCTCGCGGATGACCTGGTTTTCCGCGCTGTGGGCGATGAGGTCGTGAAACGCGGCGTCGCGCAGGCCGAACGCGCCGTAGGCCATGAGCCCGGTGCCCCCGTCCAGCTCCGCCATCTCCTCCAGCATCCGCCGCAGGCTGGCCACCTGCTCCAACGTCGCGCGTTCGGCGGCCCTGCGCGCCGCCGCCGGCTCGAGAAGCAGTCGGACCTCGAGCATGTCCTCGAAGCGGCGACGGGTGATCTGCGGGGGGATGCGGTAGCCGGCGTGCGGTATGCGCACGACCAGGCCCTCGGCCTCCATGCGGTTCAGCGCGTCCCGGATCGGCGTCTGCGAGACCCCCAGCTCTCGCGCCAGGGCGTCGATAGTGACGCGGGAGCCGGGCTCGATCCGTAGCGACATCAGCTGTTTGAGCAGCGTGTCGTACACCTCGTCGGCGAGCCGGCCGCGCGACCTCACCGGCGTCGTCGCACCGGCCAGGCCCCCGCGGTCGCCCCACGCGTTGATCACTTCGTCGGCCATCGTGACGGGAGGTCCCTTCTCGCGTCTTGGCGAACCTGTTGACATCGGTCGCGACGCTCCTGCATGCTGACGCGCAACCGAATCGTATAGGAACGGTGTCGGGTGCTAGCCATCCTGCACCATCGCCGGACCCCACCACCAGCGCCCTACCTCGATCAACCCGAAACGCCCCTGAGCAAGCTCGACGTCCCGCCCGGCGTACCACAGGCGGCACGTCTGGACTGACACCGGGCCGCCGGACGGATCCCAGGCGGCCCGGCGAACAAGCCTGAACAACCCCTGCTCGGCGAAGCACGCGGCAACGCCTTCGAGATCCCCACGCAGAAAGCAGGCATGACGATGAGATATCCGAAGCGAACCAGACGGCGGCCCGTACCCAATCGAACGTCGCGCCTCGCGGCCGCGGCCCTGCTGGTGGCCACGACCGTGGCGGCCTGCGGCGGGGACGACGACAGCGCGGAAGCCGGCGGCCCCAAGGCGCCGGCGACCATCCCGACGCTTACCAACGACCCGCTGACCCTCAGCTTCATCTGGTTCGAGTGGCCCCCCGCCCAGACGCTGGAAGACTTCGCGAACGCGGAGTACACAAAGGACCGTCCGAACGTGACCATCAAGGTCAACACGGTGCCGAACGCGAACTGGCACGACGCGATGTTCACCCAGTTCGCCGCCCGCAAGACCGACTTCGACATCGCGATCCTGGACTCGCAGCACATCGGCGAGGCGGTGACGAACGGCAACATCCTCGACATCACCGACTTCGTCAAGGAGAACATCGACGTCTCGGCCTACAACCCGTACCTGCTGGCGGCCTACGGCCAGTTCCCACAGGCGGAGACCGGGCAGCGCGACGAGAACGCCAGCCTGTACGGCCTGCCGCTGCTCGGCGACACCTGGACGATGATCTACCGCAAGGACCTGATCGGCGAGCAGCCACCGAAGACCTGGGACGAGATGATCGCGGCCGCCGAGAAGTGCCAGACGGAAAACCCCGGCGTCAGCGGGCTGGCCTTCCACCAGGCCAACGGCTCCGACGCCGCGGCCGTCACCTACAACACGGTCAACGGTGTCTACGGCGGCAACCTCTGGAACGCCAAGGACCGCAAGATCGAGGGCGTCCTCAACGATCAGGCGGGCCACGAGGCGATGGACATCCTGGTCAACAAGATGAAGCCGCTGACGGCCAAGGGTTCCGGCAACTGGTTCATCGACGAGGTGAACGCGGCCGTCGCCCAGGGCAAGGCGTGCATCGCCTTCCAGTGGATCGCCGCGAGCGGTGGCCTGCTCGACCCGAAGCAGTCGACGCTCGGCACCACGCGTGACGAAATCCTCCAGAAGCTCGGCTTCGCCACCCTGCCGACCCAGAAGACCGACCTGGTGCCCCTCGGCGGCATGGGTATGCACATCTCGGCCTACGCCCCCGAGGCGCAGCAGGCCGAGGCCCTGAACTTCATGAAGTGGTTCGAGCAGGCCGACGTCCAGAAGAAGTGGGCCGCGGCCGGTGGCGTGCCAGCGCGCACGGACGCCCTGCAGTCCCCAGAGTTCCTCAACGCCTCGCCGTTCAACAAGGTGTACGCCGACTCGGTGCCGCGGATGCGGGACATGTGGAACGTGCCCGAGTACGCCCGCCTGGTCGACATCGAGAACACCAACGTCAACGCGGCGCTCAACGGCGCGAAGAGCCCCAGGCAGGCGCTCGACGACATCGCCCGGGAGCAGCAGAAGATCCTTGACTCCAGCGGCAAAAAGGGTGGCGCCGGACTGTGAGTGCCCCCGCCCCCGTGACGACCGACGAACCCGGGCAGGTGGCGTCCGCGACGCCGCCCGCCCGGGCGCGGTCCCGCCGGCTGAGCGACCGCTGGCTCGCCGTCGTCTTCATCTCCCCCGCGCTGCTGCTGTTGCTGGGAATGTCGGTGTTCCCGCTGCTGTGGGCGTTGTACCTGTCGTTCACCGACTACTCGGCCACGCGCGGCGGGCCGGCCGACTTCATCGGGTTCGGCAACTACACCGCCATCCTGACCTCGTCCCAGGTGCACCAGCGGGCCCTGACGACGCTGATCTACGTGGTGGGCGCGGTCACCCTGCAGACCGTGCTCGGCTTCACGATCGCCTACCTGATCTCCCGGCGCACGCGCGGGCGCGGACTGCTGACCACCCTGTTCCTGGTACCGATGATGCTGTCGCCGGTCGTGGTCGGGCTGTTCTGGCGGTTCATGCTCGACGCGCAGTTCGGCGTGGTCAACAGCATGCTCGGCTCGCTCGGCCTCGGCCAGGTGGAGTGGCTCACCCGGCAACAGACGGCGTTGCTCTCCCTGATCGTGGTCGACACCTGGCAGTGGACGCCGTTCATCATGCTCATCGCGCTCGCCGGCCTGACCGCGGTCCCGAAGTACCTGTACGAGGCCGCCTCGATCGACCGGGCATCGGAGTGGTTCAAGTTCCGCACCATCACGCTTCCGCTGGTGTGGCCGCTGCTGCTCATCGCCGTGCTCTTCCGGGCCATCGAGGCGTTCCGGCTCTTCGACCTCGTCTACATCCTCACCAGCGGCGGCCCGGGGGTGTCGACCGAGACGTTGTCGTTCCACGTCTACAAGGTCGCCTTCCTCGGCTTCAACACCGGGACCGCTTCGGCGTACGGGATCCTCATGGTCCTCGTCGTCATCATCCTCACCCAGCTCTACCTGCGCTACCTGAACAAGCTCAAGGAGGACTAATGGCCGTCTTTGTCGACGAGGCCGTGTCCACAGGGCCTGCCCAGGATCACGCGCCTCCCACGCGCCGCTTCGGCAGGCGGGGTCGCGCCGTGGTGGAGGTCGTGCTGCTGACGGTGCTGGCCATCGTCATGCTCTTCCCGGTGCTGTGGATGGTCGAGACGTCCATCAAGGAGAACCGGGACGTCTACGCCATACCGGCCAAGTTCTTCGCCTTCGACTTCACCCTGGACCACTTCAAGGACGTGTTCGTCGCTTCCGGCGGCGGTCGCTCGGTCCTGTCCATCTCGTTCCTCAACTCCGTCGTGGTCGCCGGGGTCTCCACGGTGCTCGCCACCGTGCTGGGGGTACCGGCGGCCTGGGCCTACTCGCGCTTCGGCGTGAAGGCGAAGAAGGACCAGCTGTTCTTCATCCTGTCCACCCGCTTCATGCCGCCGGTCGTGGTCGTGATCCCGATCTTCCTCATGTACCGCCAGCTCGGGCTCATCGACACCCAGCTCGGCCTGATCCTCATCTACACGGCGTTCAACGTGCCGTTCACGATCTGGATGATGAAGGGGTTCGTGGACGAGGTGCCCTCGGAGTACGAGGACGCCGCCATGCTCGACGGCTGGACCCGCCTGCAGGCGTTCCGCCGGATCACCCTTCCCCTGCTCGTGCCGGGCATCGCCGCGACGGCGGTCTTCGCCCTCATCTTCTCGTGGAACGAGTTCGTGTTCGCCATCTTCCTCACCTCGAGCGACGAGGTACGAACGGCCCCACCCGCCATCGCCGGCCTCATCGGCGGCACCACAGTGGACTGGGGCCTGGTGGCCGCCTCCTCCGTGGTGTTCGCCCTGCCGGTGCTCATCTTCGCCTACCTGGTGCGCAAGCACCTCGTCGCCGGCGTGACGCTCGGGGCGGTGCGACGCTGATGGCGGGCATCGAGGTGAGCGCCCTGCACAAGCGCTACCCGGACGGGACGGTCGCGGTCGAGCACGTCGATTTGTCCATTGAGGACGGCGAGCTGTTCGTGATGCTCGGCCCTTCGGGGTGCGGCAAGACCACCACGCTGCGGGCCATCGCCGGCCTGGAACGGCAGACGGCCGGCGACATCCGCATCGGCGACACGCTGGTCAACGACCTGCCGCCGGCCGACCGCGACATCGCCATGGTATTCCAGTTCTACGCCCTCTACCCGCACCTGAAGACCCGCGACAACCTGGCGTTCCCGCTGCGGGCCGTGGGACTGCCCGAGCCGGAGGTACGCAAGCGGGTCGAGGAGGCCGCCGAACTGATGCGGCTCGGCCCGCTCATGGACCGGCGGCCGCGCCGGCTCTCCGGCGGGGAGCAGCAGCGCGTCGCGCTCGCCCGCGCCCTGGTGCGGCGCCCGCGCGCGTTCCTCATGGACGAACCGCTGACCAATCTGGACGCCGAACTGAGGGCGGACATGCGCACGAAAATCAAACACCTACAGGGTCAGGCGGGGACCACGATGGTCTACGTCACCCACGACCAGGTCGAGGCGATGTCGCTCGGCCACCGGATCGCCATCCTCAACAAGGGCCGGGTCGAACAGATCGGCACGCCGCTGGAGGTCTACGACCGCCCGGCGAGCATGTTCTGCGCTGAGTTCATCGGCTCGCCGCCGATGAACCTGATCGAGGTGGACGTGGCCGACGGGAAGCTGCGCGGAAAGGGCGGACTGGTCCTCACGCCACCGTCGGGCCTGCCGCGCGACCGTCGCCTGGTCGCGGGTGTTCGGCCGGAGGCCCTGGAGGTCACCGAGCCGGGGGCGGACGGTTCGGTCCCGGCCCGTGTGGTCTCGGCGGAAGGGCTCGGTGACGAGATCATCTACGTGGTCGACCATGGCGGCGAGCGCGACGTACGGGTCCGGATGTCACCGACCGCCCGCTTCGCCGCCGACGCGTCGGTCGGGCTGCGGCACATCGGCGGGCCACCGGTCGTGTACGACGCCGACACGGAAGAGCTGGTGGCCTGATGGGGACCGTGACCGCACAAGGGCTGTGCAAATCCTTCGGTGACGTCCGCGCCCTGGACGGGGTGTCGCTGCACGTGCCGGACGGCTCGTTCTTCGTCGTGCTCGGGCCCTCCGGGGCGGGCAAGACCACGACCCTGCGCGCGATCGCCGGCCTCGAGAAGCTCGACGCCGGATCGGTGTACCTGGACGGCAGGGACGCGACAGCCGACCATCCGGCCGCACGCGACCTGGCCATGGTCTTCCAGAACTACGCCCTCTATCCACGACACACGGTGTACGAGAACATCGCTTCGCCGCTGCGGGCACGCCGCTGGTCGGCGGGCGACATCGCGTCCGCCATCAAAGAGGTGTCAGGCCTGCTGCACATCGAGCGTCTGCTGCAGCGCCGCCCCGCGCAGCTGTCAGGCGGCGAGATGCAACGGGTCGCCCTGGCCCGGGCGCTGGTTCGGCGCCCGCGCGCGTTCCTCATGGACGAGCCGCTGACGAACCTCGACCTCAAGCTCCGCGTCGAGATGCGCACCGAGCTCACCCGCATCCACCGCGGCCTCGGCGGCACCTTCGTCTACGTGACGAACGACCAGGTCGAGGCCCTGTCCATGGCTGACTACGTCGCGGTCCTCAAGGAGGGCACGGTGCAGCAGGTTGGCACCCCGACCGAGGTGTACGAGAGTCCAGCCAACCAGTGGGTCGCAGGCTTCGTCGGCAGCCCGCGGATCAGCCTGCTCGCCTGCCGCGCCGAGGGAGATCGTCTGGTCGGGTCGGATGGCTGGACGCTGCCGCGGCCCCGCTGGAGCACGGCCGAGGACGGTCGCCGGCTGCTGCTCGGTGTACGCGCTGAGGACCTGTCCGTCGAGCGGCGCGGGGACGCGTCGCTGTCGGGCGAGCTCTACGCGCTCGAGCCGCTCGGTGACCGCACGCTGGTCGACGTCCGGGTGGGTGCCGAGATCGTCAAGGTCAAGGCGCGACCCACGGTCACCGGCGAGCCGGGCGAGCGGCTGCGCGTCACGGTCGACCTGGACCGTGCGCACCTGTTCGACGCGGACACCGGGCTGGCGCTGCCCAGGACGGGGAGGTAACCCGCGCGGGACCGCGGCGGCAACACATACCCCCACGTGGCAATCGAGCGCTGAAGCGGTCGGGAGTTTCGCCGTGCCGCCAGGGGCCGGGCCGCGTGCGAGCTGGGGTCACCCGATCTCGACGCCGACGAGGTCGGGTGACCCCGTCCATCACCGCTGGTGGCGGGACGGACGGGTCGCGCTGGGCGACCACCAAGAACATCACAGGAAGGCGACGCGATGAGTGACCCGATGAACGTCCTGGCGCCCGAGCACCGGCGGCTCCGGATCGGCGACGCCTGGCGCGACGCCGCCAGCGGAGCCACCTTCCCCGTCGAAGACCCGGCCACCGGCAAGACCATCGCCGAGGTGGCGGACGGCGACGTCGTCGACGGGCTCGCCGCTCTCGACGCGGCGACCAAGGCGATGGCGGAGTGGTCGGCGACCCCGCCACGCAAACGGTCGGAGCTGTTGACCGCGACGTACCACGCGCTGACCGAGCGGACCGAGGAGATCGCGCGGCTGATCACCCTCGAGATGGGCAAGCCGCTGGCCGAAGCGCGCGGCGAGGTGGCGTACGGCGCCGAGTTCTTCCGCTGGTTCGCCGAGGAGGCGGTGCGCGTCGAGGGGCGCTACAACACCGCTCCCGGTGGCGGG
>Ga0310828_1001360_pt1 | contig 14628 bp, 12 predicted proteins | sample WT_ome_3_FD_202242 | JGI IMG/M metagenome (GOLD analysis project Ga0310828, IMG submission 202242) | Sorghum-adapted microbial communities enriched on wild type (WT) sorghum from Joint BioEnergy Institute, Emeryville, California, United... ... | reverse complement strand
TTCCAATGAGGTGAATTGGATGGCTGAATTAAGTCCGGAAGCCCGGATGTTGGCGGAAGCCCGTGAAAAGGCATTAAAGGACATAAATTCCATTCGTGGGGATGGCATAGAAGAGGGCATAAAAAAGGGCATAGAAGAGGGCATAAAAAAAGGCCTAAAAGAAGGCAAACGAGAAGATGCGAAAATGATGTTGAAGGAAGGTTTAGACCTTAATTTGATTATAAAGATTACCGGATTAACGGAATCTGAGGTTTTGGAATTGAAGGATGAGATAAAAAGGTAATTCCAATGAGGTGAATTGGATGGCTGAATTAAGTCCGGAAGCCCGGATATTGGCGGAAGCCCGTGAAAAAGCATTAACATAGACGAGTAAATGGTTAGAAATAAATATCATATTACTCGTCTTTTTTTAAACACTTATAAAAAACCGGGACAATGATGTAAAGGATTAATAAAAAAACAAACTGAAAACCATGCCCCTGGCCCAAAAGGTTGATAAAAAGAACCAATCCGAGGTCAATCTGCTACCGTATGTCGTATCGTAAGAGGGAACGGCTAAACGTCTCCTTTCCTTATGAATTATGCAGATTATGCCTACAGTTGTTTTCCAGTAAAACCTGGTTGCTAATGCAACTCCTTACTGCTGGTTGAGCTTTGGTCGCCTGTTAATACGGTATTTTGCAAGGAACGGGGGTCAACATACTCCACTTTATAGCCAACAATGGCAAAAATAATGCCAATAATTGGTACTGTGTAGTTCAGCACCGCATATGGAATATAATCAAACGGGTTAACCATTAAAGTTGATGCAATAAACACACCGCATGTGTTCCAAGGAACGAGCGGGGATGTTAGCGTCCCTGCATCTTCCAAAGCCCTTGACAAATTTTTCGATTTTAAATGATATTTTTTAAAAGCCGCAGGAAACATCCTTCCCGGTAATAGGATAGAGATATATTGTTCGGCACAAACAACATTGGTGAAAAAAGATGACAATTCTGTTATAGAAATTAAACTTTTAGCCGATTTAGCAACCTGCATAATTTTATTTAAAATAACATCCAGCATACCGGTTGACTCCATGATTCCTGCGAATGACATTGCCACAATCGTTAATGACACGGTATACATCATGTCTTCAATTCCGCCTCGGTTGAACAATTCATCCACTAACTTATTTCCGGTTTCAATGCTATAACCGTCTGTCAACGCTATTATTGCATCGGAAACCTGATCTCCTTGAACAAAAACTTGGCAAAACCAACCTAAAAAAGCACCCGTTAATAAAGCTGGCAAAGCAGGAACTTTTTTTGCCACCATGAGAATAATAATTACGGGTACAAGCAAAAGCCAAGGTGAAATGACGAAAGCTTGATCCATTACTGTTAAAATTTCATTAATATTGGTTCCGTTCATGTCATGTTGACCAATATTTCTTCCTAATATGTAGTAAACAATAAGGGCAATAATTAATCCGGGGATAGTTGTATAAATCATATGTTTGATATGCTCAAATAAATCTGTTTCCGTAATCCCGGATGCTAGATTTGTCGTATCCGATAATGGTGACATTTTATCGCCAAAATAAGCACCGGAAATGATCGCTCCGGCTACCATGGGAGGAGATATTCCCATGCTGAGACCGATTCCCATGCCGGCAACACCGATTGTTCCCATTGTTGACCAAGAGCTGCCGATGGACAAAGAGACGACACAACATAAGATACAAATACTTACTAGAAATAAGGAAGGAGAAATTAATTTAAGCCCATAATAAATCATGGTGGCAATAATTCCGCCGCCAATCCATGAACTTATAATTAAGCCGACTGTCATGATAATTAAAATGGCAGGTAAGGCAAGACGAATTGCATCGTAAATCCCCTTTTCAATCGACATCCAATTGTAGCCATACTTCCAAGCAATAAGCCCGCCGACGACAGCTCCAATAATTAGCGGTACATGAACACCCCCTTCAAAAACAATAACCACCAAAGCCATTGTGGATATCATAAAAAGTAATGGTAGAATGGCGGCAAAAAAAGGAATCGCTTTCACTTGTTTGCTATCTTTCATATATTTTCCTCCCGTCTAAACATGTAACAACGTTCACCCCTTCAAAAGTGGGCTTTCTCGTTCGGAAAATCTGTAATCTCCATTCATTATACTAAGGATTTTGAAATAAAAATCAACTAAGACGCACAAAAATTTGTGAAATTGGGAAATCAAAATTCGACTGTACAAGTAAAAAAAGTTGTGCTATAATCATTTTCGTAATTAATCAAGCCAACGGGAAGTAGCTCAGCTTGGTAGAGCACTACGTTCGGGACGTAGGGGTCGCAGGTTCAAATCCTGTCTTCCCGATAGATAAAAAAACGTTGGTACAAAGCGATTCTTGGACATTCAAGAGTCGCTTTTTTATTTTTCACAAAGTCATTTTTGCCGACATTTTGATTGCAGATGTACAAGAAGCTGCCTTTAAAAAAGCTGGATCCGAAGAAGTGACTGAAGAAGAGGCTTAAAAAAGAGGGTAGCGATTCTACTCTTTAATCCATAGTGGCGTTACTTTCATAAGCAAGTAGCTTCTCAATCAAATCCCCAATAGGTACTTGCAGCGCATCCGCAATTTTTAAAAGCGTACCTAGTTTCACGTTTTCAATAGGGGAGTTTTTTTGCACAAGATTTGAAAAAACCGATTCCCTTATTCCACTTTTCTTAGATAAAGCATATCTAGTGATGTTATATTCTTTACACAATAATTCAATTGGATGCATTAGGCTTACCTCCTTTGTTTTTTTCTATCCCAGTATTTTTTACGGATTCATACCAAAAAAAGAATACCAACGAGGATTAATAAAGAAACATTTAACAAAGTATCAATCATATATTTTATATTGTACTGTTATTGAGAGTAAAGGATTAACCCCTGCGTCTCAATTTTCGGTTTTTTAGTCGTAATTTTTCGGCTTCAATTTTCGGTTTCCTACCAGACTTTACGAATCGTAACTATGCCGGTGATTACGGCTATTTTTAAACCAGTATGATCCTTTTGCACTTCCTTTCAATATTTTATTAAACTACATTTAAATGTAGTATGCCAATTTTTTTGTGAATTTTTTTGGTGCAAATAAAAAAGAGAGGATTTATTTCACCTCTTTGAAAAGTAATTTGACAAGGACACTTTAGTTGCCGAAAACCTGCCGACCAAATTTTTGTGTTTTTCCAAGCCCAAAACCGTATTCTACCACAGTTAATCTCGTTTTAGTTTGAAGATTTCCAACTCATTTTGGGATGTTTTTTGATAAGTAAAGTCAACGGTAGCCTTGATATCGGATATCTCTTCCTTTACAAAATTAAGTTCCCCATGCAACTTATGAACATCAATGGCAAGGGCATCCAGTTTGGCGTCGGTTTCATCCTGACGGTCCCGAATAGCGCGAACGATTTGATTCGTTTCTGTCAATTGAGTTTGCATAAGTTTTTGTGTTTCATTTGTTTCTGCTAATTGAACTTGCATAAGTTTTTGTGTTTCTTTCGTGGATTTTACTTCTTCTTCAATGCTGTCGATTCGTTTATTCATACTTTTTAATTCTTCAAGGATTTGTTCAAGTATTTTTTCATTCATTTATACCATCTCCTTTTCATGTAAATCCGGAAAACCCAACGAATCCATATCCGTACGGTTATTATCATCATCAAGAACCATTTTTTCCCTATTCATCTTACTTTGAAAAATATTTATTTTAGTTGTTGAATACTTATTTTTCCCTTATCACTCATATTTTTTCCCCATATCCATAGCAACTTTCCTCTAGAACATTATTAATTACATAGTAATTTCTTTTAAAATAGAAAGCAATAAAAAACCTGAAAAAAGTGACCACTGTATAAAATAGAATATTTCTAACAAACAAGTTGCCTTCCCGAGGTCGAGAGTAAATCATTTTACATTTTTCTTCGGTTTCATTTATAATAAACAATAGATTATGAAATTTATATCTTCAAGCAATTCTAAAAATCTTAATATCGTAAGTGGGTAACATCTTTCGGTTTCGTAGTACTAGACGGCTGTCAATGACTATCTTAACTGTTTCGATGTTCTTTTTTTACTCAAAAATCAATATGACGCATTGGAGGGATATTGTATGAAAAAGAGGGCATTAGTTTATTGTGAACATCAATTCGGATCAATGGATGGTAAGACAGCAAACGGTTTAGTAAGGGAATCAGGAATTTATGAAATTATGGGCGTAATTGACAGTTCAAAGGTCGGTCTTGATGCAGGCGAAGTGTTGGACCAAAAAAAGAATGGCATTCCTATTTTTGAAAATTTATCTCATGCACTTAATCAACTTGGTGATAAGCCAAAATATTTTATTTTCGGGATTGCACCGGCTGACGCATTTTTAAAAAAGCATGAGCGTGATGTGATTATTCAAGCAATCAAAGCGGGTATGCACATTATTAATCCGCTGCAGGAGTTTTTAACGGACGATCAAGAACTGATGGAATACGCAAAAACATATGGGGTAGAAATTAAGGATATTCGGAAGCCAAAACCGAAAAAGGAATGGAAAATTTTTTCGGGGCGAATTTTACAAATCGATACGCCGATTATTACTGTACTTGGAACAGACGGTGCATGCGGTAAACGGACGACAGCTGTTGCTTTGGAAAAAGAACTGCAAAAAAGAGGGTTTAAAACGGCATTCATTGCAACGGGACAAACCGGTCTTATTCAAGGTGCCAAATATGGTTTTGCCATGGATGCGTTTCCTCTCCAATATATGATTGGTGAACTGGAAAGCGAAATTGTTCGAGCGAATGAAACCGAACACCCTGATATTATTATTGTTGAAGGTCAAGGAGCGTTAAGTCATCCTGCTTATGCCAGCTCTGCGGGAATTTTAAAAGGCGCAAGGCCTCAAGCCGTTATTTTGCAACATGCTCCGAAGCGAAAAATGTTAGGGGATTTTCCTTTCTTCCCGGTTCCATCGGTTGAAAGTGAAATTCAACTCATTGAACATTACGGAAAAACAAAAGTAATCGGTATTACACTCAATCATGAGGGGATGAACGATTTGGAAATTGAAAAGACGATTAAGGAGTACGAACTGAAGTATCAATTGCCGACAACGGATATTCTAAAACAAGGAGCAGGAAAAATAATTGATCAAATCATTAAATTTTTCCCGTCATTGCAAGGGAAAAAGCTAAAGGGTGCATAATTTTATTTATAGCACCCTTTAAATATGAATAATTGACCGGTAAGTTCTTTCTATTACATAAGAACATTATATGAAGATCCGTTAAACGCTAGATACTGTTTTATCCCACCTTAACGTGGAGTAAATATGCGACTTTTTTTGGGAAAGTTTCTTCCAAAAATAGCCCCCTATTGCCGCTATAAACGACAATCTTTGAAAAATGCCCGCAAAAATCGTTACATTTGTTGAAAAAGCCTCCGTGCAAAAGTAGCCTAACTGTTAAAGGCACACTTTAAAATTCCGATTTTTGGTGCTAGTCTTTTTAGTTTTCGCCAAAAGAACCGTTTTTTCTAAAATGTTAAATTTTTTTATAAAACCTTATTGCGTACTAGTCTTTTATATATTTTATAAATTTGCTATAATTTTACTATTATATAAAAAGAAAGTACACACTCGAACACATATATTTTACTTGGTTTCCCCCCCAATTTCTGATTGAGGTGGGGGTTCACGCAAATAGTAAGGAGGTCTTATTATAAAAGTCAAAGTATGTTTGTATCAACAAAGTTCACTTGTTAATGAGTCTTTTTGTTATTTAATAAATACATAATTTATCAGTAGACGAATAGGAAGGAAGAGTAAACTTATGAATCGGACAATTGGATTTATCGGTTGTGGGAATATTGCTAAAGCGATGATTGGCGGAATGATTAAGACAAAAAAAATTGACCCTAAACAAATAATTGTTTCTAACAGGTCGTTATTCAGTCTTCAGGAGATAGAACAAACTTACGGAATTCTTACAACGAGAGAGAATGTGGAAGTTGCGAGAAATGCAGATTTTCTCTTTTTAACGACTACATCGGGTATGTATGGAACGGTAATTGAAGAGATTCGTGATGTTCTTCGAGAAAATACGATTCTGATCCTTGTGGCAGTCGGTGAAACAATTGAAAAAAATGAAAAACGGCTAAATCGAGCCATTAAAATCGTAAAAGCAATGCCAAACACGCCATCCTTGGTGGGGCAAGGGATTACCGGAATCGCCGTAAACGAACTCGTTACTCCGGAAGATTTGGAGGAAATTAAAGCACTATTCGAATGTTTTGGCCGTGTGGAGTTTGTTGATGAGTCTATCATGGATGTCGTTACGGCAATTGGTGGTTCATCACCGGCTTTTACATATATGTATATTGAAGCATTGGCAGATGGAGCGGTTATGTATGGTATGTCCCGCAAACAAGCATATGTGTTTGCAGCACAGGCTGTTTTGGGTGCAGCAAAAATGCTACTTGAAACCGGGATGCATCCGGGTACATTAAAAGATAGTGTATGCTCACCCGGAGGAACAACCATTGAATCTGTTGCTCTCCTGGAAGACAAAGGATTTCGTTCGGCTGTTATTGAAGCCATTAAAGCGAATATGGAAAAGGCAAAGAAGATTCACGGGTAACTAACTGACCATGATTAACATGGTCGATGCCAATTTTTGGCAGTTTTTAGCACAGGAAACAATTTTGTACTTTTCGCCTCTCCACTAGGTTGAAAAATGGTGAAAAGGGAACTGAGCTTTTAAATCTAATTGCATGCTTAGTGATATGCGAAAGATGATAAGTAAAAGAAAAGCGCAGAGCGGGGCTCTGCGCTTTTCTTACATGACTTTGGAGTTTTATTGCCTAGTTCCAAGCGCCAGCGACTAGCAAATTTTGCTAAGCGACGCCCTGAATTTTTCTTATAATCCATAAGTCTTGATGATGGCTCGAAATAATATATTTACACCAATCAGCAAAGCTTCTTCATTCAAGGTCATTAACGGGTGATGTAATCCGGGCTTTAAATCACAACCCAAGCCCAGCATCGTTGCTTTCAAAGTTGGATTTTTGATTGAATAAAAATGAAAATCGTCTCCACCCGGTGTAAGGATGAAAGGTTTCATATTATTTTCACCAACCGTTTCAATGATCGCTTTTTTCATAATGGAAATGGCTGTATCATTCAAAACTGCCGCAGGAACGTAATCTTCGTGCGTTAGTTCAATGGTAATTCCATATAAGTTTCCAATCGTTGACAATATTTCCCGAACTTTTTTATCTAAAGTAGTCATCAGCTCATTATTCTGTGCGCGAAGGTCCAATCCAAATGAAGCGTTCCCGGGAATAATATTCAAACTTTTTCCCCCGGCCTGAAACTTTGTCATTTTTACTGAATGTGGCACAGTGGGGTCTAAATGAATCTGGTTAAGTAGATTGACGATTTGTGCGCCAACTTCTATCGCGTTTATGTTTAAATGCGGTCTTGCCCCGTGAGCGTCTTCTCCTTTAATAAGCCCTTCATAATTTTTTGCCGCGCCATGAACTATGACAGGGGCGGCAACTCCCATAGGTGTTTCATGATAAGGTCTCACATGGATCCCGTATAAATAATCGAGATCGTCAATGACATGGTTTTGAATCATCATTAATGCACCATCACCTGTTTCTTCTGCAGGTTGAAAAATAAATTTGACAGCAACTTTGTCATGTAATAACTTTTCTTCAGCCAGTTTCCACAACACACCAAGGACAATTGCAGTATGGGCATCATGTCCGCAAGAGTGATTCGGTTTAAATTTCCCCTCTACTTCCTGCCATAAAGCATCAATATCTGCCCGGAGTCCAACAACCGGGCGCTTCCCATCAAAATTCCCGAATTCCCCAATCACACCGGTATTATTTTTAAACGTTATAATTTTTGAACAGTATTCCTTCAATTTTTCTTTTATGTAAGCGGTAGTCTTAAATTCATGCCAGCTTATTTCGGGATGGTTATGCAAGTATCGATAGGTATTGATTACTTCCTGTTCAATTGCTCGCATTTTATCTCCCCTCCTTTATCACAAAATGATAAGAATCAAAGTTAGGATCTTCCGGTTTCACTTTATCCGATATTTCGTAAAGGATCATGTTTGTAACGGATAATGCCACCATACCAATCCGAAAAAAAGAAAAACGGTTTCCTAAATTTATAACAATAACCGTATCGGCAAACTCGGTTATCGGGGATACAGCAGAATCTGTAACCACTATGACATGAAGATCTTTTTCCTTTGCGCTTTTCGCCAAATAGATAGGGTCGGTGGCGTAGCGAAAAAAGGAAAACACGACAAGACATGAATTTTCAGGGGAATTAATAATAATTCTCGAATCCGTTTCAGGACGGTACAAAACGGTGTTACCCAAAATATAGTTTAAGTGATAATAAAGCCAGTAAGCATAAGTGAAAGATTGATAATAACCGGCGACAATGATTTTATTACTTTCCATAATAATAGCTGCTGCTTCTTTTATTTTTTCGTAGTTTACTTTAAGTAAATTATTTTTTACCAAATTTATATCATTGTTTAGATTTTCGAAGCAGTCATTAATGTTGTTATTATCCTTATAATAAAAATCCACATTGACAAGGTCATTACGAATTTCCTCTTGCAAATTGCTAAACTCATATCCGATCGCCTTACAAAAACGGATGACCATCGTTTCACTGACCCCGATAATTTCACCAATTTTTTTTGCAGGATGGATGGCAAAAATAATAGGATCATCGAGTAAAATTCCTGCAACTTTCTTCAACCCTTTAGTAAGGGAAGGAAACGATTTTTCTGTTTCCAAAATGTATTTTTTTTGCATTTTATCACCTTCTTTAAAGTATTCACAATATTAACTGTTGAAATAAAGTATTTCCTTTATTATAATATAAAAAAATTGGAATTATTTACAATAAGGTTTTACTCAATTTTAACTTTTACATACAAAGGGGGAAATGTAAATGAAAAGGAAAAAAAGGTTGTTTGGTATTTTTGTAGTTTTGTTGGCGGTATTCTTACTGGTGGGATGTAATTCGAAAGAGAGCAATTCCAAATCAGAATCGAGGTCTGATACAGACGTCAAAAAGCAAACAGGGGGAACGTTAAATATTGCTTATCCTACACAACCTCAGTCATTGGACCCTCATTCAACAACAGCTGAAGCAACACGTGACATGGCGAAATTGATTTATGAGTCATTATTGACATTGGATGAAAATTATAAAGTTATACCACAACTGGCAGAATCGTACAGTGCTAGTGATGATCATAAAACTTACACTTTTAAATTGAGAAAAGGTGTTAAGTTCCACAATGGAAAAGAAATGAAAGCAGAGGACGTTGTGGCTTCAATGACAAAATGGGGTCAAGATGCACCGGAAATGGGAGAGCATACATGGACAGTCGTCGATGATTATACGGTTGAACTTAAATTGGAAGCGCCTTCCTCGCTTGTACCTTATTTTATTGCCGATCTTGCTAGATTGGCCGCCATTATGCCAAAGGAAACTGCAGAAAAAGCCGGACCTACAGGAGCAGAAGAGTATATTGGAACTGGCCCGTTTAAATTCATTGAATGGAAACAAGATGAATTAGCCACTTTTAAAAAGTTTAAAGACTATGTACCAAGTTCTGAACCTTCAAGCGGACTGGGAGGTAAAAAAGAGGCTTTGGTAGATAAAATCAATTGGTATTTTGTCCCTGATCCGTCTACCAGAGTAAATGGTTTACTTAGCGGTCAATATGATTATGCACATTATCTATCCTATGACTCTGTGCCTCAGGTAAAAAACACACCAGGATTTAAAGTTGATATTTGGCCGTACGGGAATGAGATTCTTGTATTTAACAAAAAGTCAGGCCTATTCACAGATGTACGAGCTCGACAAGCGGTTAATTTTGCGTTGGACATGGATGCTGTTCTACGCTCGGCTTTTGCCGAAAAAGATTTTTATGAATTGGATAATAGTTTGTTCCTAGATACCCAAGTTGATTGGTATACAGATGCAGGTAAAGAGTACTATAATCAAAAAGATTTGAACAAGGCGAAACAGTTGCTCAAGGAAGTTGGGTATAATGGCGAAGAGATTACCATTTTAACCAGCCGTGATTATGAACATCATTATAATGCAGCTGTCGCAACCCAACAGGAATTAGAAAAGATCGGAATGAAAGTAAAACTGGATGTATATGATTGGCCAACTTTGCTGGAGAGAAGGAACAACCCGGAGTTATTTGACATATTCTTTACCGGCTATTCAACTACGATGACTCCACACCAGTATACATTCCTTGATTCAAGAGCCGAGTGGCCGGGATGGACGAACAATCCTAAATTTGATCAACTGCTTGATGATATTCAAGCTGCACCAACAACAGAGGAAGCTAAAGCGCTTTATGCAGAATTACAAAAAACGATGTGGGAGGATCTTCCGGTTATTAATCTTGGAAGAAATTCGAGGGTGTCGGCATATTCGGACAAGGTTCAAGGCTTTACTCAAATGTTAGGTCCTAATTTCTGGAATGTCAGTGTGAATAAATAAGGAATAAGTAAACTGGTTGAACGCCCATTACCATATATTGGTTAAATTGAGATTAAATTATTTGAAAATAACTTATCCCCTATATTTCAATCAATATAGGGGAAACAAAATTTTTATACGACTTTTGATAAAGGTGGGAGATATTTGAAGGCGTATATATTAAAGCGATTCATATCCATGATTCCTGTTCTAATGATTGTTGCTATTATCGTCTTTTTTCTTATCCACTTAATTCCAGGAGATCCTGCCGCAGTTATTTTAGGACCTGAAGCGACACCTGAAGAAGTGGAGAAGCTTAGAGAAGAACTAGGATTAAATTTACCTTTATATAGTCAGTTTTTTTATTGGCTTATTGGAATTTTCCAAGGTGATCTTGGTGATTCAATTTATATGAACAAACCTGTGTTGCAAGCTTTTGTTGAACATATTGGACCAACCCTATCGCTAGCCCTGCTTGCACAAGCAATTTCTATTATTATTGCAATTCCTATAGGCGTGTTAGCTGCTAAAAAGCAAGGGACATTTGCCGACCATCTATTTATGCTGATTGCCATGTTTGGAATGTCACTACCAAGTTTCTTGTTAGGACTCTTATTAATGCTCGTTTTCGGTGTGCATTTACAATGGCTTCCTGCCGCCGGTTATCAGCCACTCGGTGCCGGAATATGGGAACATCTGAAATATATGATTTTACCGGCATTTGCACTTGGAATGATACAAGCAGCGGTTATTGCACGAATGACGAGATCTTCCATGCTGGATATTTTAAGTATGAATTATATCAAAGCAGCAAAAGCCAAAGGGCTTAAAGAGCGAGTTGTCATTTACAAGCACGCTTTTCGAAACGCCTTTATTCCAATTTTAACGATTTTGGGTGAAACATTCGGTTCTCTGATTACAGGAGCAGTAGTTACTGAGACCGTGTTCAACTTGCCGGGAATCGGTCAATTAGTGGTGAACTCTATTGTTAGAAGAGATTATGCTGTTATTCAAGGAACGATCCTGATCATGGCGACTACTTACCTTGTCTTGAATTTAGTTATTGATCTTTTGTATGGCGTTGTCGATCCGAGAGTCAGGTTAAATCGTAAATAAAGGGGGAACGGACCATGGAAATGAAACCTTCAATCCAGATGGAACAAAAGATAAACTACGACCATTTTACTTCCATTCGCAATCAACTGAAAAAAGAACAGCGCTCCTTATTTATCAAACGTTTTTTGTCAAATCGGTCGGTTGTTATTGGTGGTAGTATTTTACTGGTCCTTATCGTTTTTGCAATTGTAGGTCCGATGGTGAGTAAGTACACCCCATTAGAGATTGATCCTGTTAACCGACTTCAGGGTCCGAGTGCTGAACATTGGTTTGGAACTGACAATTTTGGAAGGGATTTGTTCAGTCGTGTAGCCCATGGAGCTCAAGTTTCATTGGGCGTTGGTCTATCTGTTGCATTTTTGACAGCGGTCATTGGTCTATTCGTCGGCTTATATGCAGCCTATTATTCTATACTTGATCATATTTTTATGCGAATTTGTGATGCGTTGATGGCCTTTCCCGATATTTTGTTAGCCGTGGCGATTATGGCTGTTTTAGGGCCTAGACCTGTCAATGTCATTATTGCAGTAACGATTGTAAAAATTCCGGTTGTAGCGAGAATTGTGCGTTCCAGTGCCTTGGTTGTAAAAGAACAGACGTATATTGAGGCGATGAAAACACTGGGTGCGAGTTCATGGCGAATCATTTGGTTCCATACCGTCCCGAATGCACTGTCACCAATGATCGTTCAAGTTACATATATATTTGCCATTGCCATCATCCTTGAAGCATCTTTAAGTTTTTTAGGAGTGGGTATACCTGCTCCCAATCCGAGTTGGGGAAATATTTTATATGATGGAAAAACTGTTATTTATTCATCATGGTGGATGACTGTTTTTCCAGGTCTGTTTATCATTCTGGCCGTTCTTGGATTAAATATCTTCGGCGACGGGTTGCGTGATTTATTAGATCCGAAAAGTCATAAAGCAATAAATAAACAATAATCTCTAAGTTTATATTGGTTTAATTTGTTTTTAAGGGGTGAGATGGTGGGAGAACATTTATTAGAAGTAAAAAATTTAAAGACGACGTTTTTAACAGAAATGGGTCCGGTTGTAGCAGTTGATGGGATGAGCCTGCATGTCGATTATGGTGAAACTTTAGGCCTTGTAGGTGAATCCGGTTGTGGGAAAAGTGTTACGGCAGAATCGATCATGCGCCTTTTAGATGAGCGGACAACAAAATATGCAGGTGAAATCCTTTTTAAAGGTCAAGACTTACTTTCTCTACCTGAAAAGAAAATGGTTGATATTCGGGGAAATGAAATCTCAATGATATTTCAAGATGCAATGACTTCTCTCAATCCCGTCTATACGATCGGGAATCAAATTGTCGAGACGATTGTAACTCATCAAAAGGTTTCAAAAAAGGATGCATATGAAAAAGCTATAGAAATGTTGCGGTTAACAGGAATCCCTTCACCCGAAAAAAGAATACTTGAATACCCTCACGAAATATCCGGTGGAATGAGACAAAGGGTAATGATTGCAATGGCTCTATCATGTAAACCAAGCCTGTTAATTGCAGATGAGCCAACAACTGCACTAGATGTGACCATACAAGCACAAATTTTAGATGTCATCAATGAATTGAAAAAGGAATTGAACATGGGGGTTATTATGATTACCCATGATTTAGGGGTTGTGGCTGAGGTTTGTACCAGAGTTGCCGTCATGTATCTGGGACAAGTGATTGAGGAAGCACCGGTGGATAACATATTTACAAATTCACTTCATCCATATACCAAAGGATTATTAAAGTCCATACCTAAAATAGATGGGGACCGATATAAAAAACTCTATACGATTGAGGGGATTGTTCCTTCCCTCCACAATATTCCAAAAGGTTGCCGATTCGCACCGAGATGCCCGTTTGCGGATGAACAGTGTAGGACACAATCTCCCGTACTAAAGGAAACAGGTGGGGGGCATAAAGTGAGATGTTGGCATTATGAAAAAATCGGGCAAATGGAGGAGAAGAAAGATGTCACAGCAACAAGCTGAAAAGGAAGCACGGAAACAGTCCGTCCCCATCTTGCAAGTAAAAAATTTAAAAAAATATTATCCGATCACCTCACCCTTTGGAAAAACAAAAGGTTTTGTTAAGGCAGTCGAACAGGTAACCTTTGATTTGGCTGAAAAAGAGACTATTGGTCTTGTCGGTGAGTCGGGATGTGGCAAAAGTACGACGGGAAGGACTATTTTACGGCTGACGGAGCCAACAGAAGGGGCTGCGATATATAAAGGGAAAGATTTATTTACGTTAAAGCCAAAAGAAATGAAAAAAGTAAGAAAAGAAATTCAAATGGTCTTCCAAGATCCGCATTCATCACTTAATCCAAAAAAGCGGATTGGTGAAATAATAGAAGAATCTATGAAAATACATCGAATCGGAAATAAGGCGGAACGAATTGAGAAGGCAATGTATTTATTAAGAAGGACAGGAATCAGGGAGGATCAATATTATAAGTTTCCTCACGAGTTTTCCGGTGGACAGAGACAAAGAATTGGAATTGCCCGTGCGTTGGCAGTAAACCCATCTGTTTTTATACTTGATGAACCGGTTTCTGCATTAGATGTATCAATTCAGTCGCAAGTGATTAATTTGTTGGAAGAACTTCAGGATGAATTCAAGTTGGCTTATTTATTTATCTCCCACGATTTAAGTGTAGTCCGGCATATTTCTGATCAAATCGGTGTTATGTATTTAGGTCATCTTGTTGAAAAGGCTTCAACTGATGAGTTATTTGAGAATCCGCTTCATCCGTATACAAAGGCTTTACTGTCTTCCATCCCAATTCCGGATACAAGGGTAAGAAGGGAGCGAATTATTTTGAAAGGCGATGTTCCTTCTCCAATCAACCCACCATCCGGATGTGTTTTTCACACAAGGTGTCCGTTTGTCATAGAAAAATGTAAGAAGGAAAAGCCAATATATAAAG